>ENA-UONQ01002552-UONQ01002552.1-human-gut-metagenome-genome-assembly--contig:-CS26-NODE-2552-length-12120-cov-3.744467_pt1 | contig 12120 bp, 10 predicted proteins | sample MGYA00242460_ERZ724007 | MGnify/ENA metagenome assembly ERZ724007
CACGCGACTGGGAAGCCCTGTACCAGCAGCGGCCTACGCCAGACGGCGGCGCTATCTTTAAATCCGAGTGGCTGCGGTTCTGGCTCCCCAAAGACCTGCCGGAGCAGTTCGACCAGCTCCTTATCTCGTGGGATATGACGTTCAAGGACGGCGACGATACCGACTTTGTTGTGGGGCAGGTGTGGGGCCGCAAGGGGGCCGACCGCTACCTCCTCGATCAGGTCCGGCGGCGCATGGGATTTACGGATACGGTCGCCGCGTTCCGGGCGCTCGCCGCTAAATGGCCCGGCGCAGCCCGTAAGCTGGTGGAGGATAAGGCCAACGGCCCGGCGGTCATCGACGCGCTGAAACATGCCGTGCCCGGTATCATCCCCGTGGAGCCGGACGGTAGCAAGACGGCTCGCGCCCATGCTGTGACTATGTTCTTCGAGGCCGGGAACATCCTGCTCCCGCACCCTGAGCATTGCCCGTGGGCACGGGAGTACGTCGCGGAACTGACGCAGTTCCCCGGCGCGCCCCACGACGACCAAGTGGACGCCACAACACAGGCCCTGCGCGACTTCGATACCAAGCGGCCCATGTGCATCGACACCCGGATACTGCGCCAGCCGCGCATGGAGTTGAGGCGCATCGGGGGAATTTGAGGCTGCGTGGGACCCACGCGTGGCCCCTGCGTGGGCCACGCACCATATAGCTCGCTGTAATGGTTGATTGTTTTTTTGGGGGTCGTGGGTCCCCCGTGGGCCTTTACTTTTTCTCGTTTTTGTGGTGTGATCTTTCTACGGAGCCTCAGAAACTCCTCTAGGACGGTCGCCATTCCGTTTGTCAATGGCTTTTTTCGTGCCAGTAATGTGGTATTCTATTGCCATATTCGATATTGGCCGGGAGTAGGGTAGCAGTAATGCCCCTGCCGTTCCTAGACGGTTCTGAGCTCCCGGCCTTTTCCTTTTGGGTCAGAGCAAAAGGATAATCAGAGCCATCTAGGAGGCCCTATGTGCCAGCTTTCCCCCGTTACTTTTCACGGCGACACCATTTTTTGTATCAATTACCAGAATCAGCCTTACACGCCCGCAAAGCCCATTGTCGAAAATATTGGCTTGGCGTGGCAATCACAATGTCAAAAGTTGAACATGAACCGGGAAAGGTGGGGTATAACGAACATCGTTATACCTACCTCAAGTGGTTCACAACAGATGCTTTGCCTGCCTGTCCGTAAGCTCCCTGCCTACCTTGCCAGTATCAACCCCAAGAAGGTACGTCCCGAACTCCGGGCCAAGATCGAACTTTATCAGGCCGAGAGTGACGACGCTCTTTGGAACTACTGGATGAATGGAAGGGCGGAACGCGCCACGGCTGCCCCTTCCCCCATCTCTAAGCGTACCGACCCCGAGCGCAAGGCGCTTACCGCCATCATCAACACATGGGTGGGCATGGCCCCGATTCACTACGCCTCGGCCCGTGCGCAGGTAAACGCCCATTTCGGCGTCACTTCTGTGGACGCCCTGACCGTAGCGCAGGTTAAGGAGGCTATTCAGTGGGTACAGGCAAAGATTGACGCTCTCCCCGCTGTGCCCGCCCCCGCCCGTACCTCGGTGCTTCCCGCCTCTTCAATTTACGCCGACCGCATGAAGGCCCTCACTGATCTCGAAAAGCGGTTTATGGAGTTCGCGGGGGAAACCAGAACCCGCCTTTCCGAACTCAACGCCGAGTACATCCGCCTGAACCAAGGGGCTTATGCCGCCATGCTCGGCATAATTCCGGCGATACAGCCCGGTTCCAAGGATAGGCTTATCGACGCGCTGGCGTCTCAATCATATGATGCCTACAACTGGATTGACGCCGGACTGTCGCGCATGAGGCTGGCTATCGTCTCGGCACGGGCGGCAAACAGAACAATCGCAGAAGCGAACTAGCAAACAGGGCCCCCGCCGGAAACGGGGGCTTTTCTTACTCGGGTAGTTTTACGCAATCCGTTTACCACAGCCCATCGTCCCGGCACGGCCCCTTCACAAAGGGGTTTTCGTTGCCTTGCAGTTTTTCGATGCGCTTGGCCCGTGTGCACTCCCACGCATCCACTTGGTACATCTTGTCCCACGCGTCCATGAGCTGCACCTGCTGGCGGCTCATGCGGTAGCGCGGGGCGTAGGCGTCGGCCATATACTTGTAGGTCCGGGCAATTTGTCCCCTTGATCTGATAGGCGGCTCGGCCCTGCGGTCGGCGATCTTCATCCCGCAGCTTCCGAAGTCCGGCTCCTCGCCCGGCAACATCTGAAAGTTGTAGTTCTGGCGTAGGGCATTCACCGCGCCGATGGCCGGATACAGGTTGTACATGTCCGCCTGCATGTACCGATAGTCTTTATTGACCTTCTCGGCACACTTGCGGCCTTTGAACGCCTTTCCCCTGTTGTCCACGCACTGCGCGTCGCCCTCGCGCCACTCCGCGAACGCCTGCCCGAAGTTCTCGGCTGGGACCACGTGTTCCCATTCCACCTCCCCGGCCCGCTTCTCGTGCTTCGCGGCAGTAAAACCCTCCGGGAGGGTGACGTTCTTCTTCTCGTCGAACGCCGCCCCGCAGTAGAGCGTGATCCGATGGTCATAATAGACCTGCCGTTCCAGCGTCTTCTTGGCCTTGCTGAACGAATCGTTCCATTCGTTGCCCGCGGCCTGCGCCTCGGACGTCATAACCAGCGCGGCCAGCAGAAACACCATGATGCTTTTGTACATGCGGATACCTCCCTAAAGGTATCCATGTATATATAGATTAATCTATATTGATACAATATGAAAGGTGTCCCACAGCCAAGCCCCCCGAACCTTGTTCACGGTGTGTTTTCTTTTTGGCTCGTAGCATTATGGGCACATGAGCAAGAAGCGCACTTATCGACACGCCACCTCCATACCTCAAGTGCAACCGTCGCGCCGTCTGAATCTCTCCCCGGACGTGCGCGGCGGCCTTGCTCAGCCTTTGCCGCCTACGCCCGACGACATCAGCAGGCTGTACGGCCCAGCGAAGACGCTCGGCGCGCCCGAAGAGGTGCAGCTTGCGATGGATGCGCGGCTTGCGGATTCCGGCGTCTATTCCCTGCTCCAGCACTCGCTTGAGCTTGGGGTCGGGATTGCCCCTCAATTCATGGGGTACGGCGTCCTCCAGAATCTTGCCCAGAACGGATTGATCCGTGCCTGTGTCGAGACGGTATCGGACGATATGACTCGAGCGTGGATTGAGTTCAAGCGCGAAGGGGAGGGCGGCGACGAATCATTGCTCACCGACCTTGCGCAGGCGTGCAAGAGGTTCGCACTGCAACGCCTTTTCCATGAGGCGACCGAGCTTGTGGGGTACGAGGGCGGGGCCTTCCTTTTCATCGACACCGGAGCAGTCGGGGAAGAGCTGGAACGCCCGCTGAACGTCAGCCCGTATTCCGCCGAACTCAGGCCCGGCGGCGTGCTGCGCTTCGTCGTCATCGACCCCGTGAACGTCTTCCCCGGAGACTACAACAGCCTTTCGCCGCTTGAGCCGGACTACTTCCGCCCGCGCTGGTGGTGGGTGCTCGGACAGCGGGTACACGCCTCGCGCCTCATCCGATTGGTTGCGAACGAATGCCCGGTGCTGCTGCGGCCCGCCTACAATTTTTTGGGCATCCCGCAGGCGCAGATCCTCTGGGATTACGTCCTGCATTTTCAGGAATGCCGCGCCGCCGAAGCCCGGCTACTGACCAAGTTTTCGCTGACCGTCTTCAAGACGAAGATGGAAGACATCCTGTACTCAGCCGGGGGCACCGCTCAGATCGATACCCGCATCCGGTACATGATTCAGACCATGACCAATGACGGCGTGCTTGCCGTCGACAAAGAATCGGAAGACGTGGTCAAGCTGGAAACCCCGCTTTCAGGCGTGACCGACATCGTGCGCCAGTCCCTTGAAATCCTCGCCGCCCTGAACCGAACCCCGGCGGTCAAGCTGCTCGGCATCAGCCCGTCAGGGTTCAATGCCACGGGCGAATCGGACATCCGCAACTATTACGACCATGTCAGGAGCCAGCAGGAGAAAGTCCTGCGCGACGGCATCAAGAAGGCGCTCGACTGTATCCAGCTCTACCTGCGCGGAACCATCGACCCTTCCGTGACTTTCGACTTCGCGCCCCTCGGCGAAGAGGATAGGGCGGCCCTTGCGACGCTCCAGAAGACCAAGGCCGACACCATCGCCGTCTACATGGATCGGGACATCATCTCTCAGGAAGAAGCCCGGCAATCCCTTGCCAGTGACCCGGACAGCGGCTTCTCCGACATCGACCCGGCGGAAGTGCCGCAGGGCAATGGAATGCCTGATGCCCTGCCGGAAGCCGGGGAAGAGGGCTTGATGCCCGACATCGACGACGTGGACAAGGCAGGGGCCGTCTATGGCTAAGGTCATCCGCGCCATCAAGCCCAACGCGGGCATCCGGGCGAAATACCGGAAGCGGCTGGTGTCGCTTCTCGACGAGATGCAGCGTTCCGTCGTGTGGTGGCTGCGCGCCGAGTACAGGAAGCAGGAAACCCGCATAGCACAGGATGCGTCCCCGGCGAGTGACCTGCAAGACCGCCTCAAGAGCCTGTTCCGGTACTGGACGAAGCGGTGGAGGGAAAGCGCGGAGAGTTTTGCACGGGAGTTCGTGGGCAGTACGAGGCGGCGCACGGAAGCCGGGATGCGGCAGGCCCTCAAGGATGCGGGCTTCACGGTAAAGATGAAGGCCAGCACCCGGGCCATGAATGATGTGGAACGGGCGTTGCTACTGGAAAATTACAATATCATCAAGTCCATTCCGCAGCAGTACATTACCGAAGTTACCGGGCTTGTAATGCGTTCCGCCAGCATGGGCCGGGACGTGGAGTTCCTCGCCGACGAACTGCACAAGCGGTACGAGATCACCCGGCGCCGGGCAGAATTCATTGCACGCGACCAGTCCAATAAGGTGACCGAGTCCCTTAAGCGGGTACAGGACAAGGAACTCGGCATCACCGAAGGCATCTGGGTACATGTGCCGGGAAAGAAAACGAGCCGCCATACCCACCAGCTCATGAATGGGAAAAAGTTCGTCATCACGGAAGGTCTTTACGACTCTGACGTGAAGCGCAAAGTGCTTTGCGGTGAGCTTCCAGGGTGCCAATGCACGTACCGGGCCGTTATTCCTGAATTTGGAGACTAGTCTATGTATCAAAGTAAAGGCGTCACCTTCGACGCGGCTCCCTCACAGCGGGAAACCGACGAGAACGGGTTCCTGCACGTCGGGGCGTCGCACATCACGAAAGCGACGGTGAACCCCTATTACGGGCGGGAGATTCCGGGCTGGCAGGAAGCCGGGCTTGACCCCGAGGCTGTCTATTACGGGCTTCGTGACCCGGAAGAACTTCAAGCATCGCTTGAGACATGGGCCGGGCTGCCGCTGCACATTGAGCACCACATCGACAGCGCGGAAGAGCCGCAGAAGCTCACCCGCGTGGGCGCGGTGGGCACGGGCGCGGTCTGGAACCCGCCGTATGTGGATGCGCCACTGACCGTGTGGGATCGGGCCGCCATCGACGCCATCGAAGACGGTTCCTTCCGGGAACTCTCCTGCGCCTACCGCTACGACCCGGATTTCACGCCGGGCAGCTACGAGGGCACCCCCTACGATTTCATCATGCGGAACATCCGAGGCAACCACGTCGCGCTGGTCGAAGAAGGGCGGGCCGGGCCGGACGTGGTGGTGGCGGATTCTCATCCAACTTCAACGAAAAAAGGAACGCTTATGGGCAAGTTCAGGAAATGGTGGGGAGCTCAGGATGGCGACCCTGCGGTGGAACAGCAGGAAGTCGAATCCGCACAGGGCATCAAGGACTTTGCGGATATCCTTTTGAGCCTCCACAAGAAAAACCCCGTCACCGGGGAGATCGAGGACATCACGGAAGACGAGGATAAGGCGGAAGCCATCCGCAAGCTCGTCGCCGAACTGTCCGAAGGCATGGAGCCCGAAGAGGCCAAAAAGCTCGAAGATACTCTCTCCGATCTGGCCTATTCCCCTGCAACAGGTGACGAGAAACCGGAGAAAAAGGAAGCGATGGACGAAGAAGCCAAGAAAGCTATGGACGCCTGCGGGCTTGATGCGGAAGACCCCGCAGAATCCCGCGCCTTTGCCGAAGGCGTGAAATACGGCGAGGAACTGGAGCGCAATCCGGACGAACGCAGGAAGCTCGACCGCGAGCATGAGTCCGAGGGTATGAAAAAGGCTATGGATGCCTGCGGCCTCGACGCTGAGAACCCGCAGGAGAGCAAAGCCTTTGCCGAGGGCGTCAAGTACGGTGAGGAGCTGATCCGGAACCCCGAGGAACGGCGCAAGCTTGACCGGGAACACGAATCCGAGGGCGAACGCCGCGAACTCGGCAAGGACGAGGACAAGGACGCGGCCATTAAGCGCATCCTCGCTTCCGTCCCCGACCTCACACCGGAGCAGAAAAAGAAGCTGACCGACTCCCTTGCCGATCTCGCCTATTCCCCCGCGACTGGAGATGAAGCCCCGGACGACAAGGGAACCGCTCAGGACAGGGCGTTCCGCCGCCGTGGTCCGCGTCTTCTCACCGCAATGGACGCCGCCCGCATCAAGGCATCCGCAGTCGCCGAAGCGCAGGAGCATATGCGGAACCTTACCCGTGCCGTGCGCGACGTGCGCGGGCTGGTGGGCGAACTTGACCCGTTGTCCTTCGACTCCGCGTCCGACGTCTACGGCTACGCGCTGGAGCAGCTTGGGGAGAATCCCCGCAAGTATCCCCGGCAGGCATGGCCCGGTATGATCGATATCCTCCGCAAGCAGAAGGCGACACCTTCCGTTGCACGTGACGCGGCCCCCGTCGGGCGCATGTCCGGCAGCTTCGCCGGTCTTTCCAATATCACCATTGCAGAATAGGAGGCACACCATGCCTTTGCAGTCCCAAGTCAATCTTTCCGTCGCTCCCGGCGTTGCGGGCGATAAAGCGACGCCCGACCAGAGCATCTACACCCCGCTCAACCCTCTGGCGGCGGTGGCCCTCCCTGTGGGGCGCTTCGTCTTCCCTGTCGTGGATTCCGGCGTGATCGACAACACGCGGGCCACCAACGTCGCGGGTACCGCCACAGCCGTGCTCGGCTTCGTGGAGCGCGTCATCAACTACGTGAACTATGAACTGCTTTCTGACGGCACCCTGACTGTCCCGGCAGGCTCGAACCTCACCGTGGCTGTGAAGGGCGACTATTGGGCCGTTTCAACGACCAAGGCCACGGTGGGGCAGGCCGTCCTTGCCTCCACCGCTGACGGTTCAATCAGCACCGGGACCCCCGACGGGACGCACCTCGATACGGGGTGGGTCGTCAAGACGCCAGGTGAAATCGGGGAACCGATCATCATAAGCAATTGGGGACAGGCCGCAGCGTCGGGATCCGGCGGCGACACCTCGAACCTGATGCAGAAAGATTTCAGCAACGCCACCGGAGCGCTCGGCGTGGCCAACGGCGGAACTGGCGCAACCACTGCGGAACAGGCCCGCACCAACCTCGGCGCAGCCGCCGCCGGAGCGTAGGAGGTACTACATGAATCCGACTTTTGAACAGGCCAAGCGCTACGGCTTTATCTTCCCGGGCGCCCGCATGTGGGCAACCCCGGAGAACCGCGCCCGCATTGCGCAGGACGCCGCGCTCATCACTACTCCGAACACGACCGTCCCCGCCGAGCTTCTGGCGTATATCGACCCGATGGTCATCGAAATCCTGACCGCGCCCCGGCGCGCCCGCGAAATCTTCGGCGAAGAGAAGAAGGGCGACTGGACGACCCCGTACATGAAGTGGCGCGTCGACGAAATGACCGGAAAGACCGAGCCGTATTCCGACTATGCCAACGGCACGACTTCGGGCGTGAACTCCGAATGGCAGACCCGCGTGCAGTACGTCTTCCAGACGTCCATCACCTACGGCGACTTTGAAGTGGACATGTCGAGCACGGCAAAAGTCAACCTCGCTGCCTCCAAGCAGCGTGCGGCCGCCAACGTCATCGACATCGACCAGAACCGTTTCTACCTGCTCGGAGTCGCCGGGAAGGAAATCTACGGCATCCTTAACGATCCGAACCTCCCTGCTGCGATCACCGCAGGGGCCACGGGCACGGGCGGCTCCACGAAATGGGCCGACAAGACCACGGTGCAGATCTACAATGACGTCCTCGCCCTGTTCGCGCAGCTTTCCGAGCAGTCCAGCGGCCTCATTGACAAAGACACGCCCCTCAAGCTCTGCCTCTCCCCCGAACTGGCCGTTCGCCTCGGCGCGGCTACCGATTTCAACGTGTCCGTGCTGGATATGTTGAAGCGGTACTTCACCCGCATTGACATCGTGACCGTCCCCGAGCTGCACAGCATGACCGCCGGGGAAACCATGTTCCTCATCGCCCCCGAAGTGAACGGGCAGCGATCCGGCACGCTGGCCTTCGGAGAAAAGATGCGTGCCGGACGCGTCGTGCCCGACCTGTCCAGCTTCCGTCAGAAGTTCGTCGGCACTACCTACGGCGGTATCGTGCTCATGCCCTTTGCCTTTGCCCAAATGACTGGAGCCTAGTCCCATCCTTCCCTCCATGCGAAAGCCCCAACCGCCTGTTTAACGGTTGGGGCTTCTTTGCATCTTTGGGCTCTGCTCAGTAATGATAACTTCTGTCCTCTACATGCAAAAAGTAAGCAGAAATGCGCCTCGGTGTTCTGATAGTCGTTCTTTGACAAGGGAATAGGGAAAGGATAGAAAACCGCTGTGGGGCACTCTCCTGAAAGGAGGGTACTCCATGCGACACTTCCTCCGGGACGTCGCTGTCCAAGTGATTGGCGGCGTCATTGTGGCTGTGGTGATTCGGTTCATGCTGAACCAATAACGCAGTTGCCCCGGTAGGAGGTGCGAACTCCAACCGGGGCGCAAACTTGAGATGATCAATCTCGGGAGGGTGTCCCACGGGGCGGCAGGTGTGTCACCACTTGCCGCCCTTCCTTTTTTCAATAGCCATTCCCGTGCTCGGGGTCAAGGGCTATCCTAGCATCAACCTGTTCGCGGTCTTCGCGGCACGGATTGCCGCTCTCATTTCCGAGATTCCCGCGTCAATCCACGTCTGGGCGTTGTACGAGTTGGATTGCAGGATGCCGAGAAGCGGATCCTTCGAGATGTTCTGCCGGGAACATACCCGGTTCAGCAGTTCGGGATAAGTGCTCTCCTTGACGCGCAAGAGCTCGTTGACGAATCGGTGGAGCCGGGAGCGGGTTTCCCCCGCGAATTCGATCCATTCCTCTTCGAGGCGGTCGAGGGCCGCGATGCGGTCGGCGTAGACGCTGGAGGTGGTAAGCGACGGGTACGGAATCGCGGATTCCGCCGTGGGTATGGCGTTGATGGCGCGGACGCGGACGGAAAGCAGGAACTCGCGGGCCTCGGGCATAAGCCGAGTGGGAAGCTGCTTGTATTCGGCAATCCTAAAGTGACGGTTGAACTTCGCCCATATCTCGGCGCGGGCCTTGCCCTGCACGGCGGCGGGGTATGTCGAGAGCTTGGCGTCTACGATGAGCTTGAGCTCGGCACGTTCCGCCGCACTGATCAGCTCGTCGTTGAGCGTCACAGGTTCGGCAACGGGCACCCTGTCGCCGTACTGCTCGATGACGTCCAGCACCCACTTGCGGAATGCCTTTGCTACCGGAGTCCGGGCGAACATCGCGAGGAGGTGGCAGCCGCGAAGTGAGAAGATGCGGGCGCGACCCTCAGCCCCGTTTTGGGGCTGTGCGGTAATTTCAACTAGTTGCGTCATGTCTGGCGTGAATTCATCGGCGTTAGTTCGGTAAAGACGCGAAACTTGATTTTCGCGTCCATACCCAAGAGCTCGTGCGAGTTCTGTAGCGCGAATCCAAGGCTGATTGCCGCGAGTTATGGGGGAGAAAGTGAAATCGTTGAAGCAAAGAGAATGAGACATAACCAACTCCTACTGTTAAGAGTTGGCATCGCCGATGAATGACGATGCCGGGTGTTCATCACCGCCAGTAGGAGCGGCTCCCTGCCTTTAGCTTACGCTTGGACATATCAGGGACACCCGGCATCAGGAAGATGCAAGTATAGCAGAAAACCAAAGTCAAAAAGAGTCTTGACTTCGGCAAAAGGGCACAAAAAGAGCCATACTATCGGGTGGCGTTGTCCGCCTACTGTTGGTGTGATGAGCACCGTAGAAAAAAGACAGCACAAAACGCGAAAAATGTAAAGAGAAAAGCAGTGGCATTGCCCGCATCTGGATGTTCTTCATCATTGGCGGGCAACGCCACGTTGGAAAGTTTTACTTGTTATCGTATTTCAAGGCCGTAGCCCGGATTCGATCCGCAAAGGGGATAATATCTTCCAGTTTTTCGATGTCTTCCTTTGCGTCCTTATTCTCCCCATCAAACAGTCCGACCCTCCACTGTTTTCCGTTGAAATACAGGCGGCACAGAGGCTTGAGCCTGTTGTCGTCAAGAAGGATGGAGCAGTAGCTGATACTGTCCCGCATGGCTACGCGCCCCGGATCAACGGTGCCCATCAGAAGCGATTTGACAAGGTAATACGCCTCTTTTTCTTCCTCGGTGGTGACTATACGCGAATCCTGCTCTTTTCCTTGTGGGGTATCTTCGGACTCTATCTCTACAATTTCCGGTTTCTGCTGCGTCATGGCATTTTTCAATCGGTCGTTGATGCGGTCGTTGATGAACTGGTCAAGCGCAGCGGTAAGAATTGGAGTGAAGCGATCCAGAACATTTTGCGTGATACGTCCATCATACGTCTGGCCGATGAAAAAGCGTGCGAAATCTTCATGCGGCTTTTCCATTTGTTCGGACATGAGGCGTTTGAACTCTCGGTTGTACTTGAGTTCGTTTGCCGCGCTCATGCAGGCATCCCGATCAAACTTGCCTTTTGCCAGCTTGCGCAGTTCCGGGAGCAACATTTCGTCCATATCGTCAAGGACGAACTCCATATAGGGCTTGCTGTCCATTTTGTTGGCTGTTTCAAGATCAGAATAGAACCGGTAACGGTTGCCGTCCGTCAGGATGGCAATGGGGGCTTCCGTTCCGTGGAAGTAAAGCTGTAGCTGGTTGCAGTGCTTCATGTCGAGAGACGTGCCCAAAGCCTTGCACTCCAGAAGAAGGATAGGCTTGCCGTCCACAAGAATCGCATAGTCCACGCGGGCGTCCTTATATTCGCCGATGGGGGCTGAAAATTCGGGCACGACTTCCGCAGGGTTGAAAACGTCGTATCCCAGGGCCGCGATGAAAGGCATCACCAAGGCGTTTTTTGTGGCCTCTTCGGTCTTGAGGCTATCTCCCAGATTCTTTACCTTTTTCGACAATTCAGCAATTCTTTCCGAAAAATCCATGGTCCTCTCTCCCTGTTCGGATTCAAGTTAATATATTAAGATTTATATATTTTCTTATAGGTTTTCCAAGAATACAGTCCGGAAAGGATAGTGAGGATTCCCCATAACAAGGCCCCATTCGTATTGGGTGGCGTTTGGAGGGCACAACTCAGCCACAATACGGCTAGCACTACTGTTATCAGCACTCCAATGATAAGGGCAATTTTTTTAGGGGGCGTCTGAGCACGTTCATGATGTATAAGCGGGTTTGGTTCTCCACGCTCTTGGGCCAATTGGTCATCAAAAAGGTGTGCGCGGATAACCTCCATCATGGGGCTATTCACCTTTGCCAATGCCTTATTTCCATTTTTGAACTCAATAATGACGGTAGACTCAGTCGTCTTGCCTCCAGCTACCGCACCCGCAACCGCTCCGATGCCTCCAAGCAAGACGCCGCCGACAAGTGCGCCTCCCAAAGTTCCGCCGAGCTTTTTGACCGATTCTTCATTGGCTACTTCGCAAGAGGCAATACTGGAAAGAAAAAGTTCCTTTGCTCCAAACATTTTTGAAGAGCAACGCAACTTGTTTTTATTCTTAATGTAAATATATTCTTCTTTCCCGTAGTCCCCTGCCAGAAACTTGATGTAGGTAGCCATACATCATCCCCCTTATTATAGATGAGGCTATCATGGCATAGGCCGTTCCAAAAATCCACCGCCGCCGCCCTCCGCCCCGAAAGGGGCTT
>ENA-UONQ01002553-UONQ01002553.1-human-gut-metagenome-genome-assembly--contig:-CS26-NODE-2553-length-12111-cov-3.839084_pt1 | contig 12111 bp, 9 predicted proteins | sample MGYA00242460_ERZ724007 | MGnify/ENA metagenome assembly ERZ724007
ATGTTAATCCGACACAGGCGAACGCGTGTTAGCGAGAGCAAGCAAACAACGATATATGAAAATAGGAAAGCGGTCTCTTTCACTTCCGGACCTTTTTAGCCCTGAATAAATCTGCTTAAGAACTCCTTGGTCTTTGCCTTCTGCGGATTGCCGAAGATATCTGCCGGTGTTCCCTCCTCCTCAATGACTCCGTCTGCCATGAATACCACATGGTTGGAGACATCGCGGGCAAAGGCCATCTCATGAGTCACGATAATCATGGTGATGCCTTCCTTTGCCAGGGTGCGCATAACAGCCAGTACCTCGCCAACCATCTGCGGATCCAACGCAGAGGTCGGCTCATCGAACAGCAGCACCTCCGGCTCCATAGCCAGGGCGCGGGCGATGGCCACACGCTGCTTCTGTCCGCCGGAGATCTGCTTCGGCTTTGCGTTAATGTACGGTGCCATGCCTACTTTTTCCAGATATTTCATGGCGTTTTTCTTTGCTTCCTCCTTGGAACGCTTTAACACCTTGGTCTGGCCGATCATGCAGTTTTCCAGAACGGTCAGGTTATTGAACAGGTTAAAGCTCTGGAACACCATGCCCACCTTAGAGCGGTATGCCGGGACATTCACACCCTTATCAGTAATGTCCTTCTCATGATAAAGAATTTCTCCGGTGGTCGGAGTCTCCAGCATGTTGACGCAGCGCAGCAGGGTAGACTTGCCGGAGCCTGACGCACCGATGATACAGGTTACATCGCCTGTGTCTACTGTAAAGTCAATATCACGCAGAACCACATGCTTGCCGAAGGATTTGCTTAAATGACGAATTTCCAGTACATGATTCTCTGCCATCGTTACTCTTCCTCCTTCTTTTTCTCTTCATAACGATACATGCCGCTGGTATGTGCCAGGGTGTCCGTGGTTGCCAGATCATAGTTGTCAGAACCGTCCATGCGGTTCTCCAGCCACCGCAGGATACGGGAGCAGGTAAAGGTCATGATGAAATACACGATCATAGTGATGGTGTAGGTCTCAAAGTTCATGTACAGGGCGCCTGCTGCGGATTTTGTCTTGTAAAGCAGCTCTGCCACACCGATCACGGAAAGCACGCAGCTGTCCTTGATGTTGATGATCAGGTTGTTGCCGATCTGCGGCATGATGTTTCTGAGTGCCTGCGGCAGAATAACGTAAAGCATGGTCTGTACATGGGTCATGCCGATGGCCTTTGCGCCCTCAGTCTGACCCAGATCAATAGAAAGGATACCGCCGCGGACTGTCTCAGCCATATAGGCACCGGTATTGATGGACAGAATGAAGTAGGCTGCCTGCCACATGCTTAAGTTTAAGCCTAAAAGCGGAAGCATACCATAGTAGATGAACATGGCCTGCGCCATCATCGGGGTACCGCGGAAAAATTCCACGTAGGCATTCATAATGAGCTTGATCACCCACAAAACACCTTTTTTGATCGGGTTATCTTTTGCCTCAACCGGAATCGTCTGCACGATACCCACTGCAAAACCAATGATACAGCCCACAATGGTACCAACCAGTGCAATTCGGAGGCTGACTCCGGCACCCTGCAGCATAGACATTCCGTATCTCTGGAATACGACCATCACACGGCCGAAAAAGTCTGTTGGCATAATACTTTCTCCTCTAAATCTGAAAACTGTAGCTTAAGCAGGCGCGCCTGACGGTGCGCCCACATAGAACCTTGATTAGTTAGCCAGCGGCTGAACGGAAATTGCCTCGTCCATCATGGCAGAGAAATCATCTTTGGTCATCTTGGTGAGGACGCTGTCGATGGCTTCTTTTAACTCTGTGTTGCCCTTCTTCATGGAAATACCAATGTTGATATCCTCATCGCTGACCTGGAAGTCCTTATCACCACCGCCAAACTCAAGCATTTTGAAATCCGGATAAGCAACCAGTGCACCCTTACCGGTCGGCTGGTCGGTTACGACCAGGTCACACTTGCCTGCGTTTAAGGACATGAGCATATCCGGTGCGCTTGCGGTTGCAGCCAGAATATTTGCATCCGGGATCTGCGGCAGGCAGTTCTGATACCAGATAGTGCTCTGCTGGGAGGTACAGGTTGCACCTGCCAGATCTGCGACGCTGGTTGCATCTGCATAGTTGCTGTCTTTTTTTACCAGAGTAACGATGGTTGCGTAGTAGTACGGCTCAGAGAAGTCTACAGCCTGAAGACGCTCCTGTGTGATGGACTGGCCTGCAATGACACAGTCAGCCTGACCGGACTGAAGTGCCGGAATCAGGGAATCCCAGTCAAGACGGACGATCTGCAGATCATAACCTAACTCCTCACAGATTTTCTTTGCCATCATAACATCATAGCCGTAAGCGTATTCGTTGCTGTCTGCGATCGGAACCGCACCGTTGGAATCATCCGGCTGGGTCCAGTTGTACGGTGCATATGCACACTCCATAGCTACCTTCAGAACCTTCTTCTCGCCGTCTTTTGCAGCCTCGGCTGCTCCTGCTGCGGTGGTCTCTGCCGCATCTGCCGCACTCTCTGCTGCAGTGGTATCTGCTGCTGAGGTAGTCTCAGTCTTGCTTCCGCCGCATGCGGTCATGGATGCTGCCATCAGGGCTGCCATAGCGGCTGCCATCAGTTTCTTTGCATTCTTTTTCATAATGTTTCCTCCTCATTCCGCGAAAAAGTAAAGAAGCCCCTTGTTTGAAGGCTCCTTTGCTTTCTTTTTCACGTATATTCTTGGTTTTTAAGCTTGTTTTATCATACAACCCGTCTGTGTCTTTGTCAATTGCTTTATTTTGTTAAGGACTAATCTTATCCACTCGTGATGCTATTTTTATGAAGCTCCCGGGCCCGGCATCTGGGAGCTTCCGGGTACGCTGCTCACGCCGGAGCCGGATGGACTTCCCTGTGTATTGCCGGGACCACCCGGAGTACTCTGGGTCCCACCGGATCCGGAACCCGGACCGCCGGAAGATGCACTGCCGGAAGAAGACGGTGGAGTTGAGCTGTTCTGTCCCGGATAGGCCTGGGCGGAACCATTGCCGGAGGATGCCGCTGTAGCCGGCTGGGGCGCTGCCGTGGTCGGCTGAGCTGCTGTAGTTGGCTGAGCTGCTGCCGTAGTGGACTGTGCCGCTGTAGTTGGCTGAGCTGCCGCAGATGGCTTGGAAGTGCTGCCCGGATGACTGGCCGCAGTCTCATGCGTGCTTCCCTGTCCGCTCTCTGTATTAGCAGGCTGTGTCGGCTGTGGCTTCGTCTCAGCCGCTGACGCGCCGCCATTCTGGGCTGTGGTGCTGGTTGTACCGCTTTCGGAGCCCTGCAGATGATAGCAGAGCACCGGCATGCCGGCAGAAATATTCTCATAAACCGTTTTTGCCACTGCCGGCGGCAGATTGATGCAGCCATGAGAACCATTGGTTTTGTAAATTTTCCCGCCAAAGCTGGAACGCCAGTAGGCATCATGCATACCAATGCCGCCGTTAAATGGCATCCAGTAAGAAACCGGTGTCGAGTAGTTTTGCCCCTTTAAGGTAGCGTTGCGCTGCTTATAGGTCAGCGGATATGCTCCTGCAGGAGTACTCCATCCCCGGGACTCATTGCCGGACACAAAATCTGACTCTACCACAAGCTTTCCTTCCTTATAAAAAAACAAATGCTGGGCTGTCAGATTGATCTCCACATAGGTATTTCCGTAATCATTTTCATCATGCACAGCTGCTGTCTGGCTGTAGACCGGCTCCCGCTCCTGGCTCTCACAGGAAAGAAGGAGTTGTTTTAATGCTTCGGTTTCTTCCTTCTGGTTGATTTTCCATCCGTATACACTCTTGCTGATGGTAACCGTCTGCCCGTAGGATGTCTTCAGGCTTTTGGGCTTGTAGGCCGTATTGTATGCCTGGCCCAGCCAGGACACATACTCGCCGATTTTCGACTCATCCAGCGAAACACCTCCCTGTCCGTCACTCACAAGCCAGGTGTGAATCTTCTCACCGTCCAGCACCTCACTCCGATTTCCAAAGCGATAGGTGACTGTGGTGTGCACATATTTATTCCAGGCCGCAAGCTCTGCGTTCAGCGCTTCACTTTCTGCTGTAATCTGCGGTTTCTGATAAACCTGCGCATCCTCCAGAGAAAGATTCTCCTGAAAATTTAAAATCGCATTCTTTACTGCATCGGAAAGCAGCTGCGGATCCGGGCTTGCCCCCTGCTCCTCCGGAACAATCTCATATCCTGTACCGGAAATGTAGTTGGATATGTAGGCGTTCTGTGGTGCCGCGGCCCGTTCCGGGGTCAGACACTTCAGCCCGGAAACCACTGCCGAAAGCTTTGCATCATCAAAAACCGCCATGGTATCAATGGTATAATCCACATAACGGCCGATATGAAAGCCCCATGCAAGCGGACTCTGATTCTCCAGGATTTTCTCCAGTGTTCCATCAAATTCCGGATGCAGATCAATGTCGCTGCCCCGGATGGCTTCGTTTTCCCCGCCCCGCTCCTGAACTATCATCGTATAACCGCTGGTCTCATCCGTAATCTGCTTTTTGACCTCGTCCGGGGTCAGGCCGGATACATCCAGACCGTTTATGGTAGTATTGGGAAAGTATACCCTCTTGTATTTCTGTCCCATTCCCACATAAACAGCGCCAGCAGCAACAGCCGCCGTCAGGACTGCTCCCCCGACTGCTACGGCAATTTTTCTGCCGGCGTTCTTTTCTTCCTGTTTTTCCGGAGTTTCCTTTTCCGGATTCAAAAGATCCAGATGTTCCCTCTGCTGTTCCTTCTGTTTTTCTCTCTCCTTCTTTCTGCTCCACTTTCCGCGGCTGCGGCCATAGCCTTCCCGCTGATTTCCTGTTTCCATATCCTTCCTTTTCCTTTTATCTATCATATCACTTAGTGCCATCCGGCCGTTTCATCTGCCGGATGGCTGCTGTTTCTGCTTAGTTATAGCAGATTACCGGAATCCCTGTGTACACCAGGTCATAAAGGGCTGCTGCCTTGGCCGGCGGCAGATTGACACAGCCATGGCTTCCGCTGGTCTGATAAATCGCTCCGCCAAACTTACTGCGCCAGTTTGCATCGTGAAAACCGATTCCGCCATTGAACGGCATCCAGTACGATACCGGCGTTTCATATTCATACTTGCCGTCTGCCTTCTTCTGCCCGCGCAGGATGCGGTCACGCTGCTTGTAGGTAAGGCTGTAAAGTCCCGGCGGCGTTGTGTAATTCTTGGAGACATTTCCAGTCACACAAGGCGCATCCCAGACTACGGCGCCATCCTTTATCATATAGACATGCTGCGCGGTAAGATCTGTCTCCACATAGGTACTGCCCCACTCTGCCGCACTGCGGTCCACTGCCCTGGAAGCATAGACAGGTTCCCGGCTCTGAGACTGGGCGGCACGGATTACATCTGCAAGGGCCTGCGCCTCTCCTGCCTGGTCAATCTTCCAGCCAAACGGGCCTGTCACGCTGACATCCCGTCCAGTAGCGGTGTGAAAGGTACGTGCAGTTCCGGCCGTATCGTACTTCGATGCCAGAGTCTGTACATAGGCATTCACCTGATCCATATTCAGCTGGATCTGCCCTTCTGCGCTTCCTGTGATCCAGGAGCAGATGGTTGCAGGATCCAGTACCTCGCTCTGCTCGCCAAAGGTGTATGTAACCGTCATCTCGCGGCACCGGTTCATGGTATCGCAAAGATTTTTTAAGGTTTCATCATCTTTTGTCACAGACGGCGTGTAATAACAGCCGGCTGCTTCAAGATCCACCTCACTCTCTCCTCTTGCTGCCGCATCCCGGATCACCTGCGCGGTCTTTTCCCGGTCTACGTTATTTCCCTGCACTTCCGGAACAATGGTAAAGGGCTGGCCTTCCTGATAACCGGAAACATAGGCATCTGCCGTTGTGACAATACTGCTTCCGCCAATCGCATTCAGACTTCCGATCTTTGCATCCAGCGCCGCGCTGTCAAAACTGCCGGTCATGTCCGCTCGGTGCTTATTGTCCGCATCCGGTCCGGAAATCCGTCCGGATGCATTCTGCTGATCCAGGATCTGCTGCAGGCAGCCCTCCGGCAGACCCACGGAATATCCGATCTCCGGTCCGGAGATCATTTCTGTTTTTCCGCCTTTTTCCTTTATGGTAAGCTTATAATCACTGGCGTAAAAATCTGCAATATGCTGAGTGGCCTGCTCTACCGTCATATTGCTGATGCCAAGCCCGTTTACCGACGTTCCGGCCACAAAGGTTGTTTCATCTGCATAGGCTGTGCAGGACAGGGCAAGCGTAAAGCCTGCGGCAAGCACCATACGTTTCACATTCCGTCTCCAGCTTTTTTTCATAATTTCATCCTCCTGACACGCGTTCTGCGTATCTTCCATTGCGCCAGCCTCATTCAGGCCGGCAAAATCCGTTTTCACAGCAATCGTAACTCCCATTATAGAGGCAGTCAGAAAAACCGTCAAGCGCATGCGCCTGACGGTTTTCTTACGTTGTTAGTAAAAAAGCAAACCTTATGCTGCTGCGCTGTTTTTCTTTTCTGCTGCCTGCCGCTGAAGAGCTGCGGATGCTGCGGCTGCAATAGCCTGGTCTGCGGCTGCCTGTGCTCTTGCTGCCGGATCCTGCGGAGCCGGAGCCGGACGGTTTACCGCAAGCGGAAGGTTCACACCCATAATGTTGAGCACCACGCCCTTTGCCTCTCTGTCCAGTACCTTCGGCAGCTGTGCCGCATCTACAATGACCGGCTTAAATGCCTTATTACGGTTGAACCGGCTGAATTCCACTGCATCAGTGAATACCAGCTGATATTTGTCTCCGGTATTCAGCTTAACCAGCGGAGTTCCCTTGCCATCCTGCTGAAGCGCAAAGATAAATCTGCTCTTCATAAAATCAGCTGCCATCTCCTCCTGGAGCTGCGCCATGCGCTTCTCATCCTGAACCTCTTTCGGTCTGCGCACTTCCTGCGCAAAATACAGGGCTGTCAGATGAAGCTGCGGATTTTCGATCCACTGCTTGCCTTCTTCCAGCTGCGGATCTTCTCTGCGCTTTGCGAATTCATCAATCTGGATCAGATCCACCTTATCCTCATAATGGATTTCCAGTGCATTGACTCCCATAGTATAAAGGTTGGTAAAGAACAACAGCATATGGCCGGAAAGAATCTTTGCTGCTCCAATCGGAATCTTCTCTTCCTTCAGTGCCTCTGCCTTAGCCTTGGCAGCCTCTTCCTCCATATATACAAACACTTTATCATCATAGGTTTCTTTATCACATTCCACATACGGTTCCTTTGTAAATCCAGATATCAGCACATATACTGCGCCCTCTGCATCTTTCATCTGCGCCAGCAGTCTGTCTTTTCCTTCACTCATGATATGCTCCTGTCTGCGGTTTCACATGGTCGTTTCTGCGATCCGCCTGTCTTTTCCCGTGAACCTCTTTCCTGCTGCTTCACGGTCTGCACCTAATTATACAGGCTTTTCCCCTCTTTTTCAACCAATGTTTTCCGTCCGGCATTCACTGTTTTTTGTCCGGCGCACGGAATCAGGACCAGTTCATCCGACCATAGCGCAGGGTCATGCTGCGGATTTCCTGCTTTAAGCCTTCTGTCAGGTCAGACTCCGCCAGACGCCATTTCCAGTTGGTTCCCACCGTGGAGGGCTTGTTGATCCGGCTCCGGTTGTCCAGCCCCATATAATCCTGCATCGGGATCACACAGAGAGCTGACCTGCTGCGGAGAATCAGGCTGATCAGGGATTTTCCAAGCTTTGACTGCGGAGTATACTGGTCGCAGAGATAATCCCGTACCATCTTCTGTTCTTCCGGAGTAATACTCTTCCACCAGCCGGCCAGGGTCTCATTGTCATGAGTTCCCGTATAGGCTACGGAATTTTCTGTATAGTTGTGCGGCAGATAGTCGTTGGCACAGCCGGAATCCCTGGAATCAAACGCAAATTCCAGCACCTTCATGCCCGGAAAACCGCTTTCCTGCACCAGACGGCGCACCGAATCCGTCACATACCCAAGATCCTCGGCAATGACCTGCTTCCAGCCAAGAGCCTGCTCCACTTTCCGGAACAGGTCAATGCCCGGTCCCTTTTCCCAGTGTCCGTTCACGGCAGAATTTTCACCGTAAGGAATGGAATAATACTCGTCAAAGCCGCGGAAATGATCGATGCGCACGACATCGTAAAGCCGGAAACAATGGGCCAGTCTTGAGATCCACCACTGATATCCGGTCTCGCGGTGATAATTCCAGCGATACAGCGGATTCCCCCAGAGCTGTCCGTCTGCGGAAAAACCATCCGGCGGACAGCCGGCTACTGCAAGCGGCACATTGTCTCCGTCTAACTGAAACAGCTCCGGGTGCGCCCAGGCATCTGCGCTGTCCATGGATACATAGATCGGAATATCTCCGATCAGCTGGATCCCACGCTCATTGGCATAGGTTTTCAGCTGGTTCCACTGGCGGTAAAACTGATACTGCAGATACTGCTGGAATTCAATATCGAAGTACAGCTCCCTGCGGTAATAATCCATGGCATTGCCCCAGCGCAGTCGGATATCCTCCGCCCACCTGGTCCACGCTGCCCCGTCAAAACGGTCCTTAACTGCCATGAAAAGAGCATAATCCGAAAGCCACCAGCTATTTTCGGCAACAAAGTTCCGGTAATCCTGATTTTCGTGGATACAGCTGCGCTCATAAGCTTTCCGAAGCAGCGGATAACGGCCAAGATAAAGCTTTTCATAGTCGATATCCCGTTCTTTCCTGCCAAAATCTACCGCATCGCATTCTTCTTCGGTCAGAACACCTTCCTCGATCAGTGCTTCCAGACTGATAAAGTAGGGATTTCCCGCAAACGTTGAGAAAGACTGATACGGAGAATCTCCGTAGCTGGTTGGTCCTAGCGGAAGGATCTGCCAGTAGCTCTGTCCGGCCTCCTTCAGCCAGTCCACAAACTCGTAAGCACTTTTTGAAAAACATCCGATGCCGTATTTGGACGGCAGACTGCTGAGCGGCAGTAAAATTCCTGCTGATCTGTTCATATGTTCAATACTCCCTTATTGTTTTATCATAACACCAAAATGATCGGATACCACCGGATACAGCGTTCCGTTGCAGATCACTCTGCTGGAACGGATCCGGACCGGATTCCGGCTGAAAATATAATCCAAACGGCAGCTCTCCCCCTCTGTCATCTTATCTCTCCAGCCATCGATCACATGATCCACGGTCGCGCCGTCATCCTTCTTTTCTGCCAGTAAATAGCTGTCCAGCCATCCGGTCTTTCTGATGCAGTCATATCCCTCACCGGACACCGCAGACGGGCTGTTAAAATCTCCCAGAAGCCAGACATTTTTCCCGCATTCCAGCCTGCCCTTTTCCAGCAGGCAGCGGTTTAGCTGCTCCCACTGTCCTGTGAACGGATCTTCTACATCATCCCACCATCCCATATGAACGGTGTAAAACCAGATATCCGGATCTGCCTCCGTAGAGATGCCAAGCGTCTTTCTGGTCTTCCAGTAATGATAGTCAGAGGAACGGCTAATCTGAAGCTGGTCCGTATCCGCGATGGGCGATAAGCTGAAGACAGCCATGCCTTCATCGTAACGGTCATAGCCCAGCTTTGCCGAGATCCAGGTCCAGGAATAGGAAAGCCCGGAATCCCTTAAAAGCTCTGCAAGCCTTCCCGCATGATTTCCTCTCCGCACGGGAAGAGAAAAGCCACGACAGCGCACAAATCCCGGCAGCTCCTCATCCGGCCAGATTTCCTCACAAGCCAGCTGATTTACCTCCTGCAGGGCCAGAATATCCGGTTTTTCTTTCCGGACCGTCTCTGCAAATGCATGCAGTTTTTCCTCGTAATGTTCCTCAATGAGACTATGTGTATTCAATGTGATCAGTTTCATGTTCTGTCCCCTTTTTCTGCCGCACAGGATTTCCATGGATCGTCTGCAGCTGTTTTATTACAGGATATCGTTGATATCGGATTTCAGCACATCAGCCTTCGGGCCGTAAACAGCCTGGATTCCCTGATCTTTTTTGATCAGTCCCAGCGCGCCTTCTAATTTCCACTCCGGAAGCTCTGCCACTTTGGAAATATCTTTAACCGTAACGCGAAGGCGGGTCATGCAGGCATCTACCAGCACAATATTCTCTCTTCCCCCAAGCAGCGCGATGATGCGTTCTGCCTGGCTGTTTCCATTCCTGCCTGCTGCACTGTGTTCTGTCGTCTGTGCTCCATCCTCCGGCGCTGTCTCATCAGTATAATTGCCAAGGCGTCCCGGAGTTGCAAAACGGAATTTTCCGATCATGGCATACGCAACCACATAGCCGATTATGAAAAATACCACCACGCAGATCACAAAGTTGATGAGATCACCGCCCAGACCTGCTTTTAAGGACATCGGAATACGGGTAATGAATTCCAGGTTTCCAAAGGAATGGAGACGCAGGTGGATCACACCGGCCATGGCAAAGGCACAGCCCTGCAGTACGGCGTAAACCACGTAGAGCGGCAGTGCGCAGAACATAAACATAAACTCCAGCGGTTCCGTTACACCGGTCAGGAACACGGCCAGAACAGTAGAAACAAACATGGAACGGTAATTCTGACGCTTGTCGGCATCAACACGACGGTACATGGCCAGAGCAATACCAAGCAGCAGTCCTGTAGCTCCGATCATCTGGCCTACCTTGAACCGGGCCGGTGTTACCGTGGTAAGAAGCTGCGTATAGGCATCCATATCACCAGCATTCTTAAAGTTGATCAGGTCAGTTGCCCATGCCAGCCACAGCGGATCCTGGCCAAATACCTGGCTTCCTGCGTTCACACCGGTAGCAATGGTGTAGGTGCCGCCAAAGGAGGTATAGTTCATCGGAATGGTCAGCATATGATGCAGACCAAATGGCAGCAGCAGACGCTCCAGCGTTCCGTAGATGAATGGTGCCAGGATCGGAGATGTGGAGGAAGAATTCGCGATCCACACACCAAAGGCATTGATTCCGGACTGTACAACCGGCCATACCAGTGCCAGGATCAGGGAAATGATCACAGACCAGGCAATGCAGACCATCGGAACAAACCGTTTACCGTTAAAGAATGCCAGAGCATCCGGCAGCTTTCGGAAATTATAATAACGGTTATAGATCACACCTCCGGCAAAACCAGAAATGATTCCCACAAACACACCCATATTCAGAGCCGGAGCGCCAAGCACAGAAGTAAAATATCCATTTACCAGGATTTCCTGACCAAACAATGTGTGGGTCACGGCCTCCGGATCACTGAGCATGGCTGAGGTCACCCCGAAAATGGAACCGGTGATCTGGTTGATCAGGATAAAGGTGATGATTGCCGCGAACGCGCCGCCTGCCCGTTCCTTGGCCCAGGAACCGCCAATTGCTACTGCAAACAGAATATGAAGATTATTGATCACGGCCCAACCGATATTCTCCATCGTACTGCCAACCGTCATCAGCACAGACATATCTGCTCCCGCCATCTGAACCAGCTTTCCAAGACTGATCATAAGACCTGCTGCCGGCATGACCGCAATGACCGTCATCAGCACCTTGCCAAGCTTCTGAAGAAAATCAAAGTTAAAATTCAGATGCGGCTTTTTGTCCGACTTCCCATCAGCGCCCACCGCTGCTTTTTCTGTGTTGTCTGCGGTCGCCTCTGTGACCTCTGACAGCTCCATCAGTACCGTTTTACCGGCCTGAACCGGACCTGCTGCAGCGTTTAACTGCTGCCCCTGAAAACCGCCGCATACCAGAACCGGTGTGATCGGATTGATCCCGCGTCCCTTTAAATAAGCCAGATCCACCTCAGCCAGAAGGTCCCCAGCCTTGACCTTGTCACCTGGCTTTACAAAAACCTGAAAGCATTCCCCATTTAAATGTACCGTCTCCAGACCCACATGGATCAAAAGCTCCAGGCCTTCTGCCGTACGCAGGCCATACGCATGCTTTGTGTCCGCCACGGAAATGATCTCGCCGTCCACCGGACTGAGCAGTTTTCCCTCGGACGGGATCACTGCCAGGCCATCCCCAACAATTTTCTGGGAACTGACGGGAGCCGGAACCTCGCCACGTCCCACAGCCGCTCCTGTCGGCGGCGCAGG
>ENA-UONQ01002558-UONQ01002558.1-human-gut-metagenome-genome-assembly--contig:-CS26-NODE-2558-length-12093-cov-3.901063_pt1 | contig 12093 bp, 10 predicted proteins | sample MGYA00242460_ERZ724007 | MGnify/ENA metagenome assembly ERZ724007
AGACGGGATTGAAGTAGAGGTAACACTGCAGTATGTGAATGAGTTTCATGAGAATGTACTTGGATTTTGTAATAATATTTATAATGCAGAGGGCGGAACACATCTGACAGGATTTAAGACAACCTTTACAACTGTCATGAACCAGTATGCGAGAGAGATAGGAATCCTGAAAGAAAAGGATGCGAATTTTACCGGTGCAGATATCCGTAACGGAATGACAGCAATTGTATCCATTAAGCACCCGGATCCGAGATTTGAGGGGCAGACGAAGACAAAGTTGGATAACCCGGATGCGGCGAAAGCAGTCAGCAAGGTAACAGGAGAAGAGATTGTTCGTTTCTTCGATCGAAATCTGGATACACTTAAGACAGTTCTTTCCAGTGCGGAGAAAGCTGCGAAGATCCGCAAGACAGAAGAGAAGGCAAAGACCAATCTCCTGACAAAGCAGAAGTATTCTTTTGACAGTAACGGAAAGCTGGCAAACTGTGAGAGCAGAGATCCGAAGAAGTGTGAGATCTTTATCGTCGAGGGAGATTCCGCCGGCGGTTCTGCGAAGACAGCGAGAAACAGAAATTATCAGGCAATTCTTCCGATTCGTGGTAAGATCTTAAATGTTGAAAAAGCAAGTATTGATAAGGTGCTTGCCAATGCAGAGATCAAGACGATGATCAATGCATTTGGCTGCGGATTTTCTGAAGGATACGGAAATGACTTTGATATTACAAAGTTGAGATATGATAAGATCATCATCATGGCCGATGCCGATGTCGATGGTGCACATATTTCTACCTTATTGCTCACCTTATTCTATCGCTTTATGCCGGAGCTTATTTTTGAAGGACATGTGTATATTGCGATGCCGCCACTTTATAAGGCAATGCCAAAGAGTGGAGAAGAAGAGTATCTGTATGATGATAAGGCACTGGAACATTATAGAAAGACACATACAGGTCCGTTCACACTTCAGCGTTACAAAGGTCTTGGAGAGATGGATGCGGAGCAGCTCTGGGAGACAACACTGGATCCGGAGAGACGTATGTTGAAACGAGTAGAGATTGAGGATGCCCGAATGGCTTCGAGTGTAACGGAGATGCTGATGGGAACTGAAGTACCGCCGCGTCGTAATTTTATCTATGAAAATGCGACAGAGGCAGAACTGGATATCTAAGGAGAAGAAGAATGAGTAATGAATCACAGATCATAAGGACAGAATATTCTGATCTTATGAAGAAATCTTATATTGATTATGCGATGAGTGTTATTATCGCCAGAGCACTTCCGGATGTCCGTGATGGTCTCAAGCCGGTTCAGCGTCGTACACTTTATGATATGTACGAGCTTGGTATCCGTTATGATAAGCCTTATCGTAAGAGTGCACGTATCGTCGGAGATACGATGGGTAAATATCATCCGCATGGAGACAGTTCCATCTACGATTCTCTTGTAGTAATGGCGCAGGACTTCAAGAAGGGACAGGTTCTTGTTGACGGGCACGGTAACTTTGGATCCATTGAGGGAGACGGAGCTGCTGCGATGCGTTATACAGAGGCGCGCCTTACGAAGTTCACGCAGGAAGTATGTCTGGCCGATCTGGATAAGAATGTTATTGATTTTGGTCCAAACTTTGATGAGACGGAGAAGGAACCGCTTGTGCTTCCGATGCGTGTGCCGAACCTTCTGATCAATGGTGCGGAAGGAATTGCAGTCGGTATGGCGACAAGTATCCCGACACATAATCTCTGCGAAGTGGGCGATGCGGTCAAGGCATATATGAAGAATGACAAGATCACTACAAAGCAGCTGATGAAATATATCAAAGGACCGGATTTCCCGACCGGAGGAATTGTGGTCAATAAGGATGATCTTCCGGCAATTTATGAGAGCGGACAGGGGAAGATCAAGCTGCGTGGAAAAGTGGAAGTGGAAGAATTAAAAGGCGGCAAGAAGCAGCTTGTGATCACAGAGATCCCATACACGATGATCGGAGCTGGAATCGGAAAGTTCTTAAACGATGTCTGCAATCTTGTGGAATCCAAGAAGACGACAGATATCGTTGATATTTCAAACCAGTCTTCAAAAGAAGGAATCCGTATCGTGATCGAATTGAAGCGTGGTGCGGATGTTGAGAACCTGAAGAACATGCTTTATAAGAAGACACGTCTGGAAGATACATTTGGCGTAAATATGCTGGCGGTTGCGAATGGCAGACCGGAGACTTTAAGTCTGAAACAGATCATAGAACATCATGTGGATTTCCAGTTTGAGCTTGCAACGAGGAAATATACAACTTTGCTTGGCAAAGAGCGGGAGAAGAGTGAAGTTCAGGAAGGTCTGATCAAAGCATGTGATGTGATCGACCTGATCATTGAGATTTTACGAGGAAGTAAATCTGTAAAAGATGCGCGTGCCTGTCTGGTAAACGGTGAGACGGAAAACATTAAGTTCAAGTCTGCGATTTCCAAAAAGATGGCGGCAATGCTCCGTTTTACAGAACGTCAGGCAACGGCAATTCTGGAGATGCGTCTTTATCGTCTGATCGGTCTGGAGATTGAAGCACTTCAGAAAGAGCATGAGAAGACATTAGAAAATATTGCCCGTTATGAAGATATTTTAAATAACTATGATTCCATGGCAGGCGTGATCATGGAAGAGCTTGACAGTTATAAAAAAGAATTCGGAAGAAAGCGTCGTACCGTTGTGGAGAATGCAGAAGAAGCTGTTTTTGAAGAGAAGAAGATTGAAGAGCAGCAGGTCGTCTTTCTGATGGATCGCTTTGGTTACGCGAAGACAGTGGATACCGGAGTCTATGAGAGAAATAAAGAAGCTGCAGACAAAGAGAATAAATACATTGTGCATTGTATGAACATTGGAAAACTCTGTCTGTTTACAGATGAAGGCAAGATGCATCAGGTGAAGGTGCTTGATCTTCCACATGGAAGGTTCAGAGACAAAGGGATTCCGATTGATAATGTAAGTAATTATTCAAGCAGTGAAGAACAGATTGTTATGATCTGTGAAGAAGAGCAGATGCGTTATTCAAAATTATTGTTTGCAACAGCACAGGGAATGATCAAGCGTGTGGATGGAAGTGAGTTCCAGGTATCCAAGCGCACGATCGCGGCAACAAAGCTGCAGGAAGAAGACAGGCTTGTCGCAGTGAAGGTTGTGACGGAGTATCAGAATGTTGTTCTTCAGACGAAGAACGGATATTTCCTGAGGTTTTTATCTGCGGATGTTCCGGAAAAGAAAAAAGCAGCTGTCGGTGTCAGAGGAATTAAGCTTCAGAAGAAGGATGAATTAGAAGAAGTTTATCTTTTTGAAGAAGGAACAGAGACGAAGATTACTTATGGAGAAAAGACAGTTTCACTGAACCGCCTGAAACTGGCGAAACGGGATGGAACAGGAACCAAAAGCCGCTAGAAGTCTTGCCGGAAGCGGAGACGGTGAAGAAAGAGAAAGTCAAGGAGATTTCTAAGGTATTGTAAGAAAATGTGCAAAAACCCTTGATTTCCTCAAAGAAAAGTGCTAGAGTAAATATAGTTACATAAGGAATTGGCAGAAGAGTGGACGAAAGTTCACTCTTCTTTGGTGATATGGAGAATTCTTTATGAATCAGATCACAAACTATATTATAGAAGAAAAGGAGTTTGACGCAGCGTGTCCAGAAGAGAAGATTATGAACAGCAGACAGAAGCACTTCTCGAGCCTATCGTAGAGGAACTCGGGTTTGAGCTGGTAGATGTAGAATATGTGAAAGAAGGAGGTACCTGGTACCTTCGCGCGTATATTGACAAACCAGGCGGAATTGCCGTGGATGACTGTGAGGCAGTCAGCAGGAGATTCTCCGATATCCTTGATGAGAAGGATTATATTGAAGACTCCTATATCTTTGAAGTAAGTTCTCCGGGACTTGGAAGACCACTTAAGAAAGAGAAGGATTTTAAGAGAAATCTTGGAGAAGAAGTAGAGATCCGCACATACCGTGCAATCGACCGACAGAAAGAGTTCGTCGGAATTTTAAAGAGTTATGATGAGAATACAGTGACCATCACATACGAAGATGAGACAGAGCAGACATTTGACAGAAAAGAAATCGCTTTGATCCGTCAGGCTTTGGATTTTTAATTTAGGAGGAAAGAAAAATGAACACAGAATTACTCGAAGCATTGGATATTCTTGAAAAAGAAAAAAACATCAGCAAGGATGTCATGTTGGAGGCCATTGAAAATTCACTTTTGAGTGCATGTAAGAATCATTTCGGAACATCCGATAATATTAAGATCGTTATGGACCGCAACACATGTGACTACTCTGTATACGCAGAGAGAGAAGTTGTTGAAGAAGTATTTGATCCTGCAATCGAGATCAGTCTTGAGGATGCAGAGAAGATCAATCCGGCACTTCATATCGGAGATATCGCACAGGTTGAGCTTCATTCCAAGGAATTCGGACGTATTGCAACACAGAATGCAAAGAACCTGATTCTTCAGAAGATCAGAGAAGAAGAGCGCAAGGCAGTATTTGATCAGTATTTCGAGAAAGAGAAGGATATCGTAACAGGTATCGTACAGCGTTATATTGGCAAGAATATCAGTGTAAATCTTGGAAAAGCAGATGCAATCCTTACAGAGAACGAACAGGTGAAAGGAGAGCATTTCGAGCCGACAGAGCGTATTAAGCTTTATATCGTAGAAGTTAAGAACACACCAAAGGGACCAAAGATCCTTGTATCCCGTACACATCCGGAACTTGTAAAACGTCTGTTTGAATCAGAGGTTGCAGAGGTAAAGGACGGAACAGTTGAGATCAAGAGCATTGCCCGTGAGGCTGGTTCCCGTACAAAGATGGCTGTATGGTCTAACGATCCGAATGTTGATCCGGTCGGAGCTTGTGTTGGTATGAACGGTGCAAGAGTAAATGCAGTCGTAAAAGAGCTTCGTGGTGAGAAGATTGATATCATTAACTGGGATGAGAATCCGGCACTTCTGATTGAGAATGCACTCAGCCCTGCGAAGGTTATTTCTGTTATGGCTGATCCGGATGAGAAGATTGCAGGAGTTATTGTTCCTGATTATCAGCTTTCACTTGCAATCGGTAAAGAAGGCCAGAATGCAAGACTTGCAGCCCGTCTGACAGGATACAAGATCGATATCAAGAGTGAGACACAGGCAATTGAGTGTGGAGATCTTCCGGAGAATTACATGGAGCAGATGGGTATGGTCGGAGAAGAAGGCTATACAGTCGGAGAAGAGGAAGAAGAGTACGATGATGTTCCGGCAGATGCAGCTGATGAAGACGGAGCAGATGAGATTGAATTCGTTGAGACAGACGAAGAGTAAGATCTGAGGGAGTGAATTGTTTGGCAGTAAAGAAGAAAGTACCTATGCGTAAATGTGTAGGCTGCGGCGAGATGAAACCAAAGAAGGAACTGATTCGGATCCTCAGAACAGAGGAAGAAGAATTTGTCATTGACACAACCGGAAAGAAAAACGGACGTGGAGCGTATCTCTGTCCGCAGAAGGCATGTTTTGAGCAGGCTGTGAAGAACAGAGGACTGGAGCGTTCCTTTAAGCAGGCAATACCGCAGGAAGTATATGAACGGCTGGAAAAGGAGATGGATGAGATTGGCTAGAGATAAAGTACTGTCTCTGATCAGTCTGGCAACGAAAGCGGGGCGCTGCGCAAGCGGTGAATTTATGACAGAAGGACAGACGAAGTCCGGAAGAGCAAGCCTTGTAGTTGTTGCAGAAGACGCTTCAGATAATACAAAGAAAAAATTCCGTGACATGTGTAAATTTTATAAAGTTCCAATGATAGTTTACGGAGATAAAGATACCTTGGGGCATGCGATGGGAAAACAATTCCGTGCATCTCTGGCGATATTGGACGAAGGATTTGCAAAAGGAATATTAAAAGAACTGAAATCCCGTACCTGATGAATGGGAGTAGAAGACAAAGGTTCCCCGTTGATTGCTTGAAGGAGGTAGATTTATATGGCAGATGAGAAGATGCAGAATGAAAATAAAAAGAGTTTAAACACCAGGGAGGATAACGTGGCAGAAGATATTAGAAGAGAAGCAGCTGGCAAAGATGCTGAGATGGCTGCAGATAAAACAACAGAAAAAGAGGGTGCTCCAAAGAAGAAAAATCTTGCATTTGTAGTTCGCCCACAGAATTCAAAGAACAGCAGCAGACTGCAGGGAAAACGTCCGGGACAGGGACGTCAGGGACAGAACCAGGGTCGTCCAAACGGTGATGGAAAACGCCCGGCAGCAGGACAGAGCCGTTCGAATGGTGAAGGAAAACCGGCTCGTACAGAGAAACCGGCAGCAAAAAGCGAAAGACCGGTTCGTGCAGCAGAGGACAGACCGGCACGTCCGGCACAGAACGGAGCACGTTCTGAGAGACCGCAGGGATCAAGAACAGGACGTCCGAGTGGTGAGGGAAGACAGGTACGCTCTGACAGACCGGGACAGAAACCATTTGGAGACAGACGTTCTAATGGCGAGAACAGAGGCGAAAACAGAGGACCACGTCAGGACAGAGACGGACGCGGACAGCGTTCTGACAGAGGAGGACGTGACGGATTCCAGGGACGCGACAACCGTGATGGAAGAGAGAACCGTGACGGAAGAGACGGACGCGGACAGGGACAGCGCTCTGACAGAAGAAATGACAATCGCAGAAACGACAGAAGTGACGCTACACCGATCGTAGAACAGCAGAAGACACAGAGAAACAAAGCGAAAGACAAAGAAAGAGATAATAAGAAGAAAGAATACAGAGATGAAGCTTTCGAAGGAAAAGGAAGAAAAGGCAAGAAGCAGAAACCGGCAGTGGAAGTGAAGAAGCCACAGGTGAAGGAAGAGAAGCAGGAAGAGCAGATCAAACAGATCGTGATTCCAGAAGTTCTTACAATTAAAGAGCTTGCTGATAAGATGAAGGTCGTTCCTTCTGTTATTGTTAAGAAGCTTTTCATGCAGGGCAAGATCGTAACTGTAAATCAGGAAGTTGATTATGAGACAGCAGAAGAGATCGCGATGGAATTCGATGTTCTCTGTGAGAAAGAAGAAGTTGTAGATGTAATCGAAGAACTTCTGAAAGAGGATGAAGAAGACGAAAGCCTTATGGTAAAACGCCCACCGGTTGTATGTGTTATGGGTCATGTTGACCATGGTAAGACATCTCTTCTGGATGCAATCCGTAACAGTAATGTAACAGGTCGTGAGGCCGGTGGTATCACACAGCACATCGGTGCATCTGTTGTTGAGATTAACGGAGAAAAGATCACATTCCTCGACACACCGGGACATGAGGCATTTACTGCAATGCGTATGCGTGGAGCAAACTCTACAGATATCGCAATCCTTGTAGTTGCTGCGGATGACGGTGTTATGCCACAGACAATTGAGGCGATCAACCATGCGAAAGCAGCAGGAATTGAGATTATTGTTGCGATCAACAAGATCGATAAGCCAAGTGCGAATGTTGAACGTGTAAAACAGGAACTGACAGAATACGAACTGATTCCGGAAGACTGGGGCGGAAGCACAATCTTTGTTCCGGTATCAGCGCATACACATGAAGGAATCCAGGATCTTCTTGAGATGATCCTTCTGACAGCAGAGGTTATGGAACTGAAAGCGAACCCGAACCGTGCCGCACGTGGTCTTGTGATCGAGGCTGAGCTTGATAAAGGTAAGGGATCTGTTGCAACTGTTCTTGTACAGAAAGGTACACTCCACGTAGGAGATGCGATCGCAGCAGGAAGCGCTCATGGTCGTGTAAGAGCGATGATGGATGACAAGGGAAGACGTGTGAAAGAAGCAGGTCCGTCCCAGCCGGTTGAGATCCTTGGTCTGAATGATGTTCCGAATGCGGGAGAAGTATTCGTAGGATGTGAGTCTGATAAAGAAGCAAGAGCGTTTGCAGAGACATTTATTTCCCAGAACAAGGTAAAACTTCTGGAAGAGACGAAGTCCAAGATGTCTCTGGATGATCTGTTCAACCAGATCCAGGAAGGTAACCTGAAAGAACTTGACATTGTTGTTAAGGCTGATGTTCAGGGATCTGTAGAGGCAATCAAGCAGAGTCTTCTGAAGCTGAGTAACGATGAAGTTGTTGTTAAGATCATCCATGGCGGTGTTGGTGCAATCAATGAATCTGACGTTATCCTTGCATCTGCATCAAATGCGATCATCATTGGATTTAACGTTCGTCCGGATGCAACAGCGAAAGATATCGCTGAGCGCGAGGGTGTTGACTTAAGACTTTACAGAGTTATCTACAATGCCATCGAAGATGTAGAGGCAGCCATGAAGGGTATGCTTGATCCTGTCTTTGAGGAGAAGGTTCTCGGTCATGCGGAAGTACGTCAGACATTCAAGGCATCAGGAGTTGGAACAATTGCCGGTGCATATGTGCTTGACGGTATCTTCGAGAGAAACTGTTCTGTTCGTCTGATCCGTGACGGAATCGTTGTATTCGACGGACCGCTGGCATCTCTGAAGCGTTTCAAAGATGACGTGAAGGAAGTCAGAACAGGATATGAGTGTGGTCTCGTATTCGAGAACTACAATGACATTAAAGAAGGCGATCAGGTTGAAGCCTACAAGATGGTAGAGACAGAACGCAAGTAAGAATAAAAAATGCCGACATTTGCAGAGTGTTGTAATTGTCAGCAGGTGACAGAATTGTTACTCGTGCAGGGGTCATACATTGCAGGAGTAACTTTTCTGTATAAAAAAGGAGTTATAACATGAGAAAGAACAGTATTAAGAATACAAGAGTCAATGCAGAAGTACAGCGTGAGCTGAGTAATATCCTGCGTGGCGGGATCAAAGATCCACGTGTTGCACCGCTGACATCTGTTGTTGCTGTTGAAGTAGCACCGGATCTTAAGACATGCAAGGCATATATCAGTGTTCTCGGAGACAAGAAAGCACAGGAAGATACGATCAAAGGTCTTCAGAGTGCAGAGGGATATATCCGCAGAGAACTTGCACGTACAGTGAATATGCGCAACACACCACAGATTACATTTATCGTAGACCAGTCCATTGAATATGGAGTAAATATCAGCAAGAAAATTGACGAAGTGACAAGAGATTTGAAGGATGGAGCTGAGGAATAGATGATCGTATTAAACGATGTATTAAAAGGGAAACACAGTGTAGCCATTGGCGGACACATTCGTCCGGATGGGGACTGCGTTGGTTCTACAATTGGATTATATCTTTATCTGACCACTTATTATCCGGAGATTGAGACAGATCTGTATCTGGAGGAGATTCCGGAAGCATTTCAGATGATGGGACACTGGGATGTGCCGAAGCATGAGATTGTAGAAGGCAAAGTTTATGACCTTTTCATCAGTCTGGATTGCGGGGACGAAAGACGTCTTGGTTTTTCCGAACCAATGTTCCAAAATGCAAAGGAAACTTTATGTGTGGATCACCACGTCAGTAACGAGTCTTTTGCAGACACGAATTATATCGTGCCGGATGCAAGTTCTACTTCTGAACTCGTTTTCCGTCTGCTGGATGAGGAGAAGATTACGGAAGAAATCGCATCTTTCCTTTATATGGGGATTGTGCATGATACCGGAGTGTTCCAGTATTCCTGTACTTCACCGGAGACAATGGAAGTCGGTGCTGCACTTTTAAGAAAAGGGATCAATGGAAGCGCGATCATTGACGGAACATATTTTGAAAAATCCTATGTTCAGAATCAGATGCTTGGGAAGGCACTTCTTGAGAGTATGATGATCCTGAATAAGAAAGCGGTTGTCTCAGTGATACGTTTGAAAGAAATGGAGTTCTTCCAGGCAAAACCGTCTGATCTGGATGGAATTGTCAGCGTATTGCGTCAGACAAGAGGCGTGGAGGTTGCAATCCTTCTTTACGAGCTCGAACCGCAGACATTTAAAGTAAGCCTTAGATCAAAAGAAATCGTTGATGTAAGTGCAGTTGCGAAATATTATGGCGGTGGCGGTCATGTGAGAGCAGCCGGTGTTACAATGAAAGGTTCCCCGCATGATGTGATCAACAATCTGACACTTTTAATTGAAAGACAGCTTAGAGCGGCAGAAGAGAAAAACGAGGAAAAATGATAAACGGAATAGTTAATATTTACAAAGAAAAAGGATATACTTCCCATGATGTGGTTGCAGTTCTTCGAAAAGTTGTCGGACAGAAGAAGATCGGTCATACAGGTACGCTTGATCCGGATGCAACGGGAGTCCTTCCGGTGTGTCTTGGAAGAGCAACAAAGGTTTGTGAGCTTCTGACAGATCATGATAAGACATATGAGGCTCTGCTGCTTTTAGGAAAGACGACAGATACGCAGGACATTTCCGGAGAGGTTCTGGAGGAGAGGGATCCGGGCGATCTGACGGAAGAGGAAGTACGTTCCTGTATCGAATCATTTATCGGAGAATATGATCAGATTCCGCCAATGTACTCTGCGTTGAAAGTGAATGGGAAGAAGCTTTATGAGCTTGCCCGTGAAGGAAAGACCGTGGAGCGTAAGAGCAGAAAAGTCCAGATCCATGGAATTCGCATTCTGGAGATGAATCTTCCGCATGTGCGTATGGAGGTGGACTGTTCTAAAGGAACATATATCCGTACTTTGTGCCATGACATTGGAGAGAAGCTTCAGGTGGGCGGCTGTATGGAAGAACTTGAGCGTACGAAAGTCGGCCGTTTCCTGAAAGAAGATGCGGTAACACTGGATGAAGTGCGACAGAAGATGGAACAGGGAGAAGGTGCAGAACTTTTCACTCCTCTGGATCAGATCTTCGCGGAACTGCCGGCCGTTACTGTGACGGATGCGAAGGCATGGATGTCTTATAACGGAAATGATCTTCCGGAACGTTTTCTGTTAGAAAAAGAAGCGTGGACAGATGGGCAGGAAGTCAGAGTATATGATTCCAGAAAGAATTTTATCGGCCTTTATCAGTATCGTGCACCGAAGAAGCTGTTCCATATTAAGAAAATGTTTCTGGATCCTGAAGCAGAGAAAATTGAGAAATAAAGGACGAATAAGACAGACATGCAATATATAAAAGGATTAGATGCCTTTGACGGAAGAAATCAGACAGCGGTAACGCTTGGAAAGTTTGACGGATTGCACAGAGGACATCAGAAGCTGCTCAACAGAATAATGAAATATGCGCAGAAGGAAGATTGCGACAGTGTCGTTTGTGCATTTGATATGGACAGAGACTGTCTGATGACAAATGAAGAGCGAAGGGCATTTCTTGAGGACAAGGTAGATTATCTGATCGAGATTCCATTTACGCGAGAAATGATGGAGATGGAAGCAGAGAAATTTATCGAAGAGATCTTATATAAGAAGCTGCACGCATCACACATTGTTGTCGGAACGGACTTTAATTTTGGTCATGAAAAAAGAGGCAATCATCAGATGCTGGAGAAATATGCAGCGAAATATGGCTATACAGTTGATGTGGTCGAGAAAGCATATTACAAAGACCGGGAGATCAGCAGCACTTATATCAGGGAACTTCTCCTTGATGGAAATGTTCCTCTTGCAAATAAGCTTCTGGGGTATCCGTATGAGATCACCAGTGTTGTGGAACATGGACAGCAGCTTGGAAGAACGCTTGGATTTCCGACAATGAATCTTGCACCGCAGGAAAAGAAAATCCTGCAGATTCTGGAGTTCGAACGTCCGGAAACGAAATTTCATTCGGTTGAAGAACTCAAAGACCGCGTGATGAAAGATATGCGGTACGGAGAGGAATATCTGAAAAATCATCCATTCGATGAAAGATAAAAGATTTTAAATTTGTGCTTTACAAGCAGATATCTCTGTGCTATACTATCCGAGGTATCAAATCAGCCGGTGTTCGGTAATCGGATCACTCCGACCATTGCTTAATGCCAGGCGGTTTAACTAAGAATTTTAAGGAGGATATTACAATGATCGCAAAAGAGAAGAAACAGGCTATCATCAAAGAATTTGGAAGAACAGAGGGAGATACAGGATCACCGGAAGTACAGGTTGCTATCCTTACAGCAAGAATCAACGAGCTGACAGATCACTTCAAAGCTAACCCGAAGGATCACC
>ENA-UONQ01002559-UONQ01002559.1-human-gut-metagenome-genome-assembly--contig:-CS26-NODE-2559-length-12092-cov-3.983385_pt1 | contig 12092 bp, 10 predicted proteins | sample MGYA00242460_ERZ724007 | MGnify/ENA metagenome assembly ERZ724007
TTAACCAACTCTCCATATTCGTTGTCCGGGTCGAGAATATATACTTTTTTGCCTGCCATGATGACGTTTGTGATGATGAGCTTCATCAAGTAGGATTTGCCCTCGCCGGAGTTGCCGAGGATTAGGATATGCCCGTTGGTTTTGTCTTCGGCGCGTCGGTCAAAATCTATAATGATGTTGCTGCCGTTCTGGTCACGGCCGATGTAAAATCCGTTTTTGTCATTCTTGCCGGAGTAGGAGAAAGGAAACAGGTTTGCAACGCTGCTTGCTGGGAAAACACGCTCAAATTCTGTGCCGAAAGCGTTCTTGCCGTTGGGCTTAACGCTTTCAAAGCCTTGAAGCTGCCGTAGGTATAGCTTATCCACTAAGATTTTATGGTGCGTTAGGATGCTTTGCGTTTCGATCTGCTTCGATTGTAAACGCTCGAGGCTGTCTGCAATCAGTTCAATGAAAACGGCGCAGTACACAAAAGTTTCTTTCGTGCGCTGTGTTTCGCGGATCATGCGGGAAAGCGTAGTAAGCTGCTCATCGGCTTCAATCTGTTCATGCAGCTTGTAGGATGAGCGTTTCTGCATATTTGTGCGGTTTTGGGCACGGTGAAAGATCTCATCGCGCTCTACGGTCGGCATATGACGTGTGTAGATATGCAGCGTTATACCGTCAGATTCACCGAGCTCGCGCAGCAAAGCAATTTCTGGTGAATCTTTTTCAACGGTTTCTGCGTATGAACGGATCGCCCAAACGCAGCGATACGTATTGCCGAGAATGTAATACACCGGCGAACGTCTGAAGGAGACTACAGAGGGCGCGATTAAATCTTTGTAGGATTTGACTTTGCCTGCTTCAATTTCCTCCGGTGTAGGCATTTCAGCCTTTTTCTTAAACAGTGGCATTGTTGACCTCCATATATTGCATTCCGTCAAAATCGGGAACATGCTCTGTGTAAATGTCTCCAACGTAGTAAATAGCAAGCAGACGCTTGAAGCTGTCTTTTGTTGCGATGCGAGCGTGAAACTGGTGTTCGCGGATGAGATTAAGGATTTGCATAATGCTGCGCCGAGCGTCATCCAGACGATCTGCACGGTGACGCAGGATCATTGCAAACTCGCGGCTTGTGCTCATCGCGATGTTGATTTCATCCAGATAAGCGATTTCTTGCAAGCAGAGCTGCTTTACCATGGGGGATTCGGTGGTTTCTGCGAGATGTCGGTAGTAACGCTTGTTATCCTCGTAATTTTGCGCCGAGGACATGCACAGCATTTGCAGCTCGGCAACATCTGAAAGAATATTTTGAAGGTTGCGGATTTTTGCAAGTACCTCACTGCGACCAAGAACAGAGATGTTGTCCGGCCGCAGCATGATATAGGTGTACAGCATACCGTCTTCACCTTCAATGGCTACCGCACCGTTATCTCCGATTTGGAGGGGTACAAATTGCTTCAGATTCAGCAGTTGTTGCGTTGCCGATTCCTTTTTGTCGTTTTTCTTGTTTGATTTCATTTTTTGCTCCAATTTAATATTTAGGCTCGCCCCAGAAGTACTCGAGCTGGTCTAAAAACAGATAGTTGATATATCTCTGTATGACTTTAAGCAGTGATTGATTATCGGTTGTAAAAGTCAACACCATATACAGCAGGGTTATCAACAGCGGAACCCAGACAAAAGAGAAGAAAAAGATAAGGGTAGAGAGCACAAGCCCCACTGCGATGATAACAAGGTTTATACCCGTCCAACCGAAAAACAATGCCTTTTCACTGAGATTTTCCGGGTAGAAAAAATAGTTTTGATCGTCGTTCATATGTTTTCTCCTTATGCGAATTGCTTGACCAACGACACCACGGAGGAGACGTTGTGTGCAGCGTTGCCGAGTGAGACCCTTGCGGAAGTATCGAGACCGAACATTTGCGCAATGCGCGGTACTTCGGCAGCTACAAGCAGCAGGCCGAGCGAAAAATACAGGCTTGAGGAGGCTGCATCCTGCATCATGATAATGGCGAGCAGATAGAGCAGGTTTTGCACAAAAGCAGTAAAGCACAAAGCTGCAACCTGTTTGCACCAACTTCCGAAGCCGTCGGTATATCCGCGTGCAAGCGCAAGCATGTGCATTGATCCTACACAAATTTGCACGAGAAGGATACCGCCGCGTTTGAGGTTGGAAAAGAAAATCTTGAAGATTGCCCACACCAGAATGATAAGCTGAATAAGCGCCCACCAGTCTGCATTTGAGGAAAGTGCGGCATCGGCGGGATCGGTGGCTTGGAAGCCGTCTGTAAGCTTTTTGAGGAATTCCCAAATTCCGTTTGCGATTTTAACCGGTGGCAGTGTGCCATAAACAGATTTAAACATACTTTGCACAGCGCCTTTGACCAAATCGGTTATGCTGACGGTTGCGCCGTCCATTGATCCGACGACCACGCTGCGCACCGTGCCGTAAATATCCATGCTTGTTTGAAACAGCAATATAGGAATACTCGAAAAGGTGAGCAGGGCGACTAAAAGTCGCAGCATGTTCATGCCGGTTCCGGTAAAGCTGCCGCCTCCACCGGTCTGATAGGAAACGGCAAAGTCCATTATAGCAATGGCTGCGCCGGTCAATCCCAGCCCCCAAGCAAACAGGGTAAAGAAATTCACAATAGCTTGTATGAATTCGTTGCTGAAGAAGTTGATGGATAGTCCGTTTACATCATCGAGCATAGTGAGGGCAACAGAGGTGAGCTGATAGTACACATAGTGATAAACTTCCTCGAGCGATGAGCTTGCAAACATAGGTCATCACCACCCAATGACGCTCCACATCCACGAGGGCGCGGAAGCAACAACCACAAGGCAAATAAACAGAACGAGCAGTACGTTCCATTGAATTTCTCCGCCGTTATGACGATAGTCTCTCCACACGAAAACGCCTTTCACGACGAACGCGATGATGAGCACGCCGGAGATAATATACATGATAATATTTCCAATAGCTTTCATTTCCGGCTTAACATTATTGTTAAAAGCACTTTCGAGTGCACCGGAGATCGTGGCGACGGTGGATGCCGGTAAATGTGAAATAGCGAGAAAATAGAGCTGATTTAAGATGTTCATAAAGTTACCTCTTTTCTTAATTTACGTTGACGGTGCAGCTTGCGGATTGACCGGTGCTGCGGCTATACACGGTGACGGTGGCCGAGCCTGTGCTTACGGCCGTGATGGTGACGCCGGAAGTATCGGAACCTGAGAGAGAGACAACAGCGGAGTTGCTGCACACCCACTGCGCACCCATGCTGTAAAAATCACTAGGTGCTGCGGCAATGTTGATGCGCCAGCTGTCTCCGGGCAAAATATCGATGCTGTATGTATCAAGCGAGATACTTTGTACCTCCGGGACGGGAGTGGGTTCCGGCGTTGCCTCAATGACCTGCGGCCGAGGCGTAGGCGTGACCTTTGGCGTTGGTTTTGGCGTTGTTTTGGGTTCTTCAGCAGTGTTTTGATTGCCTGCTTGCGAACCTGATGGCCGACTTTCAGTCGAAAAACCGGAAGTACTTCCGGTTTTTGACGATTCTGCCGGTGCAGAAGTAGGTGTCGACGTCGGTGTTGGAGCCGAAGTAGGTGTTGGCGATGGGGTAGGAGATGGTGTTGGCGTCGGCACTTCCTCACGCAAGACGATTGTAACGGGATCAGCTGACGGTTCATTGGAAGAAGCTTCTTGTCCTTCATTTTTAAATAGAGCTGATACCGGCGAACGTCCGGTGCGATTGACATCGACGACCTGCCATACAATACCACCGGCGACCAACACGATAAGCAGCGTGCCGATCACGGCGAGTTTTTTTCTTTTTTGCATTTGCTCATCCTTTCTTTTGAATTTACAGGTTGCCCCGCCGGGGTTGCGACCGGTCTTCCTGCATTAAAAAAACCTGCTATCCGGCGATAGTAGGCTTTTTCGCTCTGCATGGGCTTCTTAAATATATATTGATTTATAAACTCGAGTGCGCTACAATATCTATGATAATTCTTCAAAATACTATGATTGTAGGGGCCGAGGTAAAACGTGAAAAATCAAATTAAGAACGACTTAAACAACATTAAAAACTCAGGACAAATTGTTATAAACACCGCGATTTCAAATGACAGCGGTTCTCAACAGTATCGCGCAAGCGATGTAATTGAAAAAGGAGAGCCCACCAACTTCATGAGGAGGGAAGAAATTTTTGCCGTTTTGGGAGCCATAGCTTCTGGTGTTACTATTGTGGATTTTATTTATAATCGATTGGATGAAAACGTAGTTTTAAAACTTGGAGAAATACTGTATGAGGCTTTTTTTGAGCACAATGCAGTTCCCTACTGTTTTTTGATTGCAGAACTGATAGCTATAATTTGTTTTGGAGCTGTAAGTTTTTCAGCTTTTCGGAACGTAATTACGTTACATAAAGCACGGCATCTAGGCGCATGTATTTACAATAGGGATCGAAAAAAATCCTATAAAATAAAGGCATTACCATGCCCACATTGCAAAACAACTTTTCGAACTCCACTAAAAATCAAAGACGGCAAAAACTTTGGCATGGAATTTACTTGCCCTCATTGTTCGTTTAGAGCTACTATACCTGTTGCGGATATACTCAATCGCATTGATGAAAATTATGAACCAAAAAAGTGATAAAGAATTCCCATCGCGACTACTATTCCTATTATAAGGAAACTCACATAAAACCCGACATTCTTTTTCGCTGCTACTGCTTCATCGAGTAAAAAAATCAAAAACACGATTAACGAGACCATTGTTAGTATTGCTCCAAGTTTAACATCAAAGTAAAACATAGAAAGTAGAGCATATAGCTTAAGATTTGGGTAAATATCCATACTGGATAGCTCAATAGCTACCATCCAAAGATATGTATCGCTTTCACGATCCATCACCTGTGATACAATTCTATACTCTTGAAATAAATAGCAAATAAATCGACCAATTATAAAAGTCAGATGAACAAATGGCAGCAAAACCAGTAGCCATGCAACTACGTTCCCGCAGTGTGACGATATAAATTCAAAAAACTCTTTTGATACCATGGGGTTCCTTCCTTTAAAACTAAATTAGCAGGCCCCGCCGGGGTTGCGACCGGTCTTCCTGCATTAAAAAAACCTGCTATCCGGGAGATTGAAGTGAGATAGTAGGTTTTTTCGCTCTGCATGGGTAAAATTGAATTGAAGACAAATTAAATCTGGTATAGGGCACTTGGGGTGATTGTGTATTCTATGTGCATCGTTGTTTGAATTTATTTTAGTAATTCCCGAATCATTAAAATGAAAGTTATGAGTGTTCCGAGCGCGCAGATTATAGCTCCTAATAAGTAGATGAAAATACTGTTGCTGGTTGAAGTGTGAGTGAAGATTTTATAGATGTTGAATATGAGGCAAGATAGGTTTATAATAAATAGGCCAATATGGAACAACTTTGCGTATATAAATAGTTTGTGCATATAAAAAGGAACAGCAAAATAAAGAAAATACAAAAAAGTAAATATTAGATTTGCATTGCACATAGAGCGCTCGGGATAATCCGGGCGCTCTTGCTTTTTGCAATGCTATTCAAAATTTATTTGCTCTTTTTGCGGCGAACCAGAAGTACGGTAGTCAAACCTAAAGCAGAACCGGCAAAAGCAATGTAGGGAAGAACACTGCGGCTGCTGCCGGTCTTCGGGCGGTTAGGAACAGGGCTATTGGGGAAGTCCTTGCCCGGGATTGTTTCAAACGTCACGGTCTGGCCGTCTTCTGTGATAGAGAACGGGTAGTAGATCGTATCGCGCACGAAGTTTGCCGGAGCCTGTGCTTCGTAAATCAGGTATTTTCCGTAAACAAGGTCGGAGAGGGAATAGAAGCCGGTTTCTATTTCATCCATACGGCCGATGAGCGTATCTACACCCTCTGTGTAGCGGCCATCACCGTCTGCATCGCGGTAGATTTCAAACACTGCACCGGAAAGCTTGTGCTGCGGGTTGGTAGCATCCACCTTTGTGGTGGTGACAGTGCCTTTGATCGGCTTGTTCGGGAAATCTTTGCCGGGAACAGTCTCAAAGTTTACGATTTGCCCGTCTTCTTTAATCTCAAACGGATAGTAGATGTTGTCCTGTACGAAGCCCTCAGGAGCCTTGTCCTCGTGTAGGAAGAATTTTCCGTAAGGGAGGGAATCCAGCGTATAAACGCCGGTGTCGCCTTCCTGAAGCGTGCCAACGAGCTTATCGGTCTTAGCGTTGAAGATGCCGTCACCGTCTGCATCGGAGTAAACGCCGAACGTCGCGCCGGAGATTTTATCTGTCGGGTCGTCTGCGTTTACCTTGGTGGTCATAATGGAGCCGTGCAGCGGCAGAATCTTCACCGTCTGACCCTCATCTTCGATGTCTGCATGTACTGTAATTTCAATACCGTCGCGATAGAGCGTTTCAAAAGCTACGACCTCAGTTTCGACCGTCAGCTCACGCGCGTCGAAAGTAAATGTCATCTCAACTTCGCCGGTGGTAGCTTTTGGCGTAAAGGTAGCTTCTGCCGTGATTTCTTTACCATCGATAAGCAGCTTATCGTTCGTGGCTTTGTTCATCAGCACACCGGTAAGCTTATATTCTTTACCGGGGGTCAAATCCTTATAGCTCACAACATCGGTAATCGTGATCTTATCCGCTGTAATTTCCTTTTTGCCGTCTGCTGTTGCCTTTGTTCCGATTTCAGGATTCTTAATCTTTACCGTCTGCCCTTCATCGTTGATGTCCGCGTGGGTAGCAAGTAGCACGTTCTCACGGTACAAATCCTCGAACACGACGATCTCTTTGCCATGCAAGCCCGTTGCATCAAAGATAAACGTAACGTCTACGCTGCCGTTTTTGGTTTCCGGCACAAATACGGTTTCAGCTGTAATTTCTTTGCCGTCAACAAGCAGCTTCTCACCGGTTTCTTTATCCATGAGAACGCCGGTCACACGGTACTCTTTACCGGGAACAAGACCGGTGTATGATACCGTATCGGTCAGCGTAACTTTATCGAGCGGATCAACCTCTTTTTCGCCATCTACGGTTGCCTTCGTGCCGATTTCAATCGGCTTGTTGTGGAAGCTTACAGAAGCAATTTCGCCTTCGCTGAGTTCTACGGTCTGCGAGTCGGGAAGCTGATAGCCGAAAGTTTCCTCTGTATCAAGTTCTTCGACCTTGTACTGATACTTGGTCGCGCCGTCTTTGTCCGCGTAAATCGGAAGTGTTTCCGTAAGGATTTCGCCTGCGGCATTCGTTACATACTCTGCGGAATAGTTATCCTCAAGGCGCGTCACGCGGAAGTGAATGCCTTCGATTACGCCGTCTTCGGAAGTCTTTACGATTTTGAGCTGTGCATTTTTCTGTACGTTGACAAGATCATAGCTGTAAACCTTGCCATCCTCGGAGATTGAAACATCAAAATCGGCTACAAGCTGACGACCGTTGCCGCCCTTTGTTTGATGCACGACGTATGTGCCGTAAGGTAAATCCTTTGTGGTTGCCATGCCATCCGCGCCGGTGGTGATGTGGTCGCGCTCGGTCTCTTTGGCTGCATCGAAGCTGCCCGCAGATTTGAGGTATACGTCAAACTCCGCGCCCTGCTCATCGGCAGGTTCATCAAGCGTTTCGTACTGCTTATGCAGCGAAATTCTACCCTTGAAGACATCTTCCGTAAAGTCTTCTGGTTCGAGTTCATATATGTCAGATGTTACCTGATGTGCTTTAATATCATAAACATGTACAGTTGAATCAAGTTTGTATCCAATCGGAGCCGAAATCTCCCAAACTTTCAGTTTTCCTATCGGTAAGTTCGAGAGACGAGCAACTGCGCTTGCATTTATGGTAATATCTTTCGTTACAGTGACACCATTTTCAAGGTAAGCGACACGGTAAATTGCACCTTCTAATTTAGCATCACCAGAGGCAATGCCAGTATTGTTATCGCTATCCTTTTTCTTAATCGTAAGCTGTATGTAACCCGGGTCATCAACAACTGGAATATCTGTGTTCTTACCGTCAACGGAAAATCTATGTACCGATGTATCCAGTGTGTAACCTAACGGAGCCACCTGCTCGATTGTTACATAGTCGCCGTTCTCGAGCTTCTTGGAAAGTGTTGCGTGGCCGTCTTTTTGAGTTGTAAACGTTGCGACAACAGGGTCATTTGTGTAGTCGTGATTGGGATTTACATACGCTTTATAAACATTGTAAACAGCACCTTCGAGCGAATAATTTGCGTTACCATTGGTGATTTTTACATCGGCGCTGGTTTTTGTCAGCGTCACGGTATATTTTGGCTTTTCACCTTTTATTTTGATGTACGCCATGGTCTGCGTTGTGCCCGGGCAGGTCGCTTGGTGCTGAATATTGGCCTGCTGGTCTCTGTCCTCCCAAACGGCGATGCTGTTTTTATCGCCGACGGTGTAGCCTGCACCGATAACCGTGGTCTCTTGCTCCGGCAGCGTGCTCGCAGATATTGTCAGCGTATTGCCGTTACGGGAAATATCAAAGCCTGCCTGCTGAAAATCGAACAAATCCAGCACGCCGTTGGTATCAGTAACGGTAGCCGTGTACTTACCGTTTACAAGTTGCAAATCGATTTCCTGTGCATCGCTGCCGTCGCTGCTTTCGCCTGCAAAGGACGGGACGATTTCCGACCGCAAAAGACGATCTTTAAGCTCTGCGTAGTAACTGCGTACAACAGAACCGTTATACGCCAGATTTGCCATGCGCTCAACATCGGTATCGATGCCGGAACCCCAAGACCAGTTTGTCCCGTCTACGGTAATATAGCCTTCGGACGCCAGCCAAACAAGATGCTGTGTGACCATCGTCTTTGCGGTCGCATCGCTGTACCAATCATTTTTACCGAGAGAGTTTGTCGTGTTGTAGCCATAAGCGATAATGCGGCGCATAGCTTCAGTCATGCCATAATTGTCTCTTTGCACGTATGCTCCGTTGTTCACACGACCCTTACCGTGCTGCAAACAGTAGGCCGGGTAACTTACACCGTTTCGGTAGATGTCATACAGTGGAAATTCGCCAAGGTCATAAAGATAATTTGAACTGAAATTACCGTTGATGCCTACCGTGCGGTAACGCGTAATTGCCTCATCGCCGAGCGCCAGTAAACTGATTTCATCCTCCGGGTTTGGCGTGGGGGAAGCAGTGGGTTCAGCCGTTGCTTCCGGCTCTGCACTGACCTCCGATTCAGTCGGTTCCTCTGTTGCCTCCGGTGAGGGCTCTGCTGTCGGTTCAGCCGAGGGGGTTGTGCTCGCCTCCGGCGTCGCGGTCGGCTCGGCCGTGGTTTCCGGTTTAGGTTCTGCATCCGGCTCCGTGTCCTGCGCTGCTTTTTCAGCGTTTGTTTCGACCGTAACCGATACGGGTGTATCGGCCTCATCGGCAAGAGCGCTCATCGGCACGGCGCTGAAAATCAGCAGCGCTGCAAGCAGACATGCAAGTGACTTTTTGAGTTTCTTTTTCATTTTTTTGCTTCCTTTCAAAGATTTTTCTATATGAAAAAAGCCGCATCACAGGGATACGGCTTGGATTTAAGCATTAAAATAGCACTCGCCGAAAAACGAGTGCTTTAGCCTGATCTATTAACTTTTATCTGTATTCCCAATGTCCGATTTCTTCTTGTGCGGGTGTATCTACAACCCAATATTTCTCTCCTGTATAATGCTTGTACGGTTCTCCGCTCACCATGGAGTAACCACCATGGTCGTTTCCTTTGTCAAATTCGCTCCAAGTGTGGTCGTTTATTTCCTCAACAGTTGCAAACTGAGCTCCACATCCATTGCATTGATAAACCCAATCGCTGCCCATCCAGTAGTCATCTTCCCAATGCCCGACTTCTTCTTGGGCAGGTACGTCCACGACCCAGACCTTTTCCTTGGGCTTCGGCGTCGCGGTGGGAACCGCCGTTGGTGCTGCGGTAGGAGCTGCCGTAGGCTTAGCTGTCGGAGCTGCGGTGGGTGCAGCTGTCGGCTTCGCAGTCGGTGCGGGCGTAGGTCTGGCCGCACTGCCGGAAGGCTTGCTGTTAGAAGTATGGGAGCTGCTCGGTTTTGCGGTTGCACTCGGCTTCGATACTGTGCTGCCGGTAGAACTTGAAGACGACGGCTTACTCGTTGTGCTGTTTTCCGTTTTAGACGAGGCAGACGAGCTGCTTCCCTTCGAGCTCTCGGTTTTGCTGCTTTCCGTTTTTGCTCCCGGCGTCGCCGTGGGTTTTGCACTCGCGGTGCTCGAGCTTGCGGCTGGTTTGCTACTCGCATCGTTCTTTTCCGATACCGTGCTGCTTACCGCACTGGATGTGGAGCTCTCCGTTACGACGCTTTCGGTATTGCTGCCCGCACACGCCGCAAGCGATACCGTAAGCGCCGCCGCCATCAATATTGCTGTGATCTTTTTCTTCATAGTCGTTCACTCCTCATATAGAATATTATAATAGCTTTTTAATTTGATTTCAATGAGAAAAGGAAAAAACGGAAGTACTTCCGGTTTTACAGCTTGATTTCAAATTCTTCTTCAATTTTTGGACTGTGGTGCTGTTCATGGTTCATGGTTAGCGCCAAACCTTCAAGACGTTCGATACGTTGGTCTAATGCGCTCGAAAGACAAACACAGCGTTCGGAGTCGAGGTAGGGGGACTCTGCGAAGATTTCGCACACACGGTTTCCAAAGTGCTGTAACGCTTCAAAGTTGACCCAATCGAAAGACGATACGAGTTTAAGTTGTTCCTCATGCGTTTCTTTGAACGGCTTTGAAGGCAAATCAGAGGCCAGCGGACGGATGAGTTTGGTCGGTGTATTACACCAAAGAGATGTACCGGAGTCGTAGATCGGCGCAGAACCGATCCACTCTAAGGAGTTGGCGTTTCTAATCGCACCGAAGTTATTATAGTGACGGTCAGTATTGGCGAGTAAATAATCGATGACAATCATTTGATCTACGGCTTGCTGTGCATTAGCGATGCCAAAGGCGGCACAGCAGTTAAGGTAATGCTGATATGTCGTGAGGTGATTTGCTTTCTTTTGAGACTTCATGATGTAGTCAGCAGAGATAAGTTCTGTGTCCGCATCGATAAAGTCTTCGCAAACACTGTAAGGATAATCGCCCTGCATAATGATCCGATAGGGAACATGAGGGATGTTGAGCTTTTCCATCAGCTCAGAAGCAATAACTTCATTGTATGGCTCCTGTTGGTTCACGCCACTGCCGCCTTTAATGAGGCAGCGCTTGCCGTCGATGATCGTCCACTTTTTGCGTAGCCAACCATCGGAGGTGTTGTCCGGGGACATCAAATCGATTTTCGCACTGGAGCTGTGACCGCCAAAAAGAATGTCACCGATGTCACGGGAAAAATCATTTGTGAAAAAATTGATCTCAGCCCATTCCAACGAGGAACCTTTCTCCTTGATCCAATACTGATCCGAAAGGCTAAGGCCGTAGCTTTTATCGATAAGCTCTTGCGTGCTGCCGATACGCAGAATAGCGAGCGCTTGTTGGATACCTTGACGGCTTGCCGGAATAGAGCGCCCATACCACCACTTGTTAAGTGCTTTGCGGTCGAGGACGTCATTCCTGTATGCAATGCCAATCGGAATGTGCGCAGCGTTATGCACGTCTCCCACACGAGTAATAGCGCCGGACGCATCATCCAGTTCAATATCGACTACGGATATTTCTTTGTGCATCAATGTGTAGTGCATGGCAACACCTCCTGACTTTTATGAAGCTCTTTTTCTATGAACCTATTATACAGTGTTCATGAAATCATTTCAAGGCTTTATTCCTCACTGTCCTGCATTGTATCGAACAGAGAAATGCGGCCGGTGGAACGTTTTACGGCTGCAACAGCTTTGCTGCGCATTTTATCGTACTCATCTTTCGATAGTTCGTATTCGAATGCGACGATACGTGTTAGCATGTTTGTTTCAACAGCTTGTTTAAAGAGCTGCGAAGATATGCGGTCTGTTGCCCTATGCACAATCGCCTCGACTTGTCTGCCGTAGATGCCGCAAACATAATCCATGTTGAGCTGACCAGAGAGATATGAGAAGTAAAATTGGATAGCCTCATCGATTACAT
>ENA-UONQ01002560-UONQ01002560.1-human-gut-metagenome-genome-assembly--contig:-CS26-NODE-2560-length-12090-cov-5.262069_pt1 | contig 12090 bp, 8 predicted proteins | sample MGYA00242460_ERZ724007 | MGnify/ENA metagenome assembly ERZ724007
GTATCCGATATGGAAAGAGAGAGGTAGAGGTACGATGAAAGAAAAACTAAAAAAATTATTTGCTTATTACAGACCTTATAAGGCGATGTTTTACAGTGATATGTTTTTTGCGATATTGGGAGCAGCTGTTACATTGATTATACCGCTGATTGTCCGCTATATTACGAATGAAGTGGTTTATTTTGGCGTAGAGGAAGCAAAGGAGAGTGTGTTTCTGTTAGGAGCGCTGATGATTGGTCTTGTGTTTCTGGAAGTATTCTGTAATTTTTATATAGCATATTTTGGACATATTATGGGAGCCAAAATGGAAGCCGATATGCGAAGAGATATTTTTGGGCATTATCAGAAGTTGACTTTTGCATTTTATGATAATCAAAAGGTAGGACATTTGTTATCACGCATTACAAGTGATTTGTTTGATATTAGTGAGCTTTTGCATCATGGACCGGAAGATCTTGTGATTTCTATTATTAAAATTATTGGTTCATTTGCGATTCTTTTGACAGTCAATGTAAAATTAGCATTGATTGCTTTTTCGTTTATACCGGTTATGGCAGTATATGCTTTTTATTATAATGGGAAAATGAAGAAAGCATTCAAACGAAATAGGGAAAAAATTGCTGATATTAACAGTCAGATTGAAGATAGCTTATCTGGAATCCGCGTTGTAAAATCATTTGCGAATGAAAATGTGGAGATGAAAAAGTTTCAAAAAGGAAATGAAAATTTTGTTTCTGCAAAGAAAACCAGTTATAAATATATGGGAATCTATAATTCGGGACTGGGGGCAATGAGTACACTGATTACGGTTATAGTTCTGCTTTTTGGGGTAGGCATGATGCTGAAAGGGACGGTTCTTGTAACGGATTTGATTACATTTCTTCTTTATATTAATAATTTTACTGAACCTGTGAAGAAACTGGTTACGTTTACTGAGCAGTTTCAGAATGGATATTCCGGATTTGAGCGTTTTTTGGATATTTTGTCAATTGCGCCAGATATTGCTGATAAACCAGATGCAAAAGCGTTGGAGCATGTAGAAGGAGAAATTGAGTTTAAAGATGTTTCTTTTCAATATGAAGAAGACGAAGAACCGGTTTTGAATCATATAAATCTGACGGTTGCGGCAGGCGATTATGTGGCGCTGGTTGGGCCGTCTGGGGTAGGAAAAACAACTTTATGTAGTCTGATTCCAAGATTTTATGAAGTTTCAGATGGAGCAATTTATTTGGATGGAACGGATATTCGTGAGATTCAGCTGGATGCGCTGCGAAATCAGATTGGAATTGTGCAGCAGGATGTATATTTATTTGCAGGAAGTATTTTGGACAATATCCGCTATGGAAAGCCGGATGCAACGGACGAGGAAGTCGTGCGCGCAGCTAAGAATGCAAATGCACATGAATTTATCATGAGTTTTCCGGAGGGATATCATACGGATATCGGACAAAGAGGTGTCAAATTGTCAGGAGGACAAAAGCAGAGACTATCAATAGCGAGAGTATTTTTAAAGAATCCGCCGATTTTGATTTTTGATGAGGCAACTTCGGCACTGGATAATGAGAGTGAACAGATTGTACAGCAGTCAATGGATCGTTTGGCAAAAGAACGGACAACCTTTGTTATTGCACATCGCTTGTCTACGATTCGAAATGCACAGAGAATCCTGGTATTGACAGAAGATGGAATTGCAGAAGAGGGGACTCATGCAGAATTATTGAAAAAACAGGGGATTTATGCCGGCTTATATGAAATGCAGTTTCAGTAATTTTTTAAGTATTTTTTCCTTTTTTCACAGGTTGTCAGATTTGTGAAGGGTATGTTATACTCAATAACGTATATCGATTGGAAATTTTAGAGTGAAAGAGATGGAGTTTATTTCATGGAAGATATTACTTTTAAAAGACCTGAATTGGACGATCAAGAGATCATTACTTCATATTTTGAGAAGGCTCCGAGCCGAAGCTGTGAGCGTACCTTTGCGAATGTTTATTTATGGTCCAGACAATACCATGTGAAATATGCGATTGTAGAGGATGCACTTGTTTTTATGGATGATGAGTTTGGACTGGCTTACGCTTATCCGGCGGGAGAACCAGAGGCAGTGAAACGAGCGTTGGATTGGCTGATGGAATATAGCAGTCAAAAGGGGCATCCGTTTCAGCTGTACAATGTAACAGAGGAGAATTTTGAGCAGTTAGAATCTTTTTATCCTGGACGTTTTCAAGTGGAATATGACAGGGATGAAGCCGATTATGTATATGAGAGAGAGAAACTTGCAACTCTGGCAGGAAAGAAGCTGCATGGAAAACGTAATCATATCAATAAGTTTAAGTCATTATATGAAGATTGGACGTACGAAAGCCTCAATGATGAGAATGTAGAAGATTGCTTTCAGATGGCATTAAAATGGCGTAATCAAAATGGTTGTGATGAGGATCATGAGAAGAATGCGGAAATGTGTGTTACCTTAAATTCCCTGCGATTATATAAAGAACTGGGGATGGTAGGCGGGATCATCCGGGTGGCAGGAAAGATTGTTGCATTTTGTATTGGTGAGCCGGTTAGTGAGGATACGTTTGTTGTACATATCGAAAAAGCGTTTTCTGATATTGAGGGAGCATATCCGATGATTAATCAACAGTTTGTATTGCATGAATGTATGGAGTACCAATATGTGAATCGAGAAGAGGATACCGGAGCAGAGGGGCTGCGTAAGGCAAAATTATCATATCGTCCGGTATTTCTTGTAGAAAAAGGTGTGGTAACTGAAAAATAGTTTATAGAGAACTGTTGTGATAGTTCATGTGAAGAGAAAGGCGGAGGGATAATGATTTCAAAGAAAATGGAAAATATGGTAGCAAATAGTTCAGCAATCCGTGCAATGTTCGAAGAGGGCAATCGTTTGGCAAAGTTATACGGGCAGGAGAATGTATTCGATTTTAGTCTGGGAAATCCAAATGTTCCGGCACCGGAAGCTGTAAAGAAGGCTATAATGGAAGTTTTGGCGGAAGAAGATCCGGTGGTACTGCATGGCTATACAAATAGTAATGCGGGATATGAGGATGTGAGACGAGCTGTGGCAGAATCTCTGAATGAACGTTTTGGAACGAAGTTCCATTTTGAAAATATTACAATGACTGTAGGAGCGGCGGGTGGATTAAATGTAATTTTGAAAGCACTTTTGAATCCGGGAGATGAAGTGATTGCGTTTGCACCGTATTTTGGAGAATATCGAAGCTATACGAATAATTATGACGGGGTATTGGTTGAAATTTCTCCGAATACGGTGGACTTTCAGCCAAAGTTAGATGAATTTGAAGCCAAAATCACAGAAAAAACAAAGGTGGTTATTGTAAATACACCAAATAACCCGACTGGAGTCGTGTATTCAGAAGAAACGATACAAAAAATGGCTGCGATCATGGAGGCGAAGCAAAAAGAATATGGAACCGAGATTTATCTGGTATCAGATGAGCCATATCGGGAACTAGCTTATGATGGAGTTGAGGTTCCGTATTTAACAAAGTATTATGATAATACAATTGTTGGTTATTCCTATAGTAAGTCATTGTCTCTTCCGGGAGAGCGAATTGGATATCTTGTCATTCCAGATGAGGCAGCAGACAGTGAAAAGCTTATCAATGCTGCGAATGTTGCAACTCGAATTTTAGGATTTGTGAATGCTCCGACACTGCAGCAGAAGGTGGTCAAGGCATGTTTGAATGAGAAGACAGATATTTCCTATTATGATAGAAATAGAGAGACCTTATATCAAGGATTAAAGGAACTGGGGTTTGAATGTATCAAGCCGGAAGGAGCATTTTATTTATTTTTGAAGTCTCCGATTGAAGATGAAAAAGCATTTTGTGCTGCTGCAAAGAAATATAATATTTTAATCGTACCGGGAAGTTCTTTTGCTTGTCCGGGATATGTCAGATTGGCATATTGTGTATCTTATGAGACGATTGTCAATTCTCTTCCTAAATTTGCAGAGCTGGCAGAAGAATATAAAGATATCAGGGATCAGAATGTCTGAAAATGCCTGTGCTTGCATAATAGTGGATGGTGATTTTTGATCTCAATATCATATAAAATAATAGAAAGGAAGAGACGGACATGGAATTGAATCCAAAATTAAAAGAACATATTCGAATGGTCGAGCCATATGTACCGGGAGAACAGCCACAGGAAAAGGTTATAAAATTAAATACCAATGAGAATCCATATCCACCGGCACCCGGCGTGGAACAAGCGCTCCGTGAAATGGATACAGATCGATTTCGGCTTTATCCAGATCCAGCAGCAGAATTATTAGTAAAGGCGCTTGCAAAAGAACACGGTGTCAGTGAAGAACAGATATTTGTTGGTGTTGGTTCTGACGATGTCCTTTCTATGTGTTTTTTAACATTTTTTAATTCAGAACAACCAATTTTATTTCCGGACATTACGTATTCTTTTTATAAAGTATGGGCAGAGTTATATCGCATCCCCTATACGTGTCCGAAATTGGATCAGGATTTTCGTCTTGTAAAGGAAGATTATTATCAGGAAAATGGTGGAATTATTTTTCCGAATCCGAATGCTCCTACAGCGGTTTATGAAGAATTAGACTTTGTAGAAGATATTCTTCGTCATAATTCGGATGTTATTGTGATTGTGGATGAAGCATATATTGATTTTGCAGGAGAATCTGCGTCAAGACTGATTGAAAAATATGACAATCTGATTGTTGTCCAGACTTTTTCAAAGTCACGTTCTATGGCCGGTATGCGGATTGGATATGCAATTAGTAATCCGGTTCTGATACGATATCTAAATGATGTAAAATATTCTTTCAATTCATATACGATGAATCAGACTTCACTTGTATGTGGCGTGGAAGCAGTAAAAGATCAGGCATATTTTAAGGAAATAACTTCTAAAATCATAGAAACGAGAGAGTGGGCAAAATCAGAGATGATGAAGTTGGGATTTGAGTTTCCGGACTCAAAAGCAAACTTTATTTTTGCCAGACATCCTAAATATGATGCAAATGAATTGTTTGAAGCTTTGAAAAGAGAACATATTTATGTGAGACACTGGAAGAGTGAAAGAATCGCTGATTATCTTAGGATTACCATTGGCACAAAAGAAGAGATGGAAGCATTTTTTGCTTTTTTTAGAACATATATGAATCAATAAAAGGAGAGAATAAAAGTATATGAGTGAAGCGTTAATTAGTTTTTTTGCAGAACATTTAGGTGGTAAAGTAGGAGCGGAATTGATTGTGTTTATCATTTCGATGTTTCCTATATTGGAATTGCGAGGTGGACTTTTGGCAGCAGGACCGGCCTGGTTTGATTTACCTCAGCTTCAGGCTACAATTATTTGTATAATTGGGAATCTGCTCCCAATTCCGTTTATTTTGCTTTTGATCACAAAAATTTTTGATTGGATGAAAAGCACAAGAAAGTTAAAACCTATTGTTGAGAAACTTGAGAAAAAGGCATACAGTAAAAGTGCTAATATAGAGAAATATGAGTTTTGGGGACTGGTATTATTTGTAGGCATTCCTCTTCCGGGAACCGGAGCATGGACGGGATCTTTGATTGCTGCGTTATTGGGAATTCGTTTTCGTAAGGCATTTCCGGCGGTTGTGATTGGTGTATTTATGGCAGCAATTTTAATGAATTTGTTGTCCTATGGAGTGCTCGGAGCAATTTTTTAAAATAGAGACACTTTCGTTGACACTCTTTCCGAAAGTTCTTATAATAAAAGTAGTGCATTAGAAAAGGCACAGAGTATCATGACGGAAAGGATAATAGATATGATAGCAAAGAATGATGAGAAAAAAAGAAATATGTTATGGAGAACAGCTATTTCTGTATCCTCTGTCTTAATTATAATTATTGCAGCTTTTTTCTTTACAAAACTGTTCACAGCTAATCCGATGGAAGGTACATGGAGCAGTGAGGAAAAGAATCTGGTAATGAAGATCCAAGGAAACGGTACGGCGGTTATGAAATGGCCGGATGAGTTTGACGGGGAAGAGATTGCAGTGAGTATGAACTATGATCTGGATAAAGAAGCAAAGATCTTTATACTGCATCGAGATGACGAAGCTATAAAAGAAGTTGTAAAGAAGGCGAAGGGTGCGGTGACGACAGATCGACTGAATACAGCAATTTCTTCTTTGGAAGGCAGCTATGATTATAATATTGAGCAGAATCAGCTGACATTGACAGAACGTGAATATGGGGAACAGATGGTGTTTGAAAAGCGATAAAATGGAACAGGGAAATATCCCTGTTTCTTTTTACTAATAAATTATACATATTATTTATAAAATAGGAAAAGAGGGTATGTGATGTTAAGACATAAGACAAGAGAGGTTCGAATCGGAAATGTTGTGATCGGCGGTGAGCATCCAATTGCTGTTCAGTCTATGACAAATACAAGGACAGAAGATGTAGAGGCAACGGTTGCCCAGATTCTACGCTTGGAAGCGGCGGGCTGTGAGATTGTACGCTGTACTGTGCCTACACAAGAGGCTGCGGATGCTTTAAGAGAGATTAAGAAACAGATTCATATTCCTTTGGTTGCAGATATTCATTTTGATTATAAGATGGCAATTGCGGCGATAGAAAATGGAGCAGATAAGATACGTATCAATCCGGGAAATATTGGCTCAGAGGAACGTGTCAGAGCAGTTGTAGAAAAGGCAAAAGAGTATAATGTTCCAATTCGAATCGGTGTTAATAGTGGATCCTTGGAAAAAGATTTACTAGAGAAATACGGTGGAGTCACTGCAGAAGGAATTGTAGAAAGTGCGTTGGATAAGGTGCATATGATTGAACGTATGGGATATGAGAATCTGGTAGTCAGTATCAAATCTTCGGATGTAATGATGTGTGTAAAGGCGCATGAATTGCTTGCACCGCAGTGTCCGTATCCGCTGCATGTAGGGATTACGGAGGCAGGAACCTTGTATTCTGGTAATATCAAGTCTTCTGTAGGACTTGGAATTATATTAAATGCAGGAATCGGGAATACCATTCGTGTTTCTTTAACAGGAGATCCGGTGGAAGAAATCCGCAGTGCAAAATTGATTTTGAAAACATTAGGACTTCGTAAAGGCGGGATTGAAGTAGTTTCCTGTCCGACTTGTGGAAGAACGAAGATTAATTTGATTGAACTTGCCAATCAGGTAGAATTGATGGTTCAGGAATTTCCGTTGGATATTAAAGTTGCGGTAATGGGATGTGTAGTAAATGGACCGGGAGAGGCAAGAGAGGCGGATATTGGTATCGCAGGAGGTATCGGAGAAGGGCTGTTGATTAAAAAAGGTGAGATTATCCGAAAGGTAAAAGAAGAAGACCTCTTAGAAACCCTTCGGCAGGAGTTGATAAATTGGGAGAAGTAGAAACATTAAAAGTATTTTTTGAAGTATTTCCTACATTAAAGGTAGATGAAGAACTGCAGATGTTGTTCAATGACGTAGGTGTAAAGAAGATTACGACCAATTCAGAGCGAGATTATATCCATGTTCATATATTCAGCAGACATGTGATTCAAAAGCGGCATATTCGTGCAATGGAATTTCGGATTAAGGAGCAGTTGTTTAGTACGGCAAATGTCAATGTCAGTATTATAGAGCAGTATGCACTTTCTGAACAGTATACGGCAGAAGCTTTGATGACAGAGTATCGGAACAGTATCGTGCTGGAATTAAAAGAAAAGAGTGTTCTTGCCGGAAATATGTTTCAGCAGGCGGAGATTACTTTTCAAGATCAAGTGATGTATCTGGGGTTGACGGACACCATTGTTTCAGAAGGAAAGAAAGAAGAAATTCTTCATCTATTAGAAGAGGTATATCGGGAGCGATTTGGAATCCCAGTAGAAATACGTGTTGAATATAAGGAAAAAGAAGAGAGTAAGACCAGAGAATACGATGAACAGAGAGTGCAGCGAGAGATTGATGCAATCTTTGCCCGGAATAAAAAAGCTCATGGAGAAGAATCTCCGCAGCCGGAAGAGTCTCAAGCAGGAGAGGAACAGAAACAAGGCTCATCAGAAACAAAGCAGAAAGAAAAGAGTCTTACATTGGGTGGAAAATCGAAGGAGAGTGGAAATGGAAAGAAAGGGTTCAAGAAGGAATTCAAGAGAGACTTTGTCCGTCCATTGAAACAGGGAGATGATCCGAGTCTGATCTACGGAAGAAACTTTGAGGATGAACCAATCCGCTTAGATCAGGTTGTGACAGAGATGGGTGAGATTACCATTCACGGAAAGATTATCAGCTTTGAAACAAGAGAAATACGAAATGAGAAAACCATCGTAATGTTTGCTGTCAGTGATTTTACAGATACCATTATGGTAAAAATGTTTACGCGGAATGATCAGCTGGCTGAACTGTTGGGAGATTTGAAAAAGGGAGCATACGTTAAGATCAAAGGGGTTACAACGATTGATAAATATGATGGAGAACTGACCATAGGTTCTGTGACAGGAATTAAGAAAATCGGAGATTTTACTGAGAAAAGAGAAGATTTAAGTCCTTTGAAAAGGGTAGAACTGCATTGTCACACGAAGATGAGTGATATGGATGGGGTATCAGAGGTACAGGATATTGTGCGCCGCGCCCATGATTGGGGAATGCCGGCAATAGCAATTACAGATCATGGTGCAACGCAGGCATTCCCAGATGCAAATCATTATATAGAACGGTTAGATAAGGACGACCCGTTTAAGGTGATCTATGGTGTAGAAGGATATGTGGTGGATGACTTAACGGAAATTGCCGTTGGAGCAGGCGAGGAAAGTCTGGATGACACTTATGTAGTTTTTGATTTGGAGACTACCGGATTCAGTGCAATCAAAGATAAGATTATTGAAATCGGAGCGGTCAAAGTCGTGAATGGGGAAATTGTAGATTCGTATAGTACCTTTGTCAATCCGGAACGTCCGATACCATTTGAGATTACGCAGTTAACCAGTATTACAGATGAGATGGTGATGGACTATCCGAATATTGAAACGATTCTTCCGCAGTTTCTGGACTTTATCGGAGACGCAGTGCTTGTCGCTCACAATGCCGGATTTGATGTGGGATTTATTGAACAAAACTGTCGATATCAGGATATCGAGCCTCATTTTGTATATTTGGATACGGTGGCTTTGGCAAGAGTGTTGCTGCCTACGCTTTCAAAATACAAATTGAACATTGTAGCGAAAGCGCTAGGAATTTCTCTGGAGAATCATCATCGTGCGGTAGATGATGCGGGAGCGACTGCTGAGATTTTTGTGAAATTTGTAGAGATGTTGAAAGACCAGAACATCACTACATTAAAAGGGATGAATCAGTTTGGAGACATGAACCCAAATGCAATTCGGAAACTGCCGACGTATCATATTATTATATTGGCAAAAAATAATATCGGAAGGTATAATCTGTACCAGCTTGTTTCTGAATCAAATCTGGTATATTTTGCAAGGAGACCGAGAATCCCGAAGAGTTTGTTGAATAAACACAGGGAAGGTCTGATTATCGGAAGTGCCTGTGAGGCTGGGGAATTGTATCAGGCAATTTTGAATCATAAGTCGCCGCAGGTGATTGCAAAACTGGCAGATTTTTATGATTATTATGAAATACAGCCACTTGGAAACAACCAGTTTATGCTAGAGAGCGACAAGATTTCTGAGATAAATACAGAAGAAGATTTAAAAAATATCAATCGAAAGATCATTGAGTTAGGCGAAAAATTTAAAAAGCCGGTTGTTGCTACCTGTGATGTACATTTCTTAGATCCGGGAGATGAGGTGTATCGTCGGATTATCATGGCAGGTAAGGGATTCAGCGATGCAGATAATCAAGCACCGCTTTATTTGCGTACAACGGAGGAGATGTTGGCAGAGTTTGAATATCTTGGTTCTGCAAAGGCACAGGAAATTGTCATTACAAACCCGAATAAGATTGCGGACATGATTGAAAAGATTTCTCCGGTCAATCCAAATAAATGTCCTCCGGTTATTCCTAATTCTGAACAGCAGCTGCGAGATATTTGTTATAATCGTGCCCATGAGATATATGGAGAAAATTTGCCAAAACCAGTGGAGGAACGATTGGAAAAAGAACTGACATCCATTATTTCCAATGGATATTCGGTGATGTACATCATTGCACAGCGTTTGGTATGGAAATCCAATGAAGACGGATATCTGGTAGGTTCACGTGGTTCTGTAGGTTCGTCTTTTGTAGCGACGATGTCCGGAATTACGGAGGTAAACCCGCTGAGTCCACATTATTATTGTGAAAAATGTCATTACAGTGACTTTGATTCAGAGGAAGTGCGGGCGTACGCAGGATGTTGTGGATTTGACATGCCGGATAAGGCCTGTCCGGAGTGCGGGGCACCATTGATTAAAGCCGGATTTGATATTCCATTTGAAACATTCCTTGGATTTAAAGGAGATAAAGAGCCGGATATTGACTTGAACTTTTCCGGAGATTATCAGGCAAAAGCACATAAATATACAGAAGTATTGTTTGGAGAAGGACATACTTTCAAGGCAGGAACAATCGGAACACTGGCAGATAAAACAGCCTATGGTTATGTGAAGAATTATTATGAAGAACGGGGAATGCGAAAACGCCGTTGTGAAATTGAGCGAATCAGTGCAGGATGTACCGGAATCAAGCGAAGTACAGGACAGCATCCGGGAGGAATTGTGGTATTGCCCCATGGGCATAATATCAACGAATTCACTCCGGTGCAGCATCCGGCAAATGATATGACAACGGACATCACGACAACCCATTTTGACTACCATTCTATTGACCATAACTTATTGAAACTGGATATTCTAGGACACGATGATCCAACCATGATCCGTATGCTGGAAGAATATATTACATCGGATGCGATGGAAAACGAATACAATGAAGAGCATCCATTTGTAGCAACAGACATCCCACTGGATGACAGAAGTGTTATCTCACTTTTCCATGATACAAGTGCCTTGGGAATTAAGCCTGAAGATATCAGTGGCTGTCCGCTGGGAAGTCTGGGGATTCCTGAGTTTGGTACAGATTTCGTTATTCAGATGGTTCAGGAGGCAAACCCACAGTCATTATCTGATTTGATCCGAATTTCCGGTTTGTCTCATGGAACCAATGTGTGGCTTGGAAATGCTCAGGAATTAATCAAAGCAGGAAAGGCAACGATTTCCACAGCAATCTGTACCCGAGATGATATTATGATTTATCTGATTAATCAAGGTGTAGAAAGTGCGCTTTCCTTTACAATTATGGAGAGTGTGCGAAAGGGAAAAGGATTAAAACCGGAATGGGAGGCTGCAATGCGGGAAAAGGATGTGCCGGAATGGTACATTGATTCTTGTAAAAAAATCAGTTATATGTTCCCAAAGGCACATGCTGCAGCGTATGTTATGATGGCATATCGAATTGCTTATTGTAAAATCAATTACCCGTTGGCATACTACGGAGCTTATTTCAGTATTCGTGCAGATGCATTTTCTTATGAACTGATGTGCCAAGGAAAAGATAAATTAAATTATTATATGAAAGACTACAGACGCCGTTCCGATTCGCTTACAAATAAAGAACAGGATACCTTAAAAGATATGCGTCTTGTACAGGAAATGTATGCACGTGGGTTGGAATTTATGCCGATTGACTTGTATCGGGCAAAGGCAAAGAAATTCCAGATTATTGATGGCAAGTTGATGCCGTCCTTTGCAAGTATCGAGGGAATGGGCGAGAAAGCGGCTGAAGCGGTGGAGATTGCATCTCAGGATGGACCATATCTATCGCTGGATGATTTCCGACAGCGGACAAAGGTCAGCAAGACGGTAATCGATCTGATGGCGGATCTGGGGCTGTTTGGAGATTTGCCGCAGAGCAATCAATTGTCGTTGTTTGATTTTGCATAAACAAAGAAAAGTTTACGGAGAGAAAAAGGTATGGGCGATTGGATTTATGTGCAGAGCTAAGGAAAAGGAAGTATGAAGAAAAAAAGTTTAAATAGTATCTTGAAAAAAACATATAGATTGCTGGATTATCAACAAAAATTAAAATTTTTGTTGATA
>ENA-UONQ01002570-UONQ01002570.1-human-gut-metagenome-genome-assembly--contig:-CS26-NODE-2570-length-12062-cov-5.332972_pt1 | contig 12062 bp, 12 predicted proteins | sample MGYA00242460_ERZ724007 | MGnify/ENA metagenome assembly ERZ724007
ATTTTGCCTTATTACTCTGTCATCGGTGGATGGGTAATCAAATATTTTACTGTATTTATTTCCGGGCACGCCTCCACAGCAGCTGAGGATAGTTATTTTCCTACATTTATTGCTAAAACCGGAGAGCCTATCTTCTGGTTTGCATTATTTGTTACCATTACTGCCGTTGTTGTTATTCTTGGAGTCGAAAAAGGAATCGAAACTGTCAGCAAATTTATGATGCCTGTTCTTGTTATTTTGACTGTAGGGGTTTCTCTCTATGTATTAACGATTGATGGAGCTTGGGAAGGTGTAAAATATTACATCATGCCGCATATGTCAGATTTTTCATTAAAAACACTGTTGGCTGCAATGGGACAGCTTTTCTACTCCATGTCCCTTGCAATGGGAATTATGATTACTTATGGTTCTTATATGAAGAAAACAACCAACCTAGAGCGTTCTGTTCGCCAAATCGAAATTTTTGATACGGCAATTGCATTTTTCGCAGGTTTGATGATTGTTCCTGCTGTATTTGCTTTTTCCGGCGGAGATACTTCTAAATTGAATGCGGGACCGGGACTTATGTTCATCACATTACCAAAAGTCTTTAACAGCATGCCAATCGGCGGAATACTGGGAACCGTATTTTTTATCCTCGTATTCCTTGCCGCTGTAACCTCTTCTATCTCATTAATGGAAACCATTGTTTCTATTTTAATGGACCGTTTCCACTGGTCAAGAAAAACAACCAGCATTCTTGTTTATGCTTATCTGTTAATAATGGGGATTCCTTCCTCTCTTGGATTCGGAATCTGGGATTTCATCAAACCATTGGGAATGTCAATCCTAGATGCATTTGACTTTATCAGTAATAGTATTTTGATGCCTATTGTTGCCTTACTCACTTGTTTCTTTGTTGGTTTCATTATCAAACCAAAAACAATCATCGAAGAGGCCGAGGCTGAAGGTGCTACTTTCAAAGCAAAAAAACTTTTTACAGTTGTTATAAAATGGATTGCTCCAATTATTTTGGTTGCGATTCTAATTAGCTCTATCTTAAATGCAATGGGATTATATGTCCTGTAAACGATTTAAGCAAGCTGTTTAAACTTCATAACTAACAATTAAAAATGCCGGGGCCCCCCAGCATTTTTATTTTCTCTTATCTTTCATTTCCCATTACAAATACAGCAACCACTCCCGGTCCTGTATGACTTCCGATAACAGTTCCAATATTGTTAATTAATACTTCTTGAATTCCCAGTTTCTCGCGCACCTGCTTAGCTACATACTCTGCATCTTCTATACAATCTCCATGTGTAATCATAGCCAAATCATTTTCCCATCCAGGAATCTGCTTTGCTGCCATATCTACAATTTTATTCAATGCTTTCTTACGTCCTCGCTCTTTTCCCACAACTTGCAGGCACCCCTGCTTGTCCATATGGATAATCGGTTTGATCTGTATCATCGTCCCTAATACTGCAGCTGTCTTAGACACACGCCCTCCTCGATACAAATGATTCAAATCATCCACTGTTACATTATGACAAATATGAAGTTTATTCTCTTCTACCCACTTTGCAGTCTCATCAATTGTCTTGCCTTCTGCTTTCTGTTTCAATGCATAATAAAGCAGCAAACCCTCTCCCAAACATGCACAAAGTGTATCGATAATATAGACTTTTGCTCCCGGATACTCTTCTTCCAATTCTTCTGCTGCAATTCTCATACTATTACATGTTCCACTCAACCCCGAAGAAAATGCAAGATGCAGTACATCCTTCCCTTCTTTTACAAATGGCTCCAGATATTCTCTTGCCTCTTCCGGATTGATTTGAGAAGTTGTTGCCATCTTCCCTTCTCTCAGTTTTGCAAAAAACTCCTTTGCGCTCAAGCCTTCCATATCTGTATATATTTCATCATCAATGGTATATTTCAATGGAATTACCGGAACATTTCGTTCTGCAAGCCACTGTTTCGGCAAATCTACGGTACTGTTTACTGTAATGATATAGTCTCTCATATTCTATCCTCCACACTCCTATGTGCAATTAACGATTACCGACTTATCATATCACTTTTTTTCAATTTCGCAAAGTTTTTCTTACAAATCCGCTCCTTAACCAACTATTTTAATTCAATTTAATATTTAAATAATTTCTTCCAGACAGTGTTTTATTAAATACAAGAAAGCATAGAACCAGTATACAACCAATAAAAAAGCCAACTCCATTAAAACATGCAGTGAGAATCAAAAGCATAAGGCGCATAAATTTTAATGCATATCCCAATTCAAAATTAGGCTGCGTATAATTCGCTACTGCTACAAATGCCATTCCCAGCATAATTTCGCTATTAAACCATCCTGAAGATACCGAAAATTCTCCCATAACCAAACCTGCGATCACACTCAACGGTGTACTAAGCATACTAGGAGTATTTAACGCCGCTAAACGCAAGCCATCAATAGCCAGTTCTAATATCAAAAATTGATATATCAACGGAACATAAACCGGTTCCTGGACAATTGTAAATTGAAACATTTCCGGTAACCAATCTAAATTCTGCATGAATAATAAATAGATCGGAGTTAAGAATACAGTCCCTATTGTTATCAATGCTCTCGAAAATTTCAAATATAACCCTGTAATCGTCGGAAAATAATAATCATTTGCTTCTTCCACCATATCTAAAATAGATGTTGGCAAGATCATGGCTGACGGAGAATTATCAACCAGTATGACTACTTTTCCTTCTAACAAACATGCTGCCGCTGTATCCGGTCTTTCTGTAAATTTAAATTTTGGAAATGGATTAAACCACTTTCTTTTAAATAAGGCATCTGCCAAACTTTGCTGATTCATACGCAAATCATCAATTTCCAAAGCATCTATACGTTCCATCAAATTTTTCAACAATGCCTGATCTACACGATCTTTCATATAGCAGATTGCAATATCTGTTCTGGACGTCTGCCCTGCTTCTGTCATTTCCATTACAAGATGCGGATCTCTGATTCTTCTGCGTAGCAATGCTGTATTAAAGACAATTGTTTCTACAAACCCGTCTCTTGATCCTCTGAGAGACTTATCTTTATCCGGTTCATCTACACTACGAGCCGGATATGTTCGACAATCAATCGCAATACATACCTCATATCCACTGATAAATAAGCAGGTTACGCCAGAAAGTACGTTTCGCAGCACTTCGTCAAAATTCTGCAAGACATCCACTTCTACATACGGTACATATCTTCGGGTAAATATTGTTGCGTCATCTGGCATATCTTCTTCCCTCACCCCAAAAAAAGAATCCATGATTTTCAACATGGATTCATCTTTCGTAAAACCGTCTATAAAATAGAACACTGCATTTCTTCCACCAATTTCCATATCACGACGTATGATATCAAAACTTTCTTTTACTGGAAGAAACTCTTCCATATATGCAATATTCTCCTCAAATGACGGACCTATCTTTTTTTCATTTTTCTTAATCATTGGAACCGAATCCTTTCTTATACTACTTTTTTCCAGTATATTTCTTTCATCAAGTCTATTTTCATACAAGAATAGTCTTCCCACTTTTTATAAAATCATTCCAATTTATTTTTTTGTTGTACTTCCAAATCCGCCATTTCTCACTTCAACCACATCATCATCTACGGTAATTCCATATTCAACAAAAATTCCTTGCATAAACCCTTCTCCAGCTTTCATTTTGACTACTTTATTTTCATTGCTGTCATTTGTTATTTTGGCAAATATATGCCCCTCATTATCGGAATAATAATAATCACTATCTATAATTCCTACGGTGTTATTTAACTGCAAACGATACTTAAACCCCAATCCGCTTCGTGGATAACATTTTAACACCCAGTTATGCTCCATTTCCACTCGTATTCCTGTTGGAATTTTTATTGTTTCTCCCGGTTTCAATATAAGATCTATCGGTGCATAAAAGTCATATCCTGCTGATCCGGCAGTTGCTCGTTTAGGTAGCTTTATTGTTTCATAAATTATTTTTATCAGTTCATCCTTTTCTTCTCCAAATGTATCCACCCAGCCCTTCTGAAACTGCCGGAAGCTCACTTTATGGAATTTCGCAATTCTCTTCATTTCTATCATTCTCCTTTTCTATGTAGTTGAAAACTCAACTCGTCTACAATATTGGCCAGATTATTTCCCTAATGCTTCGTTTTTGAATAAGTATTCAAATCAATAAACATTTCATGCCACTGCTCTCCACCCCATGTGGAATCCGCAAGCCCTAAATCTGTGTATCCCATTTTTTCATACATTTCCACTTTTGACTCCAGGCAAGTCAGCAAAAGTTTTTTTCTGCCCTTTTCTCGTTCTCTTTCACAGTAAATCTCCATTAACTCTGTTGCCAGACCCTTTCTTCTATATTGTGGAAGTACATCCAATCCGAGCAACATCACATTTTTTCCTGTTGAATTATACAAACTGCTATCGGTGAAAAATTCATCTCTAAATTTTTCTTCCTCTGTAGATAATCCATTCAAAAATCCTGCAATCTTTCCCGTATGTTTACTAACTGCAACTAAAAATAATTCCGGTGCAGCTTTTACACGTTCCCTCATATTTTTATCAGAGCAAGCCTCATTTGGTGGAAAACAAATCTGCTCAATTTCAATAGTCTGCTCCACTTCTTCCGGCTGAATATTCCGAAATTCATACAGTTCATGAATCCTTTCTTTTCTATTTTTGGCAATTGATTTTTCCACCATTTTCATAACATCCTCATGAATCGCTCCAATACAGCTATATGTTGCCATTTTCTTCCACCTTTCTTTATTTCGTGTCCTTTTTATATCGCGTTATAGCACTTTTCCGATGTTTGGAATTGGCTTTTTTTCATTCATATGCTAAGATGACAAAGTAAGAATGAATTTTAAAAAGGAGAATACTAATGAAAAAAATAATTAACACATCTATGATCTACATGATACTTGCCTTGGCAGCCGGTGTTTTCTACAGAGAATTCACAAAATTCACCAACTTTACAGGAAACACAACATTAAGCGTAGGACATACTCATTTCCTTGTTCTTGGAATGTTTTTCTTCCTGATCGTAGCACTATTTTGTAAAGTTGTTCCAGAACTGCTGGAAGAAAAAATGTTTTCCCGCTTTTATATCCTTTATAACATTTCCCTGCCATTTATGGGAGGAATGCTGATTGTTCGTGGTGTCCTTCAGGTGCTTGCTGTAGAACTTAGCACAAAGATAAATGCTATGATTTCTGGATTTTCAGGAATCGCACACATTTTAATTACGATTGCTCTTGTTATGTTTTTCCTCGCATTAAAAAAAAGTATTTACAAACTCAAATAAATAACAGAAAAATATATCAAAGCACTTATGTTTAAAAACCGCTATACTATAAAAGATATTCAAAATATCACGAGAATTCCTTGTAAATATGCTAAAAACTCGGCGTTCCGTACAAATCATATGGTGTTACCTGGTAAACATAATAATTGAGCCAGTTTGTATACAGATTATTTGCATGTGCCCGCCATGTTAATACTGGTTTATTCTCTGGGTCATCATCCGGATAATAATTTTCCGGAATCTACGGATTCAATCCCTTTCCCATATCACGTTTATATTCTGAATCCAATGTCATTCTGTCATACTCCGGATGCCCCATTACAAATATCTGACGCCCCTCCTCTGCCATGCATAAAAATACCCCTGCCTGCAAGGAATCTGCAAGAATTGTAATTCTTTCGTCTGATTCCAAAAGATTCTGCGGCACTTCTGTATGTCTGGAATGCGGCGCCATAAATACATCATCAAATCCCCGAACAAGCGGAATCTTTCGATTTCTTACTCTATGACGATATACGCCGGAAAGTTTTTTCGGCAACATTTCTTTGTTGATTCCGTAATGATAATAAAGTCCTGCCTGTGCTCCCCAGCACAAATGCAACGTAGAGGTTACATTTGTTTTTGTCCACTCCATAATTTCCTTCAATTCATTCCAGTAATCTACTTCTTCAAAGTCCATCTGCTCTACCGGAGCGCCTGTGATAATAAATCCATCAAATTTCTGATGTTTAATTTCTTCAAATGCCTCATAAAATTTATAAATGTGGCTGGTAGAAGTATTTTTGGAAACATGGCTTGTCATGCGTACAAACGTCACGTCTACCTGCAGCGGCGTATTTGACAAGGATCTCAAAATCTGGAGCTCTGTATCTTCTTTCAGAGGCATCAGATTCAAAAGTCCAATGCTGATTGGTCGTATATCCTGATGCGCCGCACGATATTCATCCATTACAAATATATTTTCATGTTCCAGTATTTCTTTTACAGGCAAATCATTTTGAACTCGTATTGGCATAATTCTTTTCCTTTCTATTCGTTCATTTCATTTTTTTCAGAATGTACATATGTACCATCTGAATCTACATAACTTAATTTATCATAGCATTCTGTCTCTGTAGGCAGTTTTCGTTTTTCCAGTTTGTGATTAATTAACATATTTACAATATAATAAAATACTGCAAATGTAGGAACTCCCAGAATCATTCCTACAAATCCGAAAAGACCTCCGCCCAAAAGAATCGAAAACATTACCCAAAATGCTGACAATCCTGTAGAATCTCCAAGAATTTTGGGTCCGATTACATTTCCATCTAATTGCTGTAATACTAAAACAAATATAACAAAATAGATTCCCATTTTAGGATCTGATAACATAATTAGAATTGCACTCGGAATTGCCCCAATATAAGGTCCAAAAAAAGGAATTACATTTGTCACTCCAACAATTACACTGACAAGAACCGTATAAGGCATGTCCAAAATTGTCAATCCGATAAAACAAAGTACCCCTATAATTGCCGAATCAATGATTTTTCCGATTATAAAACCTCCAAAAATCTCATTACTTTTTATAGATAAATGTAAAATCATATTAGCATGTCCCGGCTTAAAAAGTGCATAGATAATCTTTTTACTCTGCATAGAAAACTTTTCTTTGCTGTATAATACATAAACAGAAACAATGATACCAATCACCGCATTCATAATTCCATTTACCACATTGAATACACCTTCTGTAAGATGCGACATGAAATCATTGACTTGTGATAACAAATCTGTACGCATCCAGTTTTGTAAAAATGTTGTTGCCTCTGTTAAAAATGTTGTAAAAAATTTCCCAAGAGTTGTATCCTGAGACATCAATACCGTTAAATTACGCAGCGCTTCATTTATCTGTCCGGGCAATGTTAATGCCAGATTCCGAATACTGTTGTACAATTCCGGAATCAACATATTAAATAATGCACTGATAATGGTTGACATCACCACAAGAGCCACTGCAATTCCTACGCCGCGACAAAATTGATGTGACTTTTTAAACCGCGGAAAGCGCTTTTCGACCCATGGTTTTAAATATCTTTCTACCGTCTTAACAATTGGATTCAGCAAGTATGCAATTGCCAACCCATAAACAATTGGTCTCAATATATTAAAAATCAATTTTAATATTTTTGAAATGTCATCGACTCTAAGCAATACAAAAAAACAAAGCATACAAAGAATTATCACAACAAATGCTGTCATTCCTCTATTTAACTGTTGACGCAGCTTAGAAGGTCCTTGATTCCCAAAATCCGGCTGATTAATATAATATCCATTCTTTTTTTCTGATGAAGTTCTCGTTTTCTGATTCTGCTCCAATTCTTCCTTCATTGTTTTTCTTGCCTTTCTTAATATATTTCGTTATAAATTATACGCTTACACACTCTTTCTCGTCAACAGTCAATCCTAAAATAAAAATAGGATTGCAAAGCAGTTCCCTGTATCATAAAAAAATGCCCCTCAAATCCAGAGGAGCACTTTCATCCTTTTATAAGATGCAATAACCTTATTTAATTTTTACAATCAAATGTTGCGCATTCCGTTTCTCCGCAATGACAGGCATTGCTTCCCTCTACGCTGATTTTTCCTGCATGACATTTACAAGCATCGTTATACTTGCACTCTTCTGCTTTGCAATCAATATCAGAAAGTTCGGATGCAGTTCCGGTTACATTTGAATAAGAGTCACCTTTTCTCTCTTCGAAACTATCGCAGCAAGTTTCCTTCGCATCCTTTGCTTGATTTCCGCCAACTTCAATTGTATCCAAATCGCATAAAAATTGTTTGTTGTGCACACATGTTTGTACAGTACATTTTAATTGTGGCATAATGTGATTCCTCCTTTTATTAGAAATAGCGCCAGAATCCACTGACGCTATCATTATGCCCTATATCCAAGATTCTATACCTATTTGTCTTCGGTATGTTTTACTTCTCTTGCAATTTTTTCTTTTATTTCCTTTTGAATGGAAGTAATAAATTCACTAAGCGGTTTCTGTCCTTCATCACCCTCAAAACGACTTCTGACAGATACAAGTCCACTTTCTTCCTCTTTCGCCCCTACAACGAGCATATACGGAATCTTCTGCATCTGAGCTTCACGAATCTTATAGCCAATCTTCTCAGCACGTGAATCCAATTCTGCACGTATTCCTGTTTCTTTCAAATCAGCCAGCACGCTTTCTGCATATTCCATGTATTTATCAGAAATCGGCAATACTTTCACCTGAACCGGAGACAACCATGTTGGGAATGCTCCTGCAAAATGCTCAATTAAAATACCAATAAAACGCTCAATGGAGCCAAAAGCCACACGATGAATCATAATCGGACGGTGTTTCTCTCCATCTGCCCCTGTATACTCCAAATCAAAACGAAGCGGAAGCTGAAAATCGAGCTGAATTGTTCCGCACTGCCATGTTCTTCCAATGGAATCCTGCAAATGGAAATCAATCTTCGGTCCATAAAATGCTCCGTCCCCTTCATTTACAACATATGGAAGTCCCAAATCATCCAATGCGCCGCGAAGTGCATCTGTTGCCAATTCCCAATCTTCATCACTTCCCATACTGTCCTCTGGACGTGTGGAAAGCTCTACATGATACTTGAATCCAAACAAGCTGTATACTTCATCAATCAGTTTTGCAACTCCTTTGATTTCATCCCGAATCTGTTCCGGCATCATAAAGATATGTGCATCATCCTGTGTAAAACAGCGCACACGCATCAAACCATGCAGCTGACCAGATTTTTCATGGCGATGTACCAAGCCCAATTCTCCCATACGCAGCGGAAGGTCACGATAAGAACGTGGTTCTGACTGATATACAAGAATGCCTCCTGGGCAGTTCATAGGTTTGATTGCAAAATCCTCTTCATCAATCACTGTTGTATACATATTCTCTTTGTAATGTCCCCAGTGACCGGATGTTTCCCACAAATGTCTGCTCAACATAATTGGCGTATTGATCTCTACATAATCATTCTTTCTATGAATCTCTCTCCAATAATCAAGAAGTGTATTCTTTAATACCATTCCCTTTGGCAGGAAGAATGGGAATCCTGGTCCTTCATCGCGCATCATAAAGAGTCCCAGTTCTTTTCCAAGACGTCTGTGATCACGTTTCTTTGCCTCTTCAATCATTGCCAGATGTTCTTCCAGTTCTGCTTTCTTCGGAAATGCAGTTCCATAGATTCTCTGGAGCATCTTATTTTTCTCACTTCCTCGCCAGTAAGCGCCAGCAAGACTTGTCAGTTTAAAAGCTTTCACAGGCTTTGTGGTCATCAAATGTGGTCCTGCACATAAATCTGTAAACTCACCCTGTTTATAAAAGCTGATAATGGAATCCTCCGGTAAATCTTCAATCAACTCAACTTTATAAACTTCCTCATTTGACTTAAAATATTCAATTGCCTCACTTCTCGGCATTGTAAACTGTTCAATCGGAAGTGCCTCTTTCACAACTTTTTTCATCTCAGCTTCGATTTTTTCCAAATCAGCTTCTGTAAGCGGAGTCTCGCGATCGATATCATAATAGAATCCATCCTCGATAGACGGTCCAATTGCCAATTTTGTATCCGGATACAGACGTTTAATTGCCTGTGCCATAATATGAGATGCTGTATGACGAAATGCACCTTTTCCTTTTTCATCATTAAAAGTAAGAATGCTCAATTCGCAATCTTCCTCTATGACTGTTCTCAAGTCTACAACTTCTCCGTTCACCTCTCCGGCTGTTGCCATTCTTGCCAACCCTTCACTAATATCGGATGCAATATCAATTACTCTTTTACTCTCTGCATATTCAATTACAGAGCCATCTTTCAACGTAATTTTCATACTTTTCTCTCCTTTTTGTTTTATTTGTTTTACCCTGCAGTAATAAAATAGCGCGATTCTTTCCTTTTTTTGAATAACAAAAATAAAAAAACCTTTCTGCATCACTGCAGAAAGGGACGAGTACTCTTCTCGCGGTTCCACCCTAATTGTACCGGACCATGCCGGAACCACTTCATTCTGATTATAACGGAATCACCGGACTGTTTTGCAGCCACTCAGAGGTAGTTTTCAAATGGTTCCGTAATAGGAAGTTTCCAGCCAACGACTTCCCTCTCTGTATTCTTTCCCCATTTTACTCTTCTCTTCAACGTGTTTTGAATCTTTAACCATTATAACATTGCTCTTTTTTTTGTCAAGATAATTACCAAACTTTACATTCTATTTCTTCTCCTTTTTTTTGCAAAGCGAATTTAACTTTTCCCTCAAAATCTTGTCACTTTTATGAGATTTTTTAGTTTTTATTAATAAATAATTCCAAATAACCGCAAAAAACTCCCGTACCAGGTAATTTAGCTGTAAAACAGGATTAGATATTGCCGCAAGTCCACTCAGATTCATATATCCTACTTGTCTTCCAATTAATAACGCACGACAAATATGAAAATTATTCGTCACAAGGACCACCGATGCTACTTTCAGACCATCAGGTTTCCGTACTGAAATCAATTCCCCCGAAAAGCGTAAATTTTCTGCTGTTGTAGTAGATTTATTCTCCTGAACAATCCTTTCTGCTGCAATTCCTCTTTGCAAAAGATTTTCCGCCATCGCCTCTGCTTCCGAAATCGCCTCTCCTTTACCCTGTCCTCCTGATACAATTACCTGTGTTTTTGAATTTTCACACAAATATGTATAAGCTGCATCCAGACGGTACATAAGGGAATTTGTAATTTTATTTCCATTCACATGCGCACCTAATACAATCAGATACTCAGCGTTGCGCTCTGGTTTCTGTTTCATTTTCCATAAAATAACTCCTTCCGTTATCAAAAACAGCATCCATAAAACCAAAAGCATCACTAACACAACTTTTTGAACAATTCCTGGTATCCACTTCCAAAACAGCAATCCGCTCAAATGAATAATTCCTGATAAAAGCCAAAAACCGGCAAATGTTGAATCCCATTTGCCGGTATAATAGCGTATCATTCCATAATAAAGCAGACAGCCTATCCCCATTATTATAAAATATACCTGTATCATAGCTTATGCATTACGTCCACAGCATTTTTTGTATTTCTTTCCGCTTCCACATGGACATGGATCATTTCTTCCAATCTTCTTCTCCTTGCGGACAGTTCCTGACTGCTTCTGTTCACGATATAAACGTTTTCTAGTTTCTTCATCAAAAATCTGCTCCCACTGTGGCAATTCATAGAGCCAGTCAGCTTTTGCATCCACCATGTTCTTATACAAAAGTTCCTTATCAAATGCAAGGCTTACAACAGTCTCTTCTGTCATTGTCTCAATTGGGTTTTTTACCTTCAAACTATCATTGATTCCATCCAAAAAACCAACCATTGTCATAACATGCTGTCCAAATTTATCAGCTAATTCTTTTACAGTTCCTTTTACTTCCTCATCCGGATTAGTCAGCAAAATCTCATAAATCCTTTTCTCAATGTTAAAGTAATTTCCCCAGAAATTCTCTAACTGTGCTTTGGAAGCTTCTTGATTATATGCAGTCTCACGCCACTGTTCCAATAAACTCTTATCACTCATTGTACTTAAACTCCTTTTATCAAAATATCAACTGACACCCATTATATAACATATATTCCTTTCCGTAAACTGTTATTTTTACGATGCTGCTGGTTCCAATACATCATTTTGAAAAACT
>ENA-UONQ01002581-UONQ01002581.1-human-gut-metagenome-genome-assembly--contig:-CS26-NODE-2581-length-12008-cov-3.671463_pt1 | contig 12008 bp, 9 predicted proteins | sample MGYA00242460_ERZ724007 | MGnify/ENA metagenome assembly ERZ724007
GCCGCCTGCTCGATTCGCAGGGAATTGATATGCTGGGTAAATGTTCTTCCGAAATTATCCCGGAAAAAGGTGCTGAAATACTGCGGCGACAATCCAAACTCCGCTGCAACCGCCGACAGCGAGAGCGGTTCGGTGAAATGCTCACCGAGGTAGCCTACGATCTCCTTAAGCTGCTGCGCCTTCTAGTCCGCGCCCGGGCGCATTTGATGTCCGACAAGTCTGCCGTACTGCGCGCACACCGCCACAATGCCGAGCAGCGCGGCCTTCACGGCAAGCTGACAGCCGGGCGCCTGCACCTGCCACGCGCGCACGATCTGTGCGAGCAGCGCACGGATTTCGTTCTGCCCGGGTTCACCGGCGCGAATGCAGGTGCCGAATCGCAGCCGTCCCTCGGCGAGCGGCGACAGCAGCGCGAATTCGCTCTGGTCGGCGCGCGAAAACTGCAGGAAATCCGCCGCAAACACGAACGAGCGGAACTGATTTTCCCGTCCGGCGGCACGAATTTCGTGCAATTCCTCACCGGCGGCGAAGAACACATCGCCGTGGGTGCCCTCGTAGGTGTGGTCAGCGATGGTGAGCGAAACGTGGCCCGCGTCCACCGTGATGATTTCCAGCTCCGGGTGCCAGTGATAGGGGATAAAATCGCTGTCATCGGCCTCGCTGCCGTCCAGCGCGGGGTAGATCTGGAACGGAAACGCAAGTGTGCCGTGCTCTTTTTTCTCTCGGCGGGCTGCATCCATGGCGAAAATCCTTTCTGATGCACACGCTGCGTGCATACCTTAAAATCGTGTTATTACTGCTGAAGAAATTGCAAGCAATCCTTTGAATATCTGCTATAATTATAGATGAAAAAGGAAGGGAAGGCAAGAGTGCGACACAAACCAATCGTATTTTTGTTGTATCATTTGCGAGAAAATCCGCTTGGATTTTTGTGCTGAATGCCAAAGCCTTTCCGCACCGCGCCGAATCCGTTCAATGAGTGGTTGAAACTGGCTGTTATGGCGTGGTATAATGATAACAGATAGGCTGTTTTGCACAGCTGAATCTGCGTGATCGGGTGGGATATACCGGTCACCGCACCAAAAAATTATTTTTTGGAGGGAATTCCTATGTACATGGATAAGCAGGTCAAGCGCGGATACAACGAGTACATCCGTCTTGACGAAGGCATCGGCAAGGATGCCATGATGGACGTTGCTCTCCTCGTGATGGAAGACGGCGATACCTGGAGCTGTGAGGAGCCTGAGAAGGAAGTTGCAGCACTGGTATTCGACGGCAAGTGCACCATCAAGTGGGAGAATGAGTCCTACGACGTAGACCGTCCGAATCCGTTCGACTATAACCCGTCCTGCCTGCACGTTTGCAAGGGCGTAAAGTTCGAAATCATCGCACACGGTCCGTGCAACATCTACATCCAGAAGACTTTGAACGAAAAGACCTTCCCGAGCAAGATGTACAAGCCGGAAGACACCGATACCTGGGCACGCGGCAACAAGGGCGAGCTGATGGGCTGCATCAAGCGTGATGTACGCACCTGCTTCGATCTGGACAACGCGCCGTACTCCAACATGGTACTGGGCGAGGTTGTCAACCTGCCGGGCAAGTGGTCCTCTTACCCGCCGCATCATCATCCGCAGCCGGAGTGCTACTTCTACCGCTTCGACAAGCCGATGGGCTTCGGCGCAGGCTGGGGCAACGGCGAGATTTACGAGACCCATCACAACGGTCTGGCTATCATCACCGACAAGATGCATTCTCAGGTAACTGCACCGGGCTACTCCTGCTGCTATGCTTGGGGCATCCGTCATCTGCCGGGCGATCCGTGGGACAAGACCCGCATCGACGACGAGGAGCACCTGTGGCTGCTCGAGGACGATGCCAATGATCATATCTGGCACTGCCCCTCTGGCAACTAACGTTTCCAGAGTATAGGGGGGATTCTATCCCCCCTATATACGCCAAAAGTTCCGTAGAAACTTTTGGCGATACCCCTCTCACCTTTGCACGGCAAAGGTGGCTGCGCCGCCACAAGGTGAATTGCCCGTAGGGCAAGAGAAGGTGCCCTGGGGTACGGCGCAGGCAGTGGTATCAAAGTCCGGCGGAGCTGGACTTTGATAAGGAACTGCATCTGCCGCGTGCGCGCGGCAGGCACGAGAACTGTCTCGTGCGTTTGGGAACCTATGGTTCCCTTGCCCCTCCTTTTGGAGAGGGAGGGGCTGAGTCAGGGCTTGTTGGAGACTGGCTTTGATTCATTATTATTTGTATTCTATTTAGGAGGATTTCCAACATGATTCATATGGAAACCGTTCGTCTGACTGCGTCTCAGGCACTCGTTCGCTTCCTCGAGAACCAGTATATCAGCTACATTGATATGGATGGCAATGAGCAGGAGCACAAGTTCGTTAAGGGCATCTTCATGCTGCCGGGCCACGGCAACGTTGTAGGCTTCGCTAACGGCGTTGAGCAGGAGCTCAAGGACATGATCGTATATCAGGGCAAGAACGAGCAGGGCATGGCTCTGGCTGCAGTTGGCTACGCTAAGCAGATGCGCCGCAAGTCCATCTTCGCCTGCACCTCTTCCGTAGGCCCCGGCGCCTGCAACATGATTACCGCTGCTGCAACCGCAACCGCTAACAACATTCCGGTTCTGATCCTGCCGGGCGACATCTACGCTTCCCGTCAGCCGGACCCGGTTCTCCAGCAGATGGAGCAGCCGCAGAACCTGTCCATCTCCGCTCATGATGCTTTCCAGGCTGTTACCAAGTACTGGGGCCGCATCAACCGTCCGGAGCAGGTTATGACCGACATGATCTCCGCTATGCGTGTTCTGACCGATACCGCTAACACCGGTGCTGTTGCAATTTCTCTGCCGCAGGACGTTCAGGCTGAAGCATACGATTACCCGGTTGACTTCTTCAAGAAGCGCGTATGGCGCGTTGACCGCCGTCCGATTACCAAGTACGCTCTGGACAAGGCTGTTGAGGTCATCAAGAACGCAAAGAAGCCGCTCCTGATCTGCGGCGGCGGCGTTCGTTACGCTGAGGCACACAAGGTATTCAAGAAGTTCGCTGAGGACTTCGGCATCGCATTCGGCGAGACCCAGGCCGGCAAGTCCGCTGTTGTTTGGGATCACGAGCTGAACCTCGGCGGTCTGGGCACCACCGGCGGCATCGCTGCAAACAAGCTGGCGCACGAGGCTGACGTTGTAATCGGCGTTGGCACCCGTTACACCGACTTCACCACCGCTTCCAAGTGGCTGTACCGCACCGACGCTAAGTTCGTCAACATCAACCCGTCTGAGTTCCAGGCTTACAAGATGGACGCTACTCCGGTCGTTGCTGACGCAAACGAGGCTCTGACTGCTATCGGCGAGGAGCTGGCTAAGATCGGCTACCACACCGACAAGGCTTACGCTGAGGAGGTTGCTGCTCTGCGTAAGGAGTGGTGGACTGAGGTTGAGCGTCTGGACGCTGTTGAGTACACCGACAAGGAGCACTTCACCCCGGAGATTAACGACGCTAACCGCGAGTGCGTTGAGAAGTACATCGAGGATACCGGCTGCAAGCTGTGCCAGACCACCGTTCTGGGCACCATCAACCATCTCATCGATGACAACGCTATCGTATGTGCAGCAGCAGGCTCTCTGCCGGGCGACATGCAGGGTCTGTGGCGTGCACGCAAGGAGAACACCTACCACATGGAGTACGGTTACTCCTGCATGGGTTACGAGGTTGCCTCCGCTCTGGGCGCTAAGATCGCTTGCCCGGATCAGGAAGTTTACGCTATGTGCGGCGACGGTTCCTTCGACATGCTGCACTCCGAGCTGATCACTTCGGTTCAGACGGGCCACAAGATCAACGTAATGCTGTTCGATAACGCTTCCTTCGGCTGCATCAACAACCTCGAGGTAGGTCAGGGCAATGCGTCCATCTGCACCGAGAAGAATATGCTCGAGCCGGGCGTTACCAACGGTATCCACAAGGGCAAGGTAATCCAGGTGGATTACGCTGCAATCGGCGCTGCTTACGGCTGCAAGACCTACACCGTCAAGACTCTTGACGAGCTGAAGGCTGCGATCGAGGACGCTAAGAAGCAGACCGTTTCCACCCTGATCGACATGAAGGTTCTGCCGAAGACCATGTCCGCAGGTTACGAGAACTGGTGGCGTGTAGGCGTAGCTGAAGTTTCCACCAAGCCGGAAGTTCAGGCTGCACGCAAGGCAATCGAGGATCACCTGTTCGAGGCTCGCCACTATTAATCCCGCGCGATAAACTCGCTTTAGGTTTACGAAAGCTCCCAACCGTGAGGTTGGGAGCTTTTTTGTCGCTTGAGGGCTGAATAAGGGAGAATTGAGAATTAGTGTGGTGGTTTCGTTTTTTATTTGTATGCTGTTTCATTTTTAAGGAGCGAATGAAATAGTTTCCGTAGGGCGGGCTGCATAAAAAACACCTCCCATCGATACAGACGGGAGGTGTTCGTTTTTTACAGCATCTGCAGCAGCTCGATCTGCTCACCGGACGGGCCGGTAAAGAACCAGTTTTGCAGGCCGCCGAAGGTATTCGGCAGCACCTTCTTCTCCGGTGCGGTGAAGCTGATAACGCCTGCCGCCTTGAGGTCAGCCGCGGTCTTGTCGAGGTCGTCAACGTAAACGGCAAAGTGCGGGATGCTGCCCTCGCCGGACGGCACGAGCGTGCCTGCGGGCGGCTCGATCAGCTCGAGCAGGAAGCCGCCGAATTCAACGAGCGCCAGCTTCTTCAGGCCCTCCGGCGTCTCTACGCCGTCGCGCTTGAATACACTGCCGCCGATCATCTCGTAAAATGCAATGCTCTGGTCCATATCTACGGTGTAGATCGCAATATGGCCGATACCCTTATAGTGTTCCTTCATGGTGATTCCTCCTTGTACGGGCATTCTCGCCTTAGTATTAGCATAGCACGTTTTTGCGGATTTGCATAGGGGACAGGCATAAAAAAACGACCGTCTTTCGACGGTCGTTTTGAGTTGCATTACTGAACGGAATCGGAAACCGAAGCAGTGGTCTGATTCTCGAGGTAGTTCTGGTAGGTGGTCTTCTCGCTCTTGCCGAAGCCAAGGGGAGAGAAGATGATATAAGCCAGAACCATGATCAGCAGGGTAACGGTAGCCCAGATCTTGCCGTTCTTCCACGGGGTCAGATCTACAGCGCCTACGTCCTTCAGCTCGAAATCGGTTGCACGCGGATGCTTCTTAACGATTACCCACATCAGCAGCATGTCGAATACGAACAGGATCGCGGTGAAGTACAGGTAGTGGATGTTGTTCAGTGCCGGGATTACGTTGCGCAGACCGAACTGGAGAATGAAGTACAGTACAACGTGAACCGGGATGACGATCTTAGCAGCGATAGCCGGAACCTTCTTCCAGAAGAAGCCGCACAGCAGGCAAACAAAAATCGGGGTGTTGAACGCAGCGAAAGCAGAGTTTACGAAGCTCGTGATGCCGCCCATGTACAGCATGAACGGGGACATGATGGTGGAAACAACTGCTACTACAGTACCGAAGTTCTGACCGATCTTAACCATGCGTGCATCGGAAGCGGTCGGGTTGAACAGCGGACGGTGAATATCGAGTGCGTAGATGGTGGATGCGGAGTTCAGTACCGAGTTGAAGGAGGACAGGATCGCGCCGAACATTACAGCAGCGAAGAAGCCAAGGATCGGCTTCGGCATAACCTGTGCTACCAGCATCGGGTAAGCGGAGTCGCCGGAACCCCAGTCCATGCCCGGGTAAGCCAGTGCGCAGATAACGCCCGGAACAACGATGATCAGCGGAGTCATGATCTTGAGGAAGCCTGCAAATACGGCGCCCTTCTGTGCTTCCTTCAGGTTCTTAGCACCGAAGGTACGCTGGATGATGGACTGGTTGGTTGCCCAGTAGTACATATTGTTGACCAGCAGACCGGTGAACAGCAGCGGCCACGGGAGCCACGGCTCCGGGGTGTTAACCTCGTTGATGGCGTTCAGGTAGGACGGATTGGTGTGCAGGAACTTGGAGAAGCCGTCTGCGAAGGAGCCGTCACCGCCGAGCTGGCCGGACAGGAACATGAAGCCGAATACCGGAACCAGCAGGCCGCCGACGATCAGGCCGAGGCCGTTGATGGAGTCGGACAGTGCGATTGCCTTCAGGCCGCCGAAGATGGCGTAGATAGAACCGATGATTGCGGTTGCAACACATACGATTGCGATTGCTGCGAAACGGGAAATACCGAACATCTTGTCAATGCCGAAGATGTTTACGAATACCTGTGCGCCTGCGTACAGGATGTTCGGCAGCATGATTACAACGTAGCTGAGCAGTACGATGATGGAAACCAGACGGCGGGTGCCTTCGTCGTAGCGCTGCTCAAAGAACTGCGGAACGGTGGTCAGACCGGTCTTCAGGTACTTCGGCATCAGTACGAATGCGAGGATTACCAGAGCGATTGCAGAGGTTACCTCCCAGCCCATGGTGGACATGCCGACGCGAACTGCCTGACCGTTGTTGCCAACGAGCTGTTCTGCGGAAAGGTTGGTCATCAGCAGAGAACCGGCGATGACCGGGCCGGTCAGGCTGCGGCCGCCGAGATAGTAGCCGTCCTGCGTGTCGAGGTTGTCACCACGGGTTTTCCACCACGAGATGAGTGCGACGAGTGCCGTGAACGCCACGAAGGTGATCGCGGTAAACGCCATGGAGTTTACGAAGTTCATCTTTTTCTCCCCTTGTAAAAATTTCGTGTCCCGGCGGAGATCCCTCAAAATCCACCGGAACTTCGTGAATGTACAGCACCGATTTGCGCTTGCGTGCGCGTGCCCGCAAGATCCCAAAAAACAAGACCGTCAATCGAAGGACTGAAGATCTGTTAAATGGGCAAACCGCGTTGCCGCTTGTCCGAGAGTTATTTTAACACTATACAGAGGCTATAGCAAAGCATTTTTTTGACTTTTTTGCACTTTGGATACTTGCACATAAACAAGAAGGCGTATTTGTGCATTTCGACGTTAACTGAAAGCAGATTTACAAAGTGAACGTTAAAAAATTATCAAGAACAACAAAAAAATTCGTAAAACTGTATCTTTTTTACAAGGAAAAATCCCCACATAAAGTGGGGATTCTGCACGGAATTACGGTGTATACCATTCATCGCTGCGATTTTTTGCATCAAAAATCTGCGCATATTCCGCATGGTGATAATCGTTCAGCAGGTCGTTTTCCGGCTGTTCGCCCTGCGGATACCAGGTGCCGTCCGGCAGGCGATAACCGTTGACGTTCATCACCGGAATCTGCTGCTGCAGGGCAAGGCGCATCTGGTCAAAGCCCGAGGTCGAGCAGCCGAGCGCGTTCAGCGCATACGCGGACAGATAGTTCGCGCTGATCTGCATGTTTGTCTGCTCCTTGATGTCGTAGTTCGCCCAGATGAAGAACGGCGTTACCATCTTTTTCTGGCGCAGCTCGGCATCCGAGAGATCGCCGCGCTGACTCTCGAGCAGGGTGTTGTAAAAGTCCTCCGGCAGATTGGGCTGGTGGTCGCCGAAGAACACGATTGCCGTCGGCTCATCCACCTTGGAGAAGTAGCTGATCAGCTCCTGCACGGCATCGTCGCTGTACCGCACGAGCGACAGGTACTGGTCAACCGTCGGGTACTTGTCCTGCTCCTCGCCGGTGAGGTAGATGCGCTTGTCGAAGTAACCGTCGCCGTCCCAGTCGTAGCCGCCGTGGTTCTGCATCGTTACGTTGAACACGAACAGCGGCGTGTTTTCCCTCTTGTTCTCGTACAGCTCGAAAATCTTCTTGTAGCTTGCGCTGTCGCTGATGTAATCGCGCACACGACTGGCGTCAGCGGCAAAATCGTCCTGATAATACTGCGCTTCAAAGCCGAAGAAGCGGTAGACGTTCGTGCGGTTCCACGAGGTGGACAGATAGGGGTGAATCGCCGCCGTCTGGTAGCCGAGCGAATCCAGACCCGAGGTCAGATTGGGCATTTCGCTCTTGATGAACACCTGATACGCCGAGCAGTTGTACGGCAGGAACGCCATCGAATCGCCGGTAAGGAACTCCAGCTCGGTGTTGGCGGTGCCGCCGCCGAAGGTCGAAACGGTCAGCTGACCGCTGATGGTGTTTTCCTGACCCTGCATCAGCTTGTGCACATACGGCATGGGGTCCTCGTTGGTCTCAAGCGCACCGACCGAGCCGAGATCCGAGAAGGATTCGTTCATGATCACGATCAGATTGGGCGTTTTCGTGCCCTGTTTGCCGGTAAATTCGCTCTGTGCGGCAGAAAGCGCGTCCGCGCTGTAGCCCTCCGGCTGCTTGACAAACGAGCTGGTCGCGCAGCGCAGGAAGTAGAAAATCTCGCTGTACTGGCGGCTGGACTGCCAGAAAGCCAGTCCGGTGCCGACCGTCTGGATGCCGGTGTAGGCGATGAACGCCAGCACGAGCACGCACGGCAGCGAAAACAGTCTGCGGAAGTACCAGCGCTTGTACACCTTGAAGCTGCGCTGCATCAGGCACACGCTCACGCAGAACAGCACAGCCGCCGCCGCGGCGCGGAGCACGGAAAGCTCCATTGGTGCGGAGTAGCCCTTGGAAACGTTGGCTGCCGTGCCGATGGCGGCAATGTCGCTCAGCATGACAGGCGTGCCGCGGAACAGCATAACGTAGTGGTCGATCATGCCGTGGATCATCGAAATTGCCATGCCGAGGCATACGCCGATACGCACGTTGCCGCAGATCAGATACGCCGCGGCGTAAACCGCCACATAGCAGATCCAGCCTTGAAAAAACGACTGCTTGAGCGTGATGACGCAGCCCTTGACCATGTATTCCACCAGGATCAGGCTGACAGCCGCCGCAGACAGGAACAGCAGCACGTCATGCACGAGCAGAACTGCCGCGTACAGCCGCGTGTGATTTTCCGCAAACGGGTGGTTGCGGCGCCACGGACGCAGCACCAGCGGCACAAATGCACCTGCGGTCAGCCAGTGCGAGATGGTCGGCTGATACATCAGCGAGCCCTTGCTCAGCAGGGGATGGAACAGCAGGAAAAACGCAACGAGCAGCAGTACATTTACACCGATTCGGTACGGATTTCGTCCGGTTTCGTTTTGAACCTTGTGTTCAATGCTCAAAAAAGTTGCTCCTTTCGCAGAAACGGAAAAGCCGCTGTGGTGTTTCCGCAGCGGCTTCTCAAGTCGTTAGAATTTATGCCTCGGGCGTTTCTTCTACGCGGGTAACTGCGATAGAGAGATCGTCCAGCTGCTTGTCATCTACGATATCCGGGCAGTTCATCATCAGGTCGGACGCGTTCTGTACCTTCGGGAAGGCGATCACGTCGCGGATGGAATCCAGACCGGCGAGCAGCATGCACAGACGATCCAGACCGTAAGCCAGACCGCCGTGCGGAGGTGCGCCGTAAGAGAACGCGGTGATGAGGTGGCCGAACTGCTCCTTGGCCTTCTCCTCGGTGAAGCCGAGGGCCTCGAACATCTTGGTCTGCAGCTCGGGATCGTGGATACGAATGGAGCCGCCGCCCAGCTCACAGCCGTTGAGGATAATGTCGTACGCCTTGGCACGAACCTTGGCCGGATCGGTGTCCAGCAGCGGGATATCCTCGTCCATCGGTGCGGTGAACGGATGGTGCATGGCTACGAGGCGGTTCTCCTCCTCGCTGTACTCGAACTGCGGGAACTCGGTGACCCACAGCAGCTTGAAGTCGTCCTTCTTGGCAAGGCCCAGACGCTTAGCCAGCTCGCAGCGCAGCGCGCCCAGAGCAACAGCGGCGGTCTGCCAGTTTGCGTCGGCAACAACGAACAGCAGGTCGTTCTCCTTGGCGCCTGCACGCTCCTTGATGGCTGCAATCTCGTCCTCGGACAGGAACTTGGCGAACGAAGAAGTCATGCTGCCGTCTGCGGCGAGCTTCATCCATGCCAGACCCTTTGCGCGGTAGGTCTTGACGAACTCGCCGAGCTTGTCGATCTCCTTGCGCGGGAACTTGTCCGCGTAGCCGTTTACGTTGATGAGACGAACCGTACCGCCGTTCTCGACGGTGTCCTTGAACACCTTGAACGAGCAGTCCTTGGCGATGTCGGAAATATCCTTGATCTCAAAGCCGAAGCGAACGTCCGGCTTGTCCGAGCCGTACTTGTCCATGGCGTCCTGCCAGGTCATGCGCGGCAGCGGCAGCTGAATGTCAACATCGAGCACTTCCTTGAACACGCGCTGGAGGAAGCCCTCGTTGACGGCGATAACGTCATCCTGCTCAACGAACGACATCTCAAGGTCGATCTGGGTGAACTCCGGCTGACGGTCGGCACGCAGGTCCTCGTCGCGGAAGCAGCGGGTGATCTGAATGTAGCGGTCCATGCCGGACAGCATGAGCAGCTGCTTGTACTGCTGCGGGGACTGCGGCAGGGCGTAGAACTTGCCCGGATGTACACGGGACGGCACGAGGTAGTCGCGCGCACCCTCCGGGGTGGACTTGGTCAGCATCGGGGTCTCGATCTCGAGGAAGCCGTGCTCGTCGAAGTAGTTGCGGGCAACCTGCGTTACGCGGTGGCGCAGCATCAGGTTCTTCTGCATGGACGGACGGCGCAGATCGAGGTAGCGGTACTTCAGACGGATCTGGTCACCGACCTCCTTGGTGTCGTCGATCTCAAACGGGGTGGTCTCCGCCTTGGACAGAATGCGGATGTCCTCGGCAATAATTTCGACCTCGCCGGTCGGCATCTTCTTGTTGATGGCGGCCGCGTCGCGGGCCACCAGCTTGCCCTTTACCGCTACAACGAACTCGGTGCGGCAGGTGAAGGCAATGTCGAACAGGTCAGCATTGACCGACTTGTCGAACGTGCACTGTACAATGCCCGCGCGGTCGCGCAGCAGCAGGAACAGAACGCCGCCGTTGTCACGCACGCGGTCAACCCAGCCGTTTACGGTAACGGTCTGACCGGCGTGCTCCAGGCGAAGATCGCCGCACATATGCGTGCGCTTCATGCCTGCAATAGATGTGTTATTCATGTTTATCAATCCTTATTACTAAGATTTCGGCTGTCGCGAAACTACAGTTTCGCCGACAAGCAGGAACGGACCGTGGGCCGTTCCAAAGTCGTCCGAAAGTTCCTGTGCAGAAACTTTCTCCCTCTTAGGGTATAAAAACCGTGATACATGCTCCCGGTTTTTATGAATTTGCAGAGCAAATTCTATTTAATACGCGCTGTCGCGCGGATTAGCTGAGATATGGATAATTTAAGTTACTCATTGTCTGTATTCTTCATTGCCGGGCGAACATGCTCATAATAGCCGAGAAAGACCATAATCGCAAATAAAATAATGCCGGCGAAGGCGATAAGAAACATAATGGAAGCGTTGTCGGCAATCGACGCGGAAAGCGCCAGAATAGCCGCAATGACACCGAGCATGCCGGTTATCATGAGAATACCGCCGTAAACAAGCTGTTTCATAAACAATCCCTCCATATTCAGTTGAAAACTCTATCCGTCCATTAACAGTCAGCAATCAATAATTACTAACTACTAATTTCTAATTACTAATTAGAATGAATTATTTGTCGCAGATTACTTTGCCTGCGTTTTTCTTGGCCAGACCGTCATGGATGAGCTTTGCTGCCTCGTCAAGCGAAACCTTGACCTGCTCGCCGCTCTCCATATCCTTGACAGCGACCACGCCCGCGTTAATTTCATCCTCGCCGAGGAAGATAACGAACGGAATGCCCAGCTTGTCGGCGTAGCCGATCTTGTGCTTGAACTTCTTCTGCTCGCTGTACAGCTGGGTGCGGATGCCCGACTCACGCAGAGCGGTAGCGGTCTTGATGGCGGCGCCCATGTCGTCAGTCATCGGCAGGATGAGTACGTCCGCCGGTGCCTTGTTCATCTGGTCGTTCAGATAACCCTGTTCACCGAGAACGTAGAACAGGCGGGTCAGACCGATGGAGATGCCAACGCCCGGCAGCTGCTTGTCGGTGTCGTACTCGGCAAGGT
>ENA-UONQ01002583-UONQ01002583.1-human-gut-metagenome-genome-assembly--contig:-CS26-NODE-2583-length-12003-cov-5.034818_pt1 | contig 12003 bp, 12 predicted proteins | sample MGYA00242460_ERZ724007 | MGnify/ENA metagenome assembly ERZ724007
ACAGAAAATATAATTCCAAAGGAGATCGATGTAAGCCGTATGAATGTGGATTATACGAGTAAAAGTGCATCCGAAATGATCAAGGCAAAGCTGAAAGAACACGGCGGTCATGTCACGGTATTTACCGCCAGAGGACTTCCGTGCGAAATTTATGCCGAGCCGGATGGAACAACATTTACAAGCGATAAGCTGCCGGTTAAACCCGCATATAAGTATGAGGTGTTTGATGCGATTGTAGATCTCCTTATCAAGCAAGGCGGCAGAGCGCGGAAGGGCAATGGAAGGAACCATAAGCTCGGTGAACCCGGCTGCGAGGAAAATACGGTTGTTGGAACGGTTGCACTTTGTCGCGATCACGATCGAAAGATAGGGGATTCTGTTTTTGACCCGGTGTTTGTTTTGGCCGCGGTTTTGGAATGGGCTGGAATTGTTATAAATGGACGCGGCGAATTGATTCTCACCGAAGCGTATAGAGAAGCGAAATGATACGCTTTTTATTTGCCGTCTTGTTTGGCTTTTTGCGTGAAGTGCTGATTCGGAATAGGTACTGAGAATAAAATTGTGTTCAGAATCCGTATTGTATACTTAACAGTATAAAAAGGAGGGCATTTGCCCTCCTTTTTATACTGTTGTATGTGTTCCCTTACTCCTCGTGAGCCGTGACCTTGATGTGCAGCTCGTCCAGCTGTTTCTGCGTTACCTCGCTGGGGGCGCTCATCATCACGTCCTGAGCGTTCTTGTTCATGGGGAAGGGGATGATCTCCCGGATGCTGTCCTCACCAGCCAGCAGCATCACCATGCGGTCCACACCCGGGGCAATACCGGCATGAGGGGGTGCACCGTAGGTAAAGGCGTTGTACATAGCGGGGAATTTGCGCTTTACATCCTCTTCGCCCAGACGGACCATCTCAAAGGCTTTTACCATGATCTCCGGGTCATGGTTCCGCACCGCGCCGGAGCTGAGCTCCACGCCGTTGCACACCAGATCATACTGGTCGGCGGTGATGCTCAGGGGGTCGATCTCGCCCTTTTCCGCCTTCAGCAGCACGTCCAGACCGCCGGAGGGCATGGAGAACGGATTGTGGCAGAATTCCAGCTCGCCGGACTCGTCGCCGATCTCGTACATGGGGAAGTCCACGATCCAGCAGAAGGCGTACTGCTCCTTGTCCATGTGGCCGGGAACGGCAGCGCCCAGGGTCTTGACCAGCACACCGGCGGTCTTGAGGGCGGCGTCCCGCTTGCCTGCGGACAGCGCCACAAAATCATTGGCCTTCAGGCCAAGGGCCTCCACGACCTTCTCCTTGATGGGGTTGACAAACTTGGAAATGCCGCCCACCAGCTCGCCGTTTTCGTCCATGCGGAACCAATAGGCCTTGCCGCCGGACACAGTTTCCACATCCGCCAGCGTCTTGTCGATGAACTTCCGGGTCTCGTGGAAATCGCTGACCTTCACGGCCTTCACCAGATTGCCCTCGGCAAAGGGCTCAAAGCCGCAGCTGCCCAGAACAGAAGTGACGTCCTGCACCCGCAGGTCGATCCGCAGGTCAGGCTTGTCGGAGCCGTAGTTCTCCATAGCCTCGGTGTAGGGGATACGGGTGAAGGGTGCGCCGCTGGCCCGGTTGTAAGCGCCGTACTGTGCGAAGATGGGAGGCAGCACGTCCTCCAGAACGGCAAAGACATCCTCCTGGGAGGCAAAGGCCATCTCCATATCCAGCTGATAGAACTCGCCGGGGGAACGGTCGGCCCGGGCGTCCTCGTCACGGAAGCAGGGGGCGATCTGGAAGTAGCGGTCGAAGCCGGAGGTCATCAGCAGCTGCTTGAACTGCTGGGGAGCCTGAGGCAGCGCGTAGAACTTGCCGGGATGGTTCCGGGCGGGCACCAGATAGTCACGGGCGCCCTCGGGGGAGGAGGCCGTCAGAATGGGCGTGGTGATCTCCAAAAAGCCATGCTCGGTCATGGACTTCCGCAGGGCGGCCACCACGTTGCACCGCAGAATGATGTTCTTCTTCACGGCGGGGTTCCGCAGATCCAGATAGCGGTACTTCAGCCGCTGGGCTTCGTCGGCCTCCCGGCTGCGGTTGATCTGGAAGGGCAGCTCGCTGTGCTGGCAGCGGCCCAGCACCTCCACCTTGGCGGGCACGATCTCAATGTCGCCGGTGGCCATCTTGTCGGTCTTGCTGTCCCGCTCCCGGACGGTGCCCTCCACGGAGATGGTGGACTCCTTGGTGATGGCCTTGAAGGTGTTCACCATGTCCTCGGTCTCCGCCACCACCTGGGTGGTGCCGTAGAAGTCCCGGACCACCACGAAGGCCAGATTGGCGCTGACCACGCGGACGTTTTCCATCCAGCCGGAAATTTTCACCTGCTTGCCTGCGTCACTGAGGCGCAGCTCTCCACAGGTATGAGTTCGATTCTGCATCATATTGTTGCTTCCTTTCCATGAAAAGTGATTTAAAATTGTATAATTAAAAACAAAAATAACAAATTGTATTTATTCGGCCGCCTGTTCCCACAGCTCGTGGGCCATTTTCTGCCCGATTTCGTGGCCGTTCTTCATCATCAGCGGAAGCGTGACCCCATGGTCAAAGTCCCGGTAACTCCACGAATTCGTCCAGAATTGCAAATCCTCCGACCGCCATGTGTCAGTCCCGTTGTCCTGCGCGAAGCCGATGATCAGGTGGTCTATATCATCGTCCTCCGGGTATTTGACATAGGAACCCACGATCCCTTCCAGGAAGGGGAGGGCCTGCACCACCACGTTGAAGGGGGAGCGCCGGAACCGCAATTCCCGAATTTCCGACCAGAGACCGTCAAATTCCTCTGTCCCGGCGGTGAGCTTGAGATTCTGATCCTCATGGCCGCTGCCGGTAAAATCGATCAGCGTCACATAAATGAGGTCCGGCTCCAGCTCCGGATACAGGGTGTCCACACCGATGGGCCGGGCATACCAAAGCCCCCAGATCACCAGCAGCGCCGCCAGCAGCAGCGGCAGGTCACGCTTCAGAGTCAGCTTCATAGTGGCCTCCTTTCCGTGGTTATTCCACGATCACGCTTCCTTTTTCCAGTTCAGCAAGACCGGCCTTGATCCGGTCGATGGTCTCCTGCGTATTCAGTTTGGTCTGCTCGCCGGACTTCATGTCCTTGCAGGCCACCACGCCGGCGTTGATCTCGTCCTCACCCAGGAAGATCACATAGGGGATGGACAGCTTATCGGCGTAGCTCATCTTGGCCTTGAACTTCTTCTCTTCACAGTGGAGCTGGGTGCGGATGCCCGCGTCCCGCAGGCTCGTGGCCAGCGCGATGGCGGGGGAGAGGTCCTCCGTCATGGGCAGGATCAGCACATCCGCCGGGGCGGTGGGCAGCTCTGGATTCAGCATCCCCTGCTCGCCCAGCACATAGAACAGCCGGGTCAGGCCGATGGAAATGCCCACGCCGGGGAGCTGCTTGTCGGTGTAGAACTCCGCCAGATTGTCATACCGTCCACCGGAGCACACGGAGCCGATCTCCGGGTGATCCAGCAGCGTGGTCTCATAGACCGTGCCGGTGTAGTAGTCCAGACCCCGGGCAATGGTGAGGTCCACGGCAAAATTCTCGGCGGGCACGCCGAAATCCGCCAGATACTTCACCACGGTTTTCAGCTCGCTGAGCCCCTGATTGAACATCTCGTTTCTGCCGGTGTAGCCCTCCAGCGCCGTCAGGACCTCTGCATTGCTGCCCTTGATGGCAATGAACTTTAAAATTTCATCGGCGTCGCTTTCGCTGACAGCAAAATCCTCCACCAGAATGGCCTTCACCTTTTCCGGCCCGATCTTGTCCAGCTTGTCCACCGTCCGCATGATGTCGCTGGATTTTTCCATCAGGCCCAGCAGAGCGTAAAAGCCGTTCAAAATTTTCCGGTTGTTCACCCGAATCTGGAACCGCTTCAGTCCCAGTGTGGAGAACGTGCGGTAAATGATGGCGGGAATCTCCGCCTCGTTGGTGATGGACAGCTTTCCGTCCCCGATGATGTCGATGTCCGCCTGATAGAACTCCCGGAACCGGCCCCGCTGGGCCCGCTCGCCCCGGTATACCTTGCCGATCTGATAGCGGCGGAAGGGGAAGGCCAGCTCGTTGTAGTGCAGCGCCACATACTTTGCAAGGGGCACCGTCAAATCAAAGCGGAGGGAGAGGTCGCTGTCGCCCTTCTGGAAACGGTAAATTTGCTTCTCCGTTTCGCCGCCGGCCTTGGCCAGCAGCACCTCGCTGGACTCGATCACCGGTGTGTCCAGCGGTGTGAAGCCGTACAGTGCATAGGTTTTCCGCAGAATGTCCATCATGCGTTCCATCTGCTGCTGGGGCGCCGGCAGCAGCTCCATAAAGCCGGACAGCGTCCGAGGGGTCATTTTTGCCATAGTCATTCTCCTTTTTATTGTGCCGCCATACGGCACAGGAATTGCGCGGCTCCGCCGCAGGGAGCGCGGTTTCCCCGCGCAGGATGCACCCCCCATTTTCTTTTTGAGACATCAAAAAGAAAATGCGCCGTGCACGGTGGAAAAGAAAAAATGTTATATCCAAACTTGCACGTAAGTGCAAGTTTGGGGAAACGGATTCTGTGAGAACCCTTGTGCAAATGAAGAATTGCCTGCTAAATCACGGGCGGGGTGCAAATCTGATCCAGCCTTGTGCGCCGCGCCGATAGAATATTAGTTTCAGGGGTACGAATAGGACGCCTTTTTCTCCTTTTTTCGCTGCCGCTCCTGATTGCCTTGCGATACAGACCGGCGCTGAACGAAGCGGAAAGCTGTACTGAAAAGTCCAATTTTCCACCCCAAGTCATAGCTGCCCCCTCAATTGAGGGCACGCCCCCCTTTGTGGAATAGACGAGGCTTTAGAAAATACCTGTCAGCGGCAGCGGAAAGAGAAGTCAAGAGCGTCTTTTTTGCATTTCGTTTTACCGCCGCCCCTTTGTACCCAGAGGGGGTATGGGGGACGGTGGCTCACACCGTTACGGCATTACGATTTTCGGCCCTTACGGGCCGCCAATCGTGCCGTTTCCTCGAAATTGGGACGCTTAATCCGCCGCTGGCGGCGCTTGTCCCGATTTCCCCCATGTTTCCGGTGGGGGTCTAAGGGGAAGGTATCTATGCGCCAAAGGTACCTTCCCCTTGCCCTGTATGGGAATACCCCTCGCGGGAGCAAGAAAAAAACGCTCTCATCCCAATACCTTTGGGACGAGAGCGCAAGGCTTCGTGGTGCCACCCAAATTCGGGGCAAACTGCCCCCTTTGGCCTTCTGTTACGGGAAGGGAACCGTGGACGTTTCCGTCCCCGCTCCGCCGCTGTCCTTCCTCCGGTGCCGGCGGGATTCTCTCAGCGTGAAATCCCTCTCTGTCAGCCTGTCCTCCGGTCTACTGCTGCGGCGTCATCGCGGTCTGATTATCATAGCCGTTTTCCGGCGGTTTGTCAAGCGATAGGCCGGTTGCTGGCGGGATTGACGATCATGCGCCAGTCCAAATCGCCCCGTGCCAGACCCAGAATCAGCATTTCCGCCGTGGCGATGTTGCTGGCAAAGGGAACATTGCTCTGGTCGCACAGGCGGGAGATGTAACTGATTTCACCGGCCATTTTTTCGTTGCTGGGGTCATTGAAAAACAGCACCAGATCGAACTCATTATAGGCAATGCGGGCGCCGATTTGCTGGCTGCCGCCGTGGGCGTAGGATAAGAAGCAGTGCACCTTCAGACCTGTGGCCTCCGCGACCATGTGTCCGGTGGTGTTGGTGGCGTAAAGATGATGCTGGGAAAGGATGCCGGCATAGGCCGTGCAGAACTGAACCATCAAATCCTTTCGGTTGTCATGGGACATGAGCGCGATATTCATCTGTTAGACTCCCTCCTTTGAAGATTTCTTTATCTGATACGCAGCAGCGGGACTCTCCCGCCCTGCAAACGAACGGCAATGTTGCGGTAGGCGCTGGCCGCGCCGCTGTATGAGGTCAGCAGCAGGGGAACGCCCTGATTGAGCGATAGTGTCAGGCTGTCATCCTCCGGCACAACGCCGATGAGCGGCAGGCCCGCCTTGTCCATAGCGTCATCAATGGTGGCGTGCATACTGTGCAGCAGCTTTTTCCGCACCCGGTTCACCACCAGATGCAGCCGCCCCGGACCGAATTGCCGCAGCTCCATTACCGTGTGCTGAGCATCCCGCAGGGAAGAGGCATCCTGTGTTGTCACCACCACGCAGCGGTCCGCGCCGCACACTGCTAAACGGAACCCAAGGCCCAGCCCCGCCGGAGCGTCCAGCAGGCAGTAGTCGAATTTTTCCCGAATCTCCGACAGCATCTGCCGGAAATCCGCCTCCGTCACGGCGGGCCCCCGCAGCCGCACCGGCGCGGTGAGCAGATACAGCCCCCGGATATTGGGATGGGCCACCACGGCGGACTCCAGGGAGCAGCGCTTCAGCGCCACATCGGAAAAATCCATCAGCGCCCGGTCCGTCAGGCCCAGCGCCAAATCGAGATTCCGCAGCCCGATGTCGCAGTCCACGCACAACACGCTCCGGCCGCTCTGGGCCAGCGCCGTGCCGACGCCGGCAGTCAGCGAGGTCTTGCCGGTGCCGCCCTTGCCGGACACCACCGCGATGCACTGTCCCTTCACGCTGCCCTCTCCCTTCTGTCTGCTATTATAGTGTGCCGTTTTGAAATTCGCAACCGTAAAAGCTACTGTTTTTACAGCTTTTTACCTTATAGCGGATTTTTTTTGATTTTTGCAAAGGCTCTTGGGTATTTTTTCGGTGTTTCCGCCTCTTTTTTGATGAAAATGACCCGATGGATCACCTCTGTTCCCGGAATCCGATAGTCCGCCGACCGCTCTACCCGGCCGCATAGTGTCCGGATAGCCCTCTCGGCGTCCTTCAGCTCCGCATCGGAATCCACAGACTTCATGGCGAGGAAATATCCCCCGGTTTTCACCAGCGGCAGACACAGCTCACACAGCACCGACAGGTTCGCCACGGCCCGCGAGGTGGCAAAATCAAACTGCCCCCGGTGCTCTGCGGCAAATTCCTCCGCCCGGGCGTGAACGCACGCCACGTCTGTCAGTTTCAGATTATCGCAGACCTCCTGCAAAAACGTGATGCGCTTTCCAAGGGAATCCAGCAGCGTCATGCGGATGGTCGGCTCTAAAATTTTCAGCGGCATTCCGGGAAAGCCTGCCCCGGTGCCGACATCCACCACGGACTTCCCCTTAAAGTCCGTTAGTGTCAGCAGCGCGGCGGAGTCCAGAAAGTGCAGCGCCGCCACATCCGCCGGCTCCGTGATGGCAGTGAGGTTCATCACCTTGTTTTTTTCCAGCAGCAGTTCTCCAAACCGCAGCAGGGAGGGGGTGGCGCCCTCGTCCAGCCTCAGCTCCGCCAGACCCTTTTTCAGAAGTGCTTCCATTATTTCCGGGCTTTCAGCAGGTCCCGGATCTCCGTCAACAGCTTTTCCTCGTTAGAGGGCTCCGGCGGCACGGGCTCCTTGGCGGGCGCTTCCTCCTCAGCCTTCTTCAGCTTATCGTGGAAACCGTTGATGGCCTTAAGCATCAGAAACACCGCGAAGGCGATAATCAGGAAATCTAAAATGGTCGCTAAAAACGCGCCGTATCGGATGGCAATTTCCGTCGAGGCGTCAATGGCGCCATCGGCGCCGGCCTTCAGCACGATCTTCCAGTTGGAAAAATCCACGCCGCCGGTGAGCACGGAGATCAGGGGCATAATGACGTCATTGACCAGTGAGGTGGAGATTTTGCCGAACGCGCCGCCGATGATGACGCCGACTGCCATATCCAGCACATTGCCCCGGGCAATGAACGCTTTGAACTCGCCCATAAAGCCTTTTGCCTTTTCGGGAGAGGACATAGGGAGAGCCTCCTTTTTTATCGAAAAATGGGAAACCGTGAACCCGTTGCGCCGCAGCGGGTTCAGGGCACAGACCGGAATGGGGCCGTTTTCAGAGGCGAAACTGTACCCTTGATGTATTCCGGCCCGCTCTATACGCTGTATCGGCCTGCTACAATTTGTATTATTTAAATAAAATAATACAAATTGTAGCACTATGGCCGATTCATGCTATTTTTGCAAAATGCAGAAAAATTATTTCTTCTTGGGAACCAGAACCTTCGTCCCGCCCATGTAGGGCCACAGGACCTCGGGAATCTTCACGGTGCCGTCCGCCTGCAGATTGTTCTCAAGGAAGGCGATCAGCATCCGGGGAGGCGCCACGCAGGTGTTGTTCAGTGTGTGGCAAAGCTGCATCTTGCCGTTTTCGTCCTTGTAGCGGATACGCAGGCGGCGGGCCTGAGCATCGCCCAGGTTGGAGCAGGAGCAGACCTCAAAGTATTTCTGCTGACGAGGAGACCATGCCTCAATGTCGCAGGACTTCACCTTCAGGTCGGCCAGATCGCCGGAGCAGCACTCCAACTGCCGCACGGGGATGTCCATGGAGCGGAACAGCTCCACGGAGAAGTTCCACAGCTTATCGTACCACGCCTTGGAGTCCTCGGGCTTGCAGACCACGATCATCTCCTGCTTCTCAAACTGGTGGATGCGGTACACACCGCGCTCCTCAATGCCGTGAGAGCCCTTCTCCTTGCGGAAGCAGGGGGAGTAGGAGGTCAGCGTCTGGGGCAGCTTCTCGGCGGGAATGATCTGGTCGATGAACCGGCCAATCATGGAGTGCTCGGAGGTGCCGATGAGGTACAGGTCCTCGCCTTCGATTTTGTACATCATGGCGTCCATGTCCGTCTGGCTCATGACGCCCTCCACCACGTTGCCGTGAATCATGAAGGGCGGGATGCAGTAGGTGAAGCCTTTGGAGATCATGAAGTCCCGGCCATAGGCCAGCACGGCCTCGTGCAGGCGGGCGATGTCACCCAGCAGATAATAGAAGCCGGAGCCGGATACGCGGCCTGCGGCGTCCATATCGATACCGTCAAAGCTCTCCATGATGTCGGTGTGGTAGGGGATGGGGAAGTCGGGCACCTTGGGCTCACCAAAGCGCTGGACCTCCACGTTGGCGGAGTCATCCGGGCCGATGGGCACAGAGGGGTCAATGATCTGGGGAATCTGGAGCATGATGTGGTGGACCTTCTCGTCCAGCTCGGCCTCCAGCTTCTCAAGGGCTGCCAGCCGCTCGGCCTCATCCGTGACCTGCTTCTTCACAGCCTCGGCCTCCGCCAGCTTGCTGGGGTCCTTCTTGGCCTGACCCATCAGCATACCCACCTGCTTGCTCAGGCGGTTGCGGTCGGCGCGGAGCTGGTCCGCCTCCTGAATGTTGGCGCGGCGCTTTTCGTCCAGCGCAATGACCTCGTCCACCATAGGCAGCTTCTCGTCTTGGAATTTTTTCTTGATGTTTTCCTTCACCAGCTCCGGATTTTCCCGGATAAACTTGATGTCCAGCATACTTCTTTTCTCCTTAAATTAAGATTAAATGATTTTATTGATGATTTAAAATGGCTTCCTTCAGTTCAAGATACCGCTGCGCCGGGGTGGTGACGCCCTCCGGGGCGGTGTCCGGCAGCAGCTCGTCCAGCTTCTGGTCGCTGAACTCCTGCAATGTCAGGCGGCAGCCATCTAAATTCCCGGTGAGATACTCCTGCTGCAGCGTGTAGAGCGCCAGCAGTGCATTGTTTTCTTTTTCAAGAGCCGTAGCGCTGTCCTCGGAGGTCTTCAGCTTGTCCTCGGCTTCGTCCCGCTCCTTTTCCACCGCGTCTACCTTTTCCTGCAGTTCAATGATCTGCTCCTGTGTAGCCTGAATTTCCTGAATGGCGGAAACGGAATTCTGCAGCTTTCCCAGCGCCTCTGAATTGCTGCGCTGGTGCGCTAACAGGGAGAGGAACATCAGCAGGAATGCCGCCAAAAACAAAATCAGGATGTAGACAATCACTGGCTTTTTGCCGGTCTCCTGCGGCTCCTGTTCCGTGGGTGTTTCCCCGGCGGCAGCGCGTTTTTCACATTTCATGCCTGTGATGATCCTTTCGATGTTTTTTTGACCTTCATCACCGACAGCGCCTCCAGCAAATCGTTGAGGTCATCCGTGCCGTAGTATTCCAGCTCGATTCTACCCTTTTTGCACCCCGGAACGATTTTCACACCCCGGCACAGCCATGCCTTCAAATCGTTCTGCGCTTCAGTGAGATAATCCACTGTGCCCGCGTCCTTCGGCTTTTTGGCGGGCTCTGCCTCGGCGGAGAGCCGCTTTACCAGCAACTCTGTCTGCCGCACGGACAGGTTTCCCTTGATGATGGTGTCTGCGGCCCGCAGCTGTAAAGCAGGGGAAAGGGGGACCAGCGCCCGAGCGTGTCCGGCGGACAGCTGCCCAATTTCGACCAGATGCCGCACCTCCGGCGACAGCGCCAGCAGGCGCAGCGCGTTGGTCACGGCGCTGCGGGATTTTCCCACCCGCTGTGCGGCCTCGTCTTGTGTCATGTGATAAGACTCGATGAGAGCCTGAAAGCCTGCGGCCTCCTCCATGGGGTTGAGGTCCTCCCGCTGAAGGTTTTCAATCATGGCCAGCTCAGCCGCCTTGCGGTCATCCGCCTCCATGACGATGACAGGCACCTCGGTGAGACCTGCCAGCCGAGCGGCGCGCCAGCGCCGCTCACCGGCGATGATCTGATAATAGCCGGAGGCCAGCCTGCGGACGGTCAAGGGCTGGATAATGCCGTGCTCTGTGATGGAATCCGCCAATTCCTGAAGCGACTCCGGGTCAAAGTGCTTCCTGGGCTGAGAGGAACAGCTCTCTACCTGTGAGATAGGCAGATAAAGGCTTCCACTGGACTCTGCTTTTACTGCATCGTCGCCCAACAGAGCGCCAAGGCCGCGGCCGAGGCCGGAGGGCTTTTTTGATGCCATAGAAACACTCCTTTCTATATGGACTCACTGCTTGGATAAAAATTCTTTTGCCAGTGCTGTATAAGCCTCTGCGCCCCGGGAGGAGCGGTCATAGGCCGTGATGGGCTTTCCGTGACTGGGCGCCTCGGAGAGCCGGACGTTGCGGGGAATCACCGTGGCGTAGACCTTGCCGGGGAAGTAGTGCTTCACTTCCTCCGCTACCTGCATGGCGAGGTTTGTCCGCCCGTCGAACATGGTCAGCAGCACACCCTCCAGCTCCAACCGTGGGTTCAGAGAGCGCCGCACAATGCGGACGGTGTTCATCAGGTCGCTGAGTCCCTCCAGCGCAAAGTATTCGCCCTGCACCGGCACCAAAATGCTGTTGGATGCGCAGAGGGCGTTGAGGGTCAGCAGCTCCAGAGAGGGCGGGCAGTCGATGAAAATGTAATCGTACTGCGGCCGCAGCGTTTCCAGCGCGTCCCGCAGCAGATATTCCCGGTTTTCCATGCCGATGAGCTCGATACCGGCTCCTGCCAGCGCCTTGTTGGAGGGCAGCACATCGCCGAACCGCGTGTGCGCTACGGCTTCTGCCGCCGGAATGTCGGAGACCAGCACCTCGTAAACGCCTTTGGAAACAGTTTTGTCCACGCCCATGCCGGAGGTGGAGTTGGCCTGCGGGTCAAAATCGCACAGCAGGACGCGCTTTTTCTGTTCTGCCAGCGCCGCAGTGAGGCTGACGCAGGTGGTGGTCTTACCGACACCGCCCTTTTGATTGACTATGGAAATGATTTTTGCCACAGGCCACCTGCTTTCCGAGCCGAAGCTCAATTTTTACAGCAAGACTATTATAGCAAGCCGCACCTGACGTTTCAAGCTGAATCCGAAAAAAACTTGTGATATGCAGATGGTTCGGATCGCAATGTTTCACGTGAAACATTGCGGCGGCAAAAAAGAGAACCTCTCCGCTGGGACGGAGAGGTTTCACGTGAAACATTTTGGAAACAGTGCAAAAATGACGAATATTGCAGGGGGCACGGGTTGAGCGCGGAGCTATCTTGGTTGTTGTTGGGCTTGTGACTAAGACAAAAGTACAAGCGAGATGCGGAAAATGGAAAAAATGGGCGCGGCAGGGTGTTGCAGGTCTATGCGGCAAAAT
>ENA-UONQ01002586-UONQ01002586.1-human-gut-metagenome-genome-assembly--contig:-CS26-NODE-2586-length-11986-cov-7.842846_pt1 | contig 11986 bp, 7 predicted proteins | sample MGYA00242460_ERZ724007 | MGnify/ENA metagenome assembly ERZ724007
CGGCACCCGAACATGAAAAAAGCAGTCCTGCTCCCGGAGCAGGACTGCTTTTTGCGCATATTACAGATTCTCCTTATAGGCGTGATAGCCCTTGATGGCGTAGAGCATGTCGCACTCGAGGTGGGCGCGCATCAGCTTTTGCGCCGCCTCGAAGTTGTCGTCCAGAACGAGCCGGAGGATTTCGTTATGCTCCTTGTTGATCTTTTCGCGGCTGGCGGACTGATAGTAGATGCACGAGAGCAGCTCGAGCCGGGGTCGGAGCTTGGCGTCCGCTTCGTCGAGACAGGGGCTCTGCGCATAGGCGTAGAAGATCTTGTGGAACTGCTTGGAGTGCTCCTCCCATTCCGCGATCTCCCCGCAGGAGAGCGCCCGGTTGCCGGCTTCGACGTTCTCGCGCAGCGCCTGCCGCAGGGCGCCCTGCACCTGGAGGACGGCATCCTGACGGCGGACGGGACGACGCTCGGCGCGGACGACGGCTTCGGCGCGGCCTATATGCTGGCGGTGCTGGAGGACGACACGCTTCCGCACCCGCCGCTTGAGTGCGTCTTCACCGTGCAGGAGGAGACGGGCACGATCGGCGCCAAGCAGCTCGACCGCAGCTATGAGGAGTAGCCCGTCTGTGACAGAGCCTTCACGCTGCGGCTGGACGGCTTTTCCACCGGAACGTATCAGGGCGTTGCCCACCCCGAGTGCGGCAACACCGTGAAGGTTATCGCCCGCCTGCTCTACCGGCTCAAGCGCAGCGGGATTCCCTTCCGCCTGGCCGCGTGGCACTGCGGCACGGCGGAGAACTTCAACCCGCTGGATGGCGCGGTCACGCTGACGGCGGACGCGCCGCAGGAGCAGGTGAACGCGCTGCTGGAGGCGGAGTTCGCTGTACTCGATAAGGAGATCGCGGACGCGCGCTACGCCGGACAGATGCACATCGAGACCGGCGTCCGCGTGCAGAAGGCACTCTCTGCCGAGGACAGCGCGGCGCTGGCGACGCTGCTGTGGCTGATGCCGAACAACCTCTATCACGCGACCGAGAGCGAGGCGCTGACGATCAACAACGTCGGGCTTCTGTCGCTGGAGAGCGGCGTGTTCCACGTCGCCGCGTCCTGCCGCTCGAAGCTCGGCTCGTGCGAGGAACAGCTGGTGCGCCACTGCATGGAGCTCGGGCAGCTCTTCGGCCTGCGCACGGAGTGCCAATGCCGCTACCGCCCGTGGCCGTATGTGGAGCACTCGCCGCTGCGCGAGCTGACAAACCGGATCGCGCAGGAGACATTCGGCTATATGCAGCGCGAGGAGGTCTGCCCCGGCGGGCTGGAGATCATCCCCTCGGACATCATCGACCTGACCGGCTTCACGGACATGACCTATACCTTCGCGCTGCCGTTCGTGCTGGCGTCGTTCGGCACCAGCATGTCCATCAGCGGCCTGAAAAGTGAGGGCAAGGCCGCTCTCACGGCGGTTCTGGCGGTGGCGTGCATCGTCGGGCTGGGCGTGATCGCGGGCTCAACCTTCATGGGTCTGCGCACCGCAATTTACGGACCGATCGAGGTCGCCGGCGGCGGACAGGCCGGTCTGGTGTTCCTGACGGCGCTGCGCGAAAAGTTCGGCACCGAGAGCCCTGCGCGGGCGCTGGACTATGTGCTCGTGCTCTGCCGGAGCTTCGGCTTCCGCACAAAAAATGCCAACTACCGCTACGGCTACGCCGAGATCGGCGAGGGGAGGAGCTGATCGGCATCCACGCCCACCTCGATACCGTCCCCGCGGGTGAGGGGTGGAGCTGCCCACCCTTTGCCGGGACGCTCGCGGACGGACAGCTCTACGGCCGCGGCGTGGAGGACGACAAAGGCCCCGCCATCGCCTGCGTCTACGCCATGCGCGGCCTGCTCACGATCAACGCGGGACAGCTCGCGGTGGAGGGGGGGCGAGGTGCGCGTCTATTTCGACATCCGTTATCCCGTGACCGCCTCGGGCGAGACGGTGCTCGCGCGGATGCGGGCGGCCGCCGCGCCCTACGGGCTGCGCGTGTGGAAGCGCCACGAGATGCGCCCGGTCTATATGGACAAAAACAGTCGCGTCATCCGGAGCCTGCTTGCGGCATACCGCGAACAGACCGGCGACATGGGCGAGCCGCTCGTGGTGGGCGGCGGCACCTATGCCCGCGCGATGAAGAACATCGTGGCCTTTGGCCCCGGCCGCCCGGGAAGGGCGTCCACCGAGCACGAGGCCGACGAGCATCTGCCGGTGGAGGAGCTGCTGCGTCTGCGCGAAATTTACCGCGCCGCCCCTTCTGGACTTACGCGGTTAGCGGAGAGTAATTCTTTTTCAAAGAACGTCAAAAAAACTGTTGCAAAAACGGAGCGCGTCCTATATGATGGAGGTAGTTTCCAGTTACTTCCAAAAATTGCGACAAAAGACAGGAGGAAATCAAGTGAAGCGAGGAAAAAAGCTATGCTCGATTCTGCTCGCGGTCTGCATGCTGCTGTGCATGCTCCCGACGGCGGCGTTCGCGGCCGGCAGCGGCGATTATATGAAGATCGCCATGCTCGACAGCGGACGAAAGTATTTCACCCCCGACTGGGTCAAATCGTTCATCTATGAGGCGAAGGCGGACGGCTATACGCACGTCATGCTCGCCGTCGGAAACGACGGCATGCGCTTTCTGCTCGATGATATGTCCATCACGGTGAACGGCACCGCCTACGCGTCGGCGGATGTCTCCGTAGCGGTACACGCGGGCAACACCGCCTATACCTCCGCCTCGAGCGGCGAGTGGACGGAGAGCGAGATGAACGAAATCTTCGCCGCCGCCAATGCCGCCGGGATCGAGATCATCCCGCTGCTCAACAGCCCCGGCCACATGGACGCCATTTTGCAGGCGGCCTCTTCGCTCACCGGGACGACCTGCAGCTATAACGGCTCGTCGCGGACGATCGACGTGACAAACAGCACGGCGGTCGCCTTCACGCAGGCGTTCATTCAGAAGTACATCGACTACTTCGCCGCCAAGGGCTGCAAATATTTCAACTTCGGCGCCGATGAGTACGCCAATGACCGCTATACCAGCGGCTCCATGGGCTTCGGCAGCCTGCAGAGCAGCGGCAAATACGGCTACTTCATCAAGTACGTCAACGAGCTCTCCACGATGGTGAAGAGCGCGGGCATGACGCCCATCGCCTTCAACGACGGCATCGAGTTTGCCAACCGGACGAGCGCCGCCGTCGGTTCCACGACCTATACCTTTGATAAGGACATCGTCGTGTGCTACTGGTCGAGCGGCTGGAGCGGCTATTCGCCGCGCTCGGCGTCGAACCTCGCGAGCGACGGCTTCCGCATCATCAACACCACCGGCGACTTTTACTATGTCCTCGGCAAGAACGACAACTTCGACAGAAGCTATACCTATGCATCCAACTGGAGCAACTATAAGGTCTGCGGCTCGACGCTGAGCACGTCCTCGGTCATCGGCGGCATGTTCTGCATGTGGAGCGACTACCCCGGCGCGGAGACGCAGACGCAGGAGGCGGCGAAGATCCGCCTGCCGCTGCGCGCAATGGGCCTTGCGATGGACGGCAGCTACACCTCCTCGCTGGATACCTCCGTTGTCCCCGGCGGCTTCAACGCCGATGGCAGCATCAACACCGATCCCCCCGCGCAGGTGCACAACTATCAGCAGACCGCCGCGCAGACCGCGACCTGCACGCAGGCGGGCAGCGTCACCTATACCTGCACCGACTGCGGCGAGAGCTACACCGAGACGATCCCCGCGCTCGGCCACGACTATGCCGCCACGGATGACGACGGCGACACGATCTACACCTGCACCCGCTGCGGCGAGCGCTACAGCGAGCTGCTTCCGCGCGAGTATGTCAGCCTGAAGGTCGGTGAGACGTCCGGGGTCTATACGCTTGACGGCGAGCAGACGGTCACGAAGGCGGGCAATGCCGCCGTCGCCGCCGCGAACCTCCGCACCGTCGCCGGGACGGGCACCACCGTCTCCTACGCAGCGAGCGCTTCCGCGTCTGTCGGCGGGTATACGGACGGCGGCTATAACTGCACGGCCGATAAGCTCATCGACGGCGATACCTCCACCTACTACTGGTCGACCGGCAGCCAGACGCGCGGCATGTATGCCCGCGTGGATCTCGGCGCGCAGGTGCGCTTCGATGCGGTGCAGATTTCCGCCCCCGCGCACGGCGACTACTGCACGAACGCGAACGTACAGGTCTCCGCCGACGGCGCGGACTGGACGACCATCGGCACCTATACGAGCAGCAGCTCCAGAGCCGTCACGTCCACCTACGCCGTGCCCGATTCGGTTGAGAGCTTCCGCTATATTCAGGTTGTTTTGACGACGGCGCGCAATTACTGGTGGCAGCTGTCTGAGATCGCCTGGGGCAGCTATGACGGCGCGAACTTCACGCGCGCCGCGGCCTCCGGCACCGTGACGACCGGCACGTCCGCCGCGACCGAGCTGTCCTTTACCGGCACCGGCGCGGGTTCGACGTACTATGTCATCGGCGGCACGCGCTATGTCATCAACGTCGAGGAGAATCACGTCCACAACTATCAGGTGACCGCCCAGACGGCTCCGACCTGCACCGAAGCGGGCAGCATCACCTACACCTGCGCCGCATGCGGTGACAGCTACACCCAGACCGTTCCCGCCCTCGGCCATGATTATGACGCGGTTGTGACTGCACCCACCTGCGGGAGCGGCGGCTATACGACCTATACCTGCACGCGCTGCGGTGAAAGCCACACTGCGGACGAGACCGCGGCCCTCGGCCACGACTACGCGGCAGAGATCACCCCCGCCAGCTGCACGGAAGATGGCGCGGCGCGCTATACCTGCACGCGCTGCGGCGACAGTTATACCGAGGTGCTGCCCGCGACCGGCCACCACTATACGGCATCCGTCAGCGCGGCGACCTGCACCCAACCCGGCGAGACGACCTATACCTGCACCGGCTGCGGTGACAGCTACACCGAGACAACGCCTGCCCTCGGCCATGACTACCGTTCCGTTGTGACGGCCCCAACCTGCACGGAGAATGGCTATACGACGCACACCTGCGAGCGCTGCGGTGACAGCTATACCGACGCGGCGACCGCGGCGCTTGGCCATGACTACGACGCGGTTGTGACGGCCCCAACCTGCACGGAGGATGGCTATACGACGCACACCTGCGAGCGCTGCGGGGACAGCTATACCGACGCGGCGACCGCGGCGCTTGGCCATGACTACGATGCGGTTGTGACGGCCCCGACCTGCACGGAGGATGGCTATACGACGCACACCTGCGAGCGCTGCGGGGACAGCTATACCGACGCGGTCATCGCCGCGCCCGGCCATGACTACACCTGCACGAAGGACGGCGATACGCTGACCTATACCTGCACGCGCTGCGGCGACGCCTATACGGAGGAGCTGATCCCCACCGTCGCCGTGAACCTTCAGGTCGGCGGGAGCTACACCTTCACCACCGCGAACGCCGATATCACGGAGACGGCGGATGCCTCGATCGTGAGCGTCTCGGTGCGCGCGAACGCCGCGGGCTACAGCCGTGTGACGAGCGTTTCCGAGGGTCGGTATCTGCTGGTCTGCAATGGCAGCCTGCTCACGACGAACAGCTCCACCTACTATAGCTCCTGGGACGGCGCGGGCACCGTCAGCGGCCTTGCCTGCGTGAGCTACAGCGCGGGCGGCAGCTATGATGCCTATCTCTGGACGATCAAGGCCGTCCCCGGCGGCTATACCGTACAGAGCGCCGACGGACGCTACCTCAGCCTGACGGCGGGGACGCGCTCGTCGAACCTGACGCTCTCCGACACGGCGCAGGTGCTCACGATCAGTGACCTCGGCGAGACGTTTTCCATCACGAGCGGCAGCGCCTATCTCGACCGCTATAGCTCCTCGTTCGCGGCGTCCTATCCGGGTGCCGGCAACGTCAATGAGCAGTGGCAGCTCTACCGGGCGCAGGAGGCCGACTATGACGTGACGATCACCGGCGTCTCCGAGGGTGAGACGAGCGTGGTGCTCGGCGGCGTGCGCTATGCCGTCACCGTCCACGCGCACCACTACACCGAGGAGACGACCGCCCCCGCGACCTGCACCGAAAGCGGCACGATGACCTACACCTGCGCCGGCTGCGGTGACAGCTATACCGAGACGATCCCCGCCCTCGGCCATGATTACGTCCGCACCGAGCAGGACGGGCAGTATGTCTACACCTGCACGCGCTGCGGCGAGAGCTATACCGAGCCGATCGTGACCACGACCTACCGCTCCGTCTCCTCCATCAGCAGTGGCAGCAGCTATGTCATCACGGTCTACTCCTACGGTAAATACTACGCCCTCACGCACACCGGCGGGGCGCTCGGCGTGACGGCCGTGACCGTGTCGAACGGGCAGATTGTCTCCGACGTCACGGACGATATGCTCTGGACTTACAGCGGCGGCAAGCTCGGCTTCACGAGCGGCGGCGCGAACTATTACCTCGGCCGCTACGGCTATTCGTCCCTCAGCATCAGCACCTCCGGCTCCAGAGCGAGCTACAGCTCCAGCCGTCTCTCGCTCGGCGGCTACTATCTGTGCTATTCCAACGGGTACTTCTCCCTGAACTGGCGCAGCGCATCCACCTGCTACATGTTTGAGCAGACGAACTGACAGGATTCTTTCAAAAGGCACGCGCCGCATTTGCGGCGTGTGCCTTTTTCCCCGTTTCCCGGGAAAATCCGTCCTTGTAAACGCCGTGGATTTGGGCTATAATACATATATCTATGTTCAAACTACTTTCAGATACAGAAAAGGTGAAATGTATATGGAACGCACAAGAATCGCAGCGATTTTTGCCGACAGCGAAACGCTCTCCGGCAAGGAGGTTGTCGTCGGCGGCTGGGCCCGCACGATCCGCGACCTCAAGACCTTCGGCTTTATCGAGCTGAACGACGGCTCCTGCTTCAGGAATCTGCAGGTGGTCATGTCCGCCGACGAGCTGGAGAATTATAAGGAGATTGCCGCGCAGAATGTCGGCGCCGCCCTCATCGTGAAGGGCACCGTCGTGCTGACGCCCGAGGCCAAGCAGCCGCTCGAGGTCAAGGCCACCTCCATCGAAATCGAGGGCAAGTCCACCCCCGACTATCCCCTGCAGAAAAAGCGCCACAGCGTGGAGTTCCTGCGCACGATCCAGCATCTGCGCCCGCGGACGAACCTCTTCTCCGCGACGTTTCGCGTCCGCTCCGTCGCGGCCTACGCCGTGCACGAGTTCTTCCAGAGCCGCGGCTTTGTCTATGTCCAGACACCCATCATCACGGGCAGCGACTGCGAGGGCGCGGGCGAGATGTTCCAGGTGACGACGCTTGACCTGAACAACGTCCCCAAGACGGAGGACGGCACCGTGGACTACAGTCAGGACTTCTTCGGCAAGAAGACGAGCCTGACCGTCTCCGGTCAGCTCAACGCCGAGAACTTCGCCATGGCCTTCGGCGACGTGTATACCTTCGGCCCGACGTTCCGTGCCGAGAACTCCAACACCCAGCGCCACGCCGCCGAGTTCTGGATGATCGAGCCGGAGATGGCGTTCTGCGACCTCACGGGCGACATGGACGTGGCCGAGGCGATGATCAAGCACATCATCCGCCGCGTGCTCGAGCGCTGCCCCGATGAGATCAACTTCTTCAACAGCTTCGTGGACAAGGGGCTGCGGGAGCGTCTGGAGCACGTCATGACGAGCGACTTCGGCCGCGTGAGCTATACCGAGGCCGTCGATATCCTCATGAAGCACAACGACAAGTTCGACTATAAGGTCGAGTGGGGCACCGACCTGCAGACCGAGCACGAGCGCTTCCTGACCGAGCAGGTCTATAAGAAGCCCGTGTTCGTGACCGACTATCCCAAGGAGATCAAGGCGTTTTACATGCGTCTCAATGACGACGGCAAGACCGTCGCCGCGGCGGACTGCCTTGTCCCCGGCATCGGCGAGATCATCGGCGGCAGCCAGCGCGAGGAGCGTCTGGAGCTGCTCGAGAGCCGCATCAAGGAGCTGGGCATGAACCCGGAGGACTACTGGTGGTACTGCGACCTGCGCCGGTACGGCTCCTGCCACCACGCGGGCTTCGGCCTGGGCTTCGAGCGCATGGTGATGTATCTGACGGGCGTGAGCAATATCCGCGACGTCGAGCTGCACCCGCGCACCGTGGGGACCGCGGAATTTTAATTCTCGCCGCGAACTCTGCGAGACATTTATAGCTTGAGCCGTGCGGCCGTTTTGGCCGCACGGCTTTCGGCTTGCAGTGGAGCGGGATTTTCCTTAAAAAAATTTTCCGAAAAAAGAGGAAATTTTACATTTGCGGCGTATATTACATTAGAAGAATCTGCGCGGAAGGGAGGATGGCGCTTTGTTTTCACAGAGCTTTCTGGACGAGCTGCTCGCCCGCAACGACATTGTCGACGTGGTCGGTGGATACGTCCCGCTCACGAGCAAGGGCGGGAGCTACTGGGGCTGCTGCCCGTTTCACAATGAAAAAACGCCTTCGTTCCATGTGCTGCAGGACAAGCAGTTCTATCACTGCTTCGGGTGCAAAAAGGGCGGCGGCGTCATCAACTTCATCATGGAGATCGAAAATCTCTCCTATCCGGACGCGATCCGCTTTCTGGCGCGGCGGGTGAATCTCCCCGTGCCGGAGGAGGAAAACGACGGCGGGACGGAGAAGCTCCGCCGCCGTATGCTCGAGCTGAACCGCGACGCCGCGCGCTGGTACTACCAGACGCTGCAGGGTCCCGAGGGAGCGGCGGTGCGCGCCTATCTCCAGAAGCGACAGATCCGCCGCGGCATCGCCGTGCGCTTCGGCATGGGCGCCGCGCCCGATAGCTGGGACAGTCTCCTGCGCGCCATGACGCAGAAGGGCTACAGCAAGGACGAGCTCGTCCGCGCGGGCCTTGTGGTGCAGAATAAGAAGGGCGGGCTATACGACAAGTTCCGCAACCGGCTCATGCTCCCGGTGATCGATGTGCGGGGCGACGTTGTCGGCTTCGGCAGCCGCGTGCTCGACAAGTCCGAGCCGAAGTACATGAACACGACCGAGACGCTGACCTACAGCAAGCGGCGCGTGCTCTACGGGCTGAACCTCGCGAAAAAGACGAAGCGGCCGAACATCATCCTCTGCGAGGGAAACCTCGACGTCGTGACGCTCCATCAGGCGGGCTTCGACAATGCCGTGGCGTCTATGGGAACGGCGCTGACGGTCGAGCAGACGCGGCTTCTCAGCCGCTACACGAAGGAGCTTGTGCTCTGCTACGACAACGATAACGCCGGGCGGCTCGCCACGCAGCGCGCGCTGGAGATCCTCGACAAGAGCGAGTTTACCGTCCGCGTGCTGAAGCTGCCGAACAAGATGGTCGACGGTCAGCCGACAAAGCAGGACGCGGACGACTTCATCAAAAACTTCGGCCCCGACGCGTTCGAGCGGCTCCTCTCGGGCAGCGAGAACGGCATCGAGTTCCGCATCGCGGAGGTGGCCGGGAAGTTTGACCTCAGCGACGACCGCCAGCGCGTGGCCTATGCCGAGGAGGTCAGCGGCGTGCTGGCCGGGCTGGAAAACGCCGTGGAGCGCGAGATCTACACGGCGCGCGCCGCCGAGGCGGCGGGACTGACGGCCGAGGCGCTGCGGCTCGAGGTGGACCGCGCCTTCAAGCGCAAGGCGCGCAAGGAAAAACGCGACCGCGAGCGCCGCGAGATGAGTCCCGCCGTGACGCTGCAGCCTGCGGGGCGCGGCCTGCGGTACGAAAATCTGCGCAGCGCGATGGCCGAGGAGGGCGTCATCCGCCTGCTGATGCAGGACGACGGCCTTTTCGGGGAGGAGAGTCCCCTGCGCGAGGAGGAGTTCTCCTCGCCGATGCTGGGGAAGATCTATACATACCTCTGGCAGAGCCGGGGGCGCGACCAGCCGCAGCGGCTGGCGCAGCTGGGCGGCGTCCTCTCCGCGGAGGAGATGGCGCAGCTGACGGCACTGCTGCAGAAGCCGCAGTCCGCCGCGTCGGCGGAGCGCGCGCTCGGCGACTATGTCCGGGTGATCCGGGAGGAAGCGGAAAAACGGGGTGCCGGGCCGGGGATGGATCCGCTGGCCGCCGCCTGTGAGAAATACAAACAGAAAAAGGGTTACGGAGGAAAGCAAATATGAGTGAACAGCACTACAGCGAGAAGGAACTCAAGGCCATGGCCGACCAGCTGCTGGCCGAGGACGCGAAGAAGCAGGCGGAGGAGAAGAAAAAGGGCAAGCAGCTCGATGAAAAGGGGATCGCCGCGCTCCCCGCGGCGCAGCTCATCAACGCCCACGAAAAGCTCAAGGAGCTGTTCGTCAAGGGCGCGAAAAAGGGCAAGCTCGACGCGAGCGAGCTGTCCGACGTGCTCGACGCGATGGATCTCGACAGCGAGCAGATGGACCACATCTACGACTCGCTTGAGCAGCTCGGCATCGAGGTCGGGACGGAGGATTTCCTCGCGAACATGCCCGACGACGGCGAGCCCGCCCTCGAGGAGATCAACGAGATCGAGGAGGAGGAGCTCGTCGACCCGAACACGCTCGTCGACAGCTTTAACATCGACGACCCCGTGCGCATGTACCTCAAGGAGATCGGCAAGGTTCCCCTGCTGACGGCGGACGAGGAGATCGAGCTGGCCACGGCCATGACCGCCGGCAACGCAGCCAAGGAGCGTCTCAAGGAGATCGAGGAGAGCGGCGAGGAGATCACCGACGAGGAGCGCAAGGCGCTCAATGCCGAGTGCAAGCGCGGCGAGCGCGCCAAGCAGAAGCTCGCCGAGGCGAACCTGCGTCTGGTCGTGTCCATCGCGAAGCGCTATGTCGGCCGCGGGATGCTCTTCCTCGACCTGATTCAGGAGGGCAATCTGGGTCTGATCAAGGCCGTGGAGAAGTTCGACTATACGAAGGGCTATAAGTTCTCGACGTATGCGACGTGGTGGATCCGCCAGGCCATCACCCGCGCCATCGCCGACCAGGCGCGCACCATCCGCATCCCGGTGCACATGGTCGAGACGATCAACAAGGTCATTCGCGTGAGCCGCCAGCTCCTGCAGGAGCTGGGCCACGACCCGACGCCCGAGGAGATCAGCGAGGAGATGAATATGCCCGTCGACAAGGTGCGCGAGATCCTGAAGATCGCGCAGGAGCCGGTGTCCCTCGAGACGCCCATCGGCGAGGAGGAGGACAGCCACCTCGGCGACTTTATCCCCGACGAGGGTGCGTCCGAGCCGAGCGAGGCGGCGAGCTTCACGCTGCTCAAGGAGCAGCTGGTGGACGTGCTGAGCACGCTCACCCCGCGTGAGGAGAAGGTGCTCAAGCTGCGCTTCGGCATCGAGGACGGCCGTACCCGCACGCTTGAGGAGGTCGGCAAGGAGTTCAATGTCACCCGTGAGCGCATCCGCCAGATCGAGGCGAAGGCGCTGCGCAAGCTGCGCCACCCCTCCCGCAGCAAGAAGCTCAAGGATTTTCTGAACTGAGGAGGAACGCATTATGCTGCTGAATTTTGATGAAATGACGCCCGTGCCGATGGAGCACTTCAAGGGCGGCGTCGGCACGCTGCAGGCGCGCCCCTATGACGACGGCAACTGCAAGGTGCTGCAGATGACGCTGCCGCAGGGGACGTCCATCGGCCTGCACACCCACGAGGGGAGCTGTGAGATGATCTTCGTGCTCTCCGGCGAGGGCATCTGTCTCGACGATGGCGAGGAGTATCCCTTCCGTCCGGGCATGTGCCACTACTGCCCCGAGGGTCACAGCCACAGCGTCTTCAACACCGGCTCCGAGCCGCTCGTCCTGCTGGGCGTAGTCCCCAACCTGCAAAAATAAAGAAGAAGCCCTGCGGCCGCAGGGCTTCTCTTATTTTTGCAGATAAAAAGTCTCACAGAGTTCTCGGCGCCGCAGCGGCGCGAATAAATAATAATACGTTTTTTTGCGGCGGCGTGTACGTCGCAAA
>ENA-UONQ01002588-UONQ01002588.1-human-gut-metagenome-genome-assembly--contig:-CS26-NODE-2588-length-11970-cov-3.987243_pt1 | contig 11970 bp, 7 predicted proteins | sample MGYA00242460_ERZ724007 | MGnify/ENA metagenome assembly ERZ724007
GACAGACCGTTCTGCTCCCGCAGGCGGCGCTGCAGCGTGCGAAAGACTTTGCGGACGATCGGCTGCTCGTTTTCCGCCAGCAGACCGACAATTTCCGGCATGGGTGTCCGTCTTCCGGAAATCTCGCTGCGGATAAGACCGAGCGCAAGCAGCATGGCGTCTGCTGCCGCCACTCTGCGCCGCAGATTTTGCCGCGCGGACAGTCCGAGCGCCGCACATGAGCCGAACACCATCACCGAACCGATCAGCTTTAACATTTCGTCTCCTCCCATCGTTCCATGCGGTAGACCCGCTGTCCGTCCTGTTTTTCGATAATAACCGCCTGATGAAATGCGCCGAGCGCGAGCAGCTCACGGTAGATCGGCCGCTGCCGCAGATCATCCAGTCCGGCCGCGTGTGCACACGCAATCACTGCCGTTCCGCAGTGCGTGCAGAGCGATACCGCCTTTGCGTCCTCAGGCGCAGTAATTTCATCAAGAGCGAGCAGGGCAGGCGACATGGTTTTGAGCAGCATGACCGCCGCCTGCCATTTCGAGCAGCCTTCCATCACATCCGTGCAGCGCCCAACTGCAAGCTGCGGTACACCGTCCGCGAGAGCGGCAATCTCGCTGCGCTCGTCCGCAATCGCAGCAGTGAAACCGCGGTCGGAGAAGTAGCGCACCCACTCTCTCAGCAAGGTCGTTTTGCCATATCCCGGCGGTGACAGGAACAAGGTAGACTGCGGCTCGTCCGTTCCTATCCAGCGGGCAATCTGCGCCTGTAAATCCTCAGCTTGATGTGCAATGCGCAGGTTGATTGAACTCAAGCCGCGCACCCCGAGAACGCGGCCGTCCTCTTCGGCGGCTGTGCCGCAGATGCCCAGTCGATGCCCGCCGGATAACGTCAGGAAGCCGTGCCGCAGACTGTCTGTATAACTATGCACGGAATAGTGCGCGGCGCGGCTGAGCATCTCGCGCAGCTCCGCCGATGCGACCGCCTCAAGCGGGAGCGGCCGCTCTCCGACGGCGGTTTTCGCCGCAGGCGGCTGTCCCGCACGAAAGCGTAATTCCTCGATGTCCTCCGGCCTGTCCAGCCGCTCCAGCTGTGCCCGCCGTATCGGCGGCAGGCACGAAATCGCCTGCCGGAAGGCCGCTTTTCGTTTGTCCATTTTCATCACCACTATAACCTATGCAGGAGCAGAACGGAGTAGAAGGAGTAATTGAAAATTGAGAATGGAGATACGATGTTATGGTTGATATTTCATCCGTTGTTTTTCATTTTACGTTTTCGTTATACGGCGGGGTTAGGATCCCCCGCCCTATTAATATTCGATAAATGGTATCAAAAATTGCAATCACCGGCATATTGCATAACCGTAGGGGCGCACAGTGTGCGCCCAATACACATTAAATTTAGCGTTGTGCGGGAGCACACTGTGCTCCCCTACGAGATAAGATTACACATCCGCTTGACGTGCGGAAGTCCAGGGACTTGTCAGAATATATGAAAATTTATGCATTTTCTCCGCGAACCATGTCAAATCAGTCATTGACAACTCGCCCGTCCAGCGATATAATAAACACAAATATTGCACAAAGCGATGACAGAGGAAAGTAATCGTTCCAAGTGCGGCTTTCAGGGAGTGTCCGGCATGACTGGAAACGGACGCAGACGCCGGTACGATGAAGTTCCCTCCTGAGCTGCGGCGCTGAACCCTATCGAATTAGGCGCTGACGGATTTCCTCCGTTACAGGGATAGGATATATTTGTATCCGAAAAAGTGCGGCATTATGATGCCGAATGTGGGTGGTACCGCGGAACCGTTTGTCTTTCGTCCCTCTTTGTGGATGAAGGGCTTTTTTTATACCCATTCCGCCGTGACAAACAGCAAACACCACCTATATAAAGGAGATACACAACATGATCATCATTATGAAGCAGGGCACGACCCATGAGCACGTTGAGGAGCTGTCCCAGCATATCGAGCGCTGGAACGTAAAGGCAAACCCGATCTACGGCGAGGACACCATCGTTATCGGTCTGGTCGGTGACACCGGCGCTGTTGACAAGGACGCACTCATGCTTGACCCGCAGGTTGAGAACATTATCAAGGTGCAGGAGCCGTTCAAGCTGGCAAACCGCAAGTTCCATCCGGACAACTCTGTCGTTGAGATCGCTCCAGGCGTTGTTGTCGGCGGCAAGAAGCTGGTCGTTATGGCAGGTCCGTGCTCGGTCGAGAGCGAGGAGCAGATCATCGACGTTGCCAAGCACGTGCAGGCGGACGGCGCGACCGTTCTCCGCGGCGGTGCGTGGAAGCCGCGCTCTTCCCCGTACTCCTTCCAGGGTCTGAAGGCCGAGGGCCTCGAGCTGCTGCACAAGGCACACGAGGCAACCGGTCTGCCGGTCGTAACCGAGATCACCAATCCGGCGCACATCGACATCTTCATGGACAAGTGCGACTGCTTCCAGGTCGGCGCACGCAATATGCAGAACTTCGAGCTGCTGAAGGAGCTCGGCCAGACCCGCAAGCCCATCCTGCTCAAGCGCGGCTTCGCGAACACCATGGAGGAGTTCCTGATGAGCGCCGAGTACATCATGGCGGGCGGCAACGAGAACGTTATCCTCTGCGAGCGCGGTATCCGCACCTACGAAAAGTACACCCGCAACACACTCGATATTTCCGCCGTTCCGGTGCTCAAGCGCATGAGCCATCTGCCGGTCATCGTTGACCCGTCCCATGCAGGCGGCATTTACTGGATGGTCGAGCCGCTGGCAAAGGCTGCTGTTGCAGCCGGTGCGGACGGCCTGATGATCGAGGTTCATAACGATCCTGCACACGCCCTGTCCGACGGTGCACAGTCGCTGACCTACGATTCGTTCCACCACACCATGAACGCACTGCGCGCTGTTGCAGCGGCAGTTGACAGAGAAATCTGATACATATTATAATGTAACATAGCCGGAGGTCGGTGTTCCACCGACCTCTTTCGCAAATATACGGGAATCAGTAATCCGGTTTTGCACCGACTAATTACGAATTCCTAATTACTAATTCAACCAAAAGGGTGTTGTAAAAATGGCAGAAACGCTGAGTCTGACGGGCGCGAACGGCGTGTCCGAAATTCATATCGAAACCGGATTGCTGGACCGTGCAGGCGCGGTAATCCTCGAAACCTTTTCGCCCAGCCGCGTGCATATTGTATCGGATTCAACGGTAGCGCCGCTGTATCTCGAAAAGCTGGAAAAGCAGTTCTCCCTGCCGGTGACGCACACGGTCATTCCCGCCGGTGAGGAGCACAAGCAGCTTTCCACGGTCGAAGGCATTTACCATGATCTGCTGACCGCAGGCATGACCCGCAACGATGTGATGATCGCACTCGGCGGCGGTGTTGTCGGCGACATCACCGGCTTTGCCGCGGCGACCTTCCTGCGCGGTGTGTCGCTGTGCCAGATCCCGACCACGCTGCTCGCGCAGGTGGATTCCTCGGTCGGCGGCAAGACCGGCGTGGATCTGCCCGAGGGCAAAAACCTTGTCGGCGCGTTCTATCAGCCGCGGCTCGTGCTCATCGACCCGAATGTGCTCGCTTCCCTGCCGGACAGCACCTTTGCGGACGGCATGGCCGAGGTCGTTAAGTACGGCTACATTTCCAACCGGGAAATCCTGACGATGGTTTCTCAGCCGGACTACAAGTCCAACATTGAGAATATTATTTACGAGTGCGTTAAGATCAAACGCGATGTAGTTGCCATCGACGAGCACGACACCGGACTTCGCATGATCCTGAACTTCGGCCACACCATCGGACATGCAGCGGAGAAGCTGGGCAACTACACCGACCTCACCCACGGTCAGGCGGTGGCGATCGGCATGGTGGCCGCGATGCGGCTCTCTGCCCTGCTGGGCAACGAGGATCTGACCGCGCCGCTCATCGACCTGTTGAAGCACATCGGTCTGCCGACCGAGCTGAACTACGACCGCGAGTCCATCTTTAATGCTCTGCTGTCGGACAAAAAGAAATTCGGCGCAACGGTCAACTTTATCCTCGTGCGCGAAGCCGGTCGGGCAGAAATCACCCCGATCGATGCAGAAAAGCTGCACGAATACGTTCTGAAGCTGTAAGGAGGGAGAAGCATGGGTTCTACCTGGGGCAATACAATCAAAATTTCCATTTTCGGTGAATCGCACGGCACGGGCATCGGCGTTGTGATCGACGGATTCCCGTCCGGTGTGGCGTATGACGAGGCGTTTGTCCTGCGCGAGATGGAGCGCCGCGCACCGGGCCGCAACAAGCAGTCCACCGCGCGCAAGGAGCCGGACAGGCCGGAAATTCAGTCCGGCATCTACAACGGCAAAACGACCGGCACGCCCATCTGTGCCGTCATCCGCAACACCAATCAGCGCTCGAACGACTACGCCGAGCTGGCGGCTCAGCCGCGTCCCGGTCACGCAGACTACACGGGTATGCTGCGCTACGATTCCTGCAACGACCCGCGAGGCGGCGGCCATTTCTCCGGCCGACTGACGGCTCCGTTGGTGTTCGCCGGTGCGCTGTGCAAGCTGTGGCTCAAGGAGCAGGGTGTGACTGTCGGTTCGCACATCCAGTCCATCGCCCAGATTCAGGATATGCCGTTTGATGATGTAGAAGTCACTGCCGAGCAGCTGGATGCGCTGCGGAACGCCGAATATCCGGTGAACAATCCGCGTGCGCTTGAGGCCATGCTGGCTGCTATCGAGGAAGCGCGTGAGGAGCAGGATTCGGTCGGCGGTGTCATCGAGTGCGCCGCAGTCGGACTTCCCGCCGGTATCGGCAGCCCGATGCTCGACAGCGTAGAAAGCCGCCTGTCCTCTATCCTGTTCGGCGTGCCCGCTGTCAAGGGCGTGGAGTTCGGCGCGGGCTTTGCCTTCGCTGCTCTGCGCGGCTCGCACGCAAACGACCCGTTTTATGAGGAAAACGGGGTTGTCAAGACCGAAACCAACAACAATGGTGGCATCCTCGGCGGCATCACGAGCGGCATGCCGCTCATCGTACGCGCGTGCATCAAGCCTACGCCGTCCATCGGCATGATGCAGGATACGCTCAACATCCGCACCGGCAAGGTCGAGCCGCTGTCCATCCACGGCCGCCACGACCCGTGCATCGTCACCCGCGCCGCGCCGGTGGTCGAGGCCGCCTGTGCCGTTGCACTGGCAGATCTTCTGAGGGAGGCGAAGGGTTATCATGCGTGAACTTCCCGAAATCCGTCAGGATATCAACCGCGTTGACTCCGCTATCCGAGAGCTGTTCCTGCTGCGTATGTCGCTGGCGCTCGAGGTCGCAAAGACCAAGGCCCAGTCAGACGACAAAATCTACAAGCCGGACCGCGAAGCGGAAATCGTTGAGAAGCGCTCCGCCGGTATGGAGGAGGAGCTGCAGCTCAAATACGTTTCCCTTCTGCAGAGCATGATCCGCGCGAGCCGTGAGTATCAGTACAGTGAAATTCTGCGTCAGACGCCGGAAAAGTTCCCGTTCTATCCCGCAGAAACGCTTGCAAAGCCGAAAACCGTGTTCTATCAGGGGGTTCCGGGTGCGTATCAGGAACTGGCCGCGCGTGCGCTGTTCCCGAGCTGCGAACCGCAGAACGTACCCACCTGGGAGCAGGTTTTCCAGTCCGTCCGCGACGGCAAGGCCGATATCGGCGTTGTGCCGGTCGAGAACACAACCGCAGGCACGGTCAGCGAAGTCTATGACCTTCTGCTCGACTACGACCTGTACATCAACCGCTCATACATCAAGAAAATCTCGCACTGTCTGGCGGCGGTGCCCGGCACAAAGCTCGAGGATGTCAAGCGTGTCTGCTCGCATCCGCATGCGCTGCCGCAGTGCCACAGCTTCATTTCCGAGCACGATCTGGAGGCCATCGAGGTGGCAAACACCGCCATCGCGGCCCAGAACGTGCAGAAAAAGGGCGACAAGAGCCTTGCTGCCATCTGCTCGCACGAGGCAGCGGTGCGCTACGGCCTCGATATTCTCGCCGAGGGCATCAACGACATGCAGCACAACGAAACACGCTTTATCGCCGTCAGCAGAACGCTGACCTGCCAGCCCGAGGATAACCGCATCGAGATCGCATTCCACATTCCCAATGCGTCCGGTACGCTCATCACCGTGCTGGACACCATCGCGCACTACGGCATCGACATGACCGAAATCCACTCGCGTCCGCTTAAGGACAGCCCGTGGTGCTATGTGTTCTATGTGGATTTCACCGGCAACATGCGCGACCATGCGGTGCAGTCCCTGCTGTATCAGCTTCATGAGGAGCTTCCCTATATCAAAGTAATCGGCAGCTATTGCGTGCCTAACGAATAAAAGGAGTACAAACCCATGCAAATTCAACCCTGCGGCCCTTTGCGCGGTGAAATTACCGTGCCGGGCGACAAATCCATCTCGCACCGTGCCGTTATGCTCGGCGCACTTGCCAACGGCACCACCCACATCACCGGCTTTCTGATGGGCGAGGACTGCCTGTCCACCATTGACTGCTTCCGCAAGATGGGTGTCGAGATTAACATCACCGACGACGAGGTTATCGTGGAAGGCGTTGGTCTGCACGGTCTCGAAGCGCCGTCAGAAGCGCTGTACACCGGCAACTCCGGCACGACCACCCGCCTGCTGTGCGGCATCCTTGCCGGTCAGCCGTTCACCGTTACCATGAGCGGCGACCCGTCCATCCAGAAGCGCCCGATGGGCCGCGTGATGAAGCCGCTGCGTGAAATGGGCGCGTCCATTGAGGGCAAGAACGACAATTTCTGCCCGCTGACCCTGTTCCCGAGCGAGCTGCACGGTATTGAATACCGTCTGCCGGTAGCATCCGCTCAGCTGAAGAGCGCCATCCTGCTGGCAGGTCTGTACGCCGAGGGTCAGACGACCGTTATCGAGCCGGCTCCCTCCCGCGACCACACCGAGCGCATGTTCCGCGCACTCGGCGTTGAGATTGAGACCAACGGCAGCACCATTACGCTCGACCCGCCGGAGGATCTCCATGCGGTCGATATTGCGGTTCCGGGCGATATTTCGTCCGCGGCGTTCTTCCTCGTTGCCGGTGCGATCGTTCCGGGCAGTGAACTGACGATAAAAAACGTGGGCGTCAATCCGACCCGCACTGGCGTTCTGGACGTTCTGCGCGACATGGGTGCGGACATCACCGAGTCGAACTTCCGCGATGAGGCCGAGCCGATGTGCGACCTGACCGTCAAGTGTAGCAAGCTGCACGGCGTGGAAATCGGCGGCGCTATCATCCCGCGCCTGATCGACGAGCTGCCCGTTATCGCGGTAGCCGCTGCATTCGCTGAGGGCGAAACCGTTATCCGCGACGCGCAGGAGCTCAAGGTCAAGGAGTCCAACCGCATTGCCGCTATGGTCGCAGAGCTGACCAAGGCCGGCGTAGATGTTGAGGAGACCGACGACGGCATGATCGTGCACGGCGGTGCAAAGCCGCACGGTGCATCGTTCGAGACCTATAAGGACCACCGCATTGCGATGAGCCTTGCCGTGCTCGGTCTGGCAGCCGAGGGCGCAAGCCGCATTGACGAGCCGGAGGTCGTTGCCATCTCCTACCCCGATTTCTTCAACACCCTCGAACGTCTGGGGGACTGAGTTATGCTGCTTTCCATGGACGAATTTCGCGCTTTCGAGCCGAAAAAGACCACCTATGCCCTGTTTGGCTGGCCGCTCGGCCACACCATGAGCCCGGAGCTGCACGCGCAGCTGTTTGAGGCCTCCGGTCAGGATGCGGACTACATCGGCGTTGCCGTTCCGCCGGAGGATTTACTGGAAGCGTTCGAGCTGGCCAAGCGCAAGCTGGGCGGCATCAACTGCACCATCCCGCACAAAAAGGCTGTCATCCCCCTGCTCGATGAGATTGACACTGCCGCCCGCGACCTGCACTCGGTCAACACGGTCCGCTTTGCGGACGGCAAGGCGACCGGCTTCAATACGGACATCCTCGGCTTTGCGGAGTCGCTGAACCGTGACGGCGTATCGCTCCAGGGTAAAAAGGTGCTGCTGCTCGGCTATGGCGGCGCGGCTTCCGTGATGGCATACCACTGCGTGACGCAGGGCGCGTATCTGACCATCACGGGACGCAATCTCGAGAAGGCGGAGGCACTGCAGAAGCAGCTAACCGATGCCGTTCCGGGCGCACGCATTTCCGTGTTCAGCCGCCGGCACATTCCGCGCGATATTCATATCGTGCTCAATTCCACGCCGGTGGGCATGTACCCGAAGGAAAACGCGGCTCCGCTGCATTATCTGCCGCACAAGACCGAGTATGTGTTCGATGCGATCTACAATCCGCCGGTGACCTCGACCATGAAGCTCGCCAATCCGCGCAAGACCAACACACGCGACGGACTGTTCATGCTGGTCATGCAGGCGGCGCACGCGCAGACCATCTGGACCGGCGTGACCTTTGAGCCGCAGGCGTGCGAAACCATTCTGCGCCGCACCTATGGCAAAATGGCGGTCAAGCGTCTGCACGAGAAGCATGGCAAGAAAAATCTGGTGCTGTGCGGCTTTATGGGCAGCGGCAAGACCACCATCGGCCGTAAGCTGGCGCGTCTGACCGGACTGGAATTTATTGATGCGGACATCTACCTTGAGGCGAAAGAAGGCAAGAAAATCTCCGAGATTTTCGCTGAAAAGGGCGAAGCCTACTTCCGCGACCGCGAGACCGCGTACATTAAAGAGCTGGCGCAGAAAGACGGCATCGTGCTTGCGCTCGGCGGCGGCTCTGTCCTCCGTCCGGAGAATGTGGCGGCTGTCAAGGAGACCGGTCTGCTCATCTTGCTCGACACGCCGTTCTACCGCATTATGAAAAACCTTTCCTACTCCACGAATCGCCCGCTGCTCGATAAGCCGGACAAGCAGGCGGAAACACGCCGCCTGTACAATGCACGCAAGGCGCTCTACCATCGAGTGGCCGATATCGCGGTGCGCAGTCCCAGGCTGTCCGAGGTTCTGGAAAAAGTAGTAAAAAGCGTGTAAGGCACTGGACAAATCCACCAGAAGCGTTTACAATTAGGGACATACTGAAAAGTATGTCCCTTTTTCACACCCGCAATAAAAGGAGGAACTCAAAGGATTATGAGAACATCAGCTAAACATCCCTGCCGCCTGATTGCAGCCGCGCTTGCCGCTCTGCAGCTATGCGCAGGTGCTGCCGGAGCCGTTTTCGATAACAGCTTCAGCTACACCTACTCTCTCGGCAGCGGCCTGCAATACAGCCGCACCGAGGGCAAAAACAGCGCCGGTCTGCAGCGCGCGAACGTACTGACATACTCGCCGAACACCGGTGTAACGCCCATCATGGTCTACGCCGATGAGCAGCTGTACGGCAGCAAGGCCACTATCACAAACGCGGTGAAATATCTGCAGAATCAGGGTAAAACCGTGCTCGGCGGCACGAATGCCGACTTTTTCGTTATGTCTACCGGCATTCCGATCGGTCTGGTCATCGACAGCGGCGAGCTCATTTCGTCCGATGCCTGGCAGTACGCGGTCGGCTTCAAGAAGGACGGCACAGCTGTCCTCGGCCGCCCGACTATGGGCATCCGCGTGAGCGGCAAGAGCGGCACGGTCAACGTATCCTACTTCAACAAGACGCGCACGACGGCCGGCGCGTACCTGCTCGATCACAACTACGATGACTCGACGCACTTTGCAGCCAAGGGCACGAGCATTATCCTCGAGCGCGTGGATGATACACCGGTCAAGGTCAACGGCTCGGTCAAGCTCAAGGTCGTGAACAAGGGCACAGGCAGCAGTCCCATTACGATCACAAAAAACCAGATGGTGCTCACCAAGTCGGACGGCGCAAATGTGCCCTCGTGGGTGGATTTCGAGGTTGGCGAGGAAGTCACGCTGTCCATCGCATCGAATGACAGCAGCTGGAGCGACGTGCAGTACGCAGTCGGCGGCAAGCTGCTGATGGACAACAGTACGATCACGACCGACGGCATCGACGCAGGTTCGACCCGCAGAGCACGCAGCGCAGTCGGTGTGAAGGCGGACGGCACGGTTGTTCTGTATGAAATCGACGGCAATCAGTCCTCGTACAGCATCGGTCTGACGGCGGCAGAACTCGGTCAGGAGCTGAAGGATCTCGGCTGTGTCCGCGCCATCTGTCTGGATGGCGGCGGCTCCTCCGCGATGGCGGTCCGCAATCCCGGCGAGAGCACCGCAGCATTGATCTCCCAGCCGTCGGACGGCTCGCAGCGCGCGTGCGCCAACTACATTTTCTTTGTGAACAACATCGCGTCGGACGGCGTGACGGCTCATGCTGTGCTCACGCCCAGCCACCGCTATGTGCTCCCGGGCGGAAGTACCTGGTTCTCGGTCAAGGGTGCAGATGCGTCTTACGCCTCGGCGGACGCACCGACCGACCTCAGCTACACGGTGAATGATGAGCTGGGCACGGTCTCCGGCCAAACCTTCACCGCAGGCAGCAAGGCCGGTCGCGCGATCATTACCGGCTCAAACGGCGCGGTTTCCGGCTCGATGAACGTGTGCATCACCACCGGTGTGGACTCGATCGCACTGCAGAGCGGCGGCAAAGCGCTCAGCTCTATCTCGGTCAAACCGGGCCAGAGCATCAACGTAGATGCGCTCGCGTATCACCTCGGTCATACGATGGGCGCTGCGGATTCCTGCTTCAAGTGGAGCGTGTCCGGCGATGTCGGTGCGGTAAATGCGGACGGCGTGTTCACTGCGGGCAGCCGGATGGCCTCCGGCACGCTCACCTGCTCGTATGGCGGCGTAAGCAAGTCCATTTCGGTCAATGTCGGCATGGGCGACGCGCAGAGCGCTCATACCGTTGCGGATTTTGAAAGCGGTCTGAACAATCTGACCGCATCGGACGGCGTGACGCTCTCGCGGGTGACGGATTACACCTCGGTGGCACGCGGCACCGGTTCGCTCCAGGCGATGTGGAACGGCACCGGTACGGATGGCTTTACGATTTCCGTTCCGGCGGCCGATGCTTCGAGCATGAAGCACCTGACACTGTGGGCGCACAGCAGGAACACGGCAGGCACGCTCACAGTGGTGTTTGCCGACGCGGAAGGCAATGAGCTGACCGCTCCCCTGTCCGCTGCAACCGGCAACAGCTGGAAGCAGCTGACGGCAAGCGTACCGGACGGCGCACAGCAGTTCACCGGTCTGCGGTTTGACAAATCCGGCGCAGGCTCCGGCGGCTCGGCGCTGTACCTCGACCAGATCGTACTGAGCGCAGATCATGCGGTGACGAATACGGATGCGCCGTCGGTCAAGCTGAATACGACCTCGGCAACGGTCAGCATCGGCACAAATGCCGCGCTTTCCGGCACTGCCACCATGGAAAACGGCAAATATCCGGTCCGCGCAAGCAATATTGCGGTCAAGGTGGACGGCAAAGCCGTTCCCGGTGCAGCTGTGATGAGCGGCTCGACCATGACCATTACAACCGGCACGCTGTCTGCCGGTACGCATACCGTGACTGCCGACGTGTCCGATGATGCAGGCAACCGCACGCGCGTTTGTGCGACCGTAACCGCCGGTTCGGCATCCAACGTGTTCGCGGACACCGCGTCGCATTGGGCAAACGGCTATGCTTCCCTGCTGAGCACACGCGGCATCATGAAGGGCGAAACCGCAAACGGCAGCACCTATTTCCGCCCGAACCGCAACCTGACCCGTCAGGAGTTCGCGGTGACGATGGCGCGTCTGCTGAATCTGGATACCTCCAGCACCTCCGGCACGCTCGGCTTCGCCGATGAGGACAGTATTCCGAGCTGGGCGCGCGGCGCAGTTGCCGCAGTTTCGCGTGCGAACATTATGAACGGCTCGGGCAGCAACGGTAAGCTGTACTTCAACCCGCAGGCCACCATGACGCGTACTGAGGTTATGACGGTCATCGGCCGCTGCCTGCCGCGCGGCTATGCGGCGGTCAGCCTGCTTTATACGGACGCGTCCG
>ENA-UONQ01002592-UONQ01002592.1-human-gut-metagenome-genome-assembly--contig:-CS26-NODE-2592-length-11960-cov-9.922470_pt1 | contig 11960 bp, 10 predicted proteins | sample MGYA00242460_ERZ724007 | MGnify/ENA metagenome assembly ERZ724007
TTCTATTGTTTAACTTTTAATTTTTCGGTAAAAATTTACCGAAGTATTGTAAATTTTTACCGAAAAATTATAAGTAATATGACGCGATATTTACTACCTTTGTCGTGCAACTATGTTTTAACCAACGTTAAAACTTTTCAACAATGTGAATAAAAGTTTGGCGGATATTAATCTGGATATGAAAAAAGCGTTATTCCTTTGGTTCCTTATTTTTAGTTTGGGAACTGTTCGCGCCCAAGAATCCATTCTTAGGGATCAGCATGAGGCCAAGTTCTCTTTCCGGCAGGGGTCAAAAACATTCGATTCATCATTTGCGGAGAATGGAACTCAGATGTCGGGTCTCATTAACAAATTGCAAAGTTTACAACAGGATACGCTGTGCGAAATTAAATCCATTCGGATTGTTGCGGGGGCTTCTCCGGAAGGAAATACGGATTACAATAAATATCTGTCCAGAGAGCGGGCGATGCAAATAGCTTCCTATCTCCGTCAAAACACTACGATTTGTGATTCATTGTTCCAAATCGAAGCATTGGGTATAGATTGGGAGGGTCTTATTCGGGAGGTCGAAGATTCTGACGTGCCTTATAAAGCGGAAGTGCTCGATATTTTATCCAATACTCCGGAATGGATACAGCGTGACGGAAAGATTGTTGGCGGGCGCAAGCGTCAGTTGCAGCAACTATCCAGTGGCGCTGTTTGGCAAAATATGAATACTCTGTTTTTCCCTCATATCCGCAGTGCTTATATTACGGTTATCTACCATTTGAGCGCCCCTTCTTTGGGTATTGAGGCCGCCTCGGTTCCCGATATCAATGGCTATGTTACCGGGGAAATCGTTGTCAAGGATGTATCGACAGGAAAGATATTAGGCAAGGGACAGGTCGAGGGCGAAGTGACAGGTAAGGTTGTAAGTATCGACCAGCTCCAAGGTATTCTGACAGTACGCGGTACGATGGACGGTCAGTCGACCGGAGCCGTTATAGGCCCCGTTACGGGAACTGTCATCGGTCAAGGCTCCGTGTACGACAGCCTTCCGATTCGGGTGCAGGGAGACATTCTTATTACCAAGCCTGTTGAGATTGTTGGCATTGACGACATGCAGTCAGTTACGGTAACAGGATCGGTAAACAGTGATGTCAAGATGGAAGAGAGTGTATCGGAGAAAATCCGGGAAGCTATTGGGGAGACGGTCAAGCGCGACACCCTGCCTGCTCCAGAGCCGCCCGTCGCCGATCCGGTTGTAGCGCCTGCAAACGAACAGCCGTTCCGTCCTTTCATGTCCTTGCGGAGCAATCTGCTGTACGATGTCGCGTTTGTTCCTAATATCGGTGCGGAGTTCCATTTGGGACGTGGATGGGCTGCCGGTGTGAACTGGATGTACGCATGGTGGAGCAAAAACCAAGCCCATAGATACTGGCGTATGTACGGCGGGGATGTCGAGCTGCGTAAATATTTCGGCCGCCGCGCCCAAAAGCGTCCTCTTTCGGGCCACCACTTGGGTCTTTACGGTCAGATGTTGACTTACGACTTCGAGACGGGCGGTATGGGTTACCAGTCGAAACTCTCGTATGGTGCCGGTATCGAATACGGTTATTCGTTGCCTATCGGCCGCTATCTGAATCTCGACTTCGGGCTGGGTATCGGTTATTTCGGCGGGGAGTATAAAACCTATAAACCTATGGACGGTCATTATGTCTGGCAGGAAACCCGCCAGCGGCATTGGTTCGGTCCCACGAAAGCGGAAATTTCGCTGGTATGGTTGTTAGGCAAACATCCCGAAGGCAGCAAACAGAAAGGAGGTAAACGATGAAAAAATCATTCTTCATACTGATGGCAGCAGCACTTGCCGCACTTACTGCATGTGAACATAAGGATTTGTGCTACGATCATATGCACGCCGGTTCGGTACATGTCGAATTCGACTGGTCTGCGGAACCGAATGCCGATCCCGAAGGTATGCGCGTGCTGTTCTATCCTACTACAGGAGGAACGCCCATCGAGGAGAACTTTACAGGCAAACAAGGCGGTTTTGCGGATGTTCCTCCCGGCCAGTACGATGTAATTTGTTTCAACAACGATACCGAATCCATTTTATGGCGTAACGGTTCTTCTCTCGACGCACTCGAAGCCTATACGAATGTCTCCTCCATCGAAGGAGACGTCAACGCATGGAAAGCGCCTCCACAAGCCGGAAATGCAGACGAGGCGATCGTTCACACACCGGATCGTCTGTGGAGCCACCGTCGTAACGGAGTGCAAATCGACGGGACATTGCAGACTGTCGTTTTGACGCCGCAACAGCTTACCTATTCGGTGACTTGGGAGATGTCGACCATCAAAAACACCGGCAATATTACTATGATCCGGGCAGTTTTGTCCGGCGTGTCGGGTTCTTGCTTCGTCGGAAGCGGCACGCCAGCCTCGACAGAAGTATCCCATCCTGCCGACGGCTTCATTCATCCGGATAACCAAGAGAGGCTACATGGTACATTCGAGTTTTTCGGTTGCCCGAACACTACCGATTGCAGGCACTATCTGACGATTTATTGCTGGTCTCCCTACGGTAATGTAATGGCGTCGTTCAATGTGACGGACCAATTGCACGCAGGGGCCGGATCACGGAATATTCATCTGGTTATCGAAGGTAATATGGAAATTCCCGAAGGAGACGACAGTTGTTTCGATCCCGGCGTAGGCGATTGGGACAACAATGACGAAGATATCGTAATGTAATTCTAACAATTTTAACAGTTTTAACAATTTTAACATTTCTAAACATGAAAAGACAGTTATTTTTTGCGGTTCTTGCAACTGCGATGACGCTTGTCGGTTGCTCGAAAGATGAAGTGACGACCAGCGCCGAATTTTCGGACAGCAACGCGATCAGCTTCAAAACCTATGTGCCGAAAGCGGCTATTAGTAGAGGTTCTGCCATCGGCAACACAACCGATCTGCAGGCTACCAATTTCGACGTATTCGCTTTTACCGGCAGCGATCAATTTATGGGTACTTCTGCCAGTGACGGTGTAAAAATCGCCTACAGCGCGGGTTGGAATTATGTTACGGAGAGTGAAAAGGCTTACTGGCCGAGCGACGCCAGCACCAAAATCGACTTTTACGCTGTTTCTCCCGAAACCGCTACGGGATTGACCAAAAACTTCTTGTCGGCAAAACAAGAACTTACGTATGCTGTTTCTACTACGGCCGCCGAGCAGTGCGATCTGATGTATGCAGAAGTGAAACAGGCATCCAAAGGCGACCGGGTCGGAGACGGTTCTAATGTGTCCACCGGCGGCGTGAAACTCAATTTCAATCATGCCCTCTCGCAGATCGTGTTCAAAGCCAAAGCCGCTGTTGCCGATTATCAAGTAGACGTGGAGAGCGTAACGATCCACAACCTGACCAATTCCGGTACGTTCGCTTATTCGTCTAAGGCATGGACGACGATCAACACAATCGCCAATTATGCCGCAGATATCCAGGCTCCCGTAACGGGGATCGTCAATACGGCAATTGACCTGACCACTTCTGCCAACGCATTGCTGCTGATCCCACAGGTCTCTACAGCATGGGATGTCAACGGTACAACGAAAAAGATCTCTGACGCTGATGCTGCCAAACAGACCTATATTGAAATCTCATGTAAGATTGCCAATACCAAGAACGGAGTGAGCTACATTCTGGGCGATGCTGCCAATTACGCCACCATATATGTTCCTTTCAAGGCTGATTGGGCACAGGCCAACAAATACACCTATACGATCGTCTTCTGCGATCCTAACGGGAACAACGGTTATAACCCTGATGGCGAACCGACCAACGACGACTTGCTCATCTCTTTCGACCCCATTGTCGCTCCTTGGACGGATCAGAGCAACAGCGATATAACCCTGTAATTTTTCCGAATGGGCCGATAGGCCGCATGTAATAGGCCGGGCGGGGCGGGACCGATAGCGGCAGAAGAATATAATCCGAGAACAAAGATTGTTTGGAAAACTTCTGCTCCGGGGAGTAAATCCGCAAGGTTTTACTCTATCCCTTCCCGGTTACAAAAACGCACACTGTTGCGGAACGGAGGAAACCTCTCCGTCAGGACAAGTATTAAGAAACTACCGAATCAATGAAACGAATATCGAGAAACACCATGCGTAGCCTTGCCGCCACTGTCGGTTTCTGTGCCGCCACCGTCTGGATGTTTTCCTGCAGCAAGGATCCTATCGACGCCCGGATGTCCGATAGCGGCATCCAATTCGACGTCCGTTGTTCCAATTCATGGAGCGATGCTACCGCCGCACCTGCCCAGACGGGTGCAGGTAAGAGTTATGCCCTCTCGTGCGAAGGTATGGGGGAGGAGTTGTTCCTGCACACATTCATCTCCGAACGCAACGACACCTCTTTGATCGAAGCGGCAGGCCCTGTGACCAGAGCCATGCCTGTGGACAATCTGGCAACCTACGGTTCGTTCGGGGTATCGGCTTACTTGTACATCGGTGATTGGAACACTCAAAGCCCTTCGCTTACACCGGACTATATGTATAATGTCGAGGTAACTAAATCCGGCAGTGCATGGTTGCCCGCCACATCCGCCTTTTGGCCCGGTGCCGGAAAGAAGGTTCGCTTCTTTGCTTACGCTCCCTATAACGGAACGGGCATCGTCCTTTCGGACAAAACGACCGCCGGCGCTCCTTCGCTCGCCTATACGGTTCCTTCGGCTGTCGCCGACCAAAAAGACCTGCTCATTGCCGCATCAGGCGAGTTGGCCGGCAACTTCAATGCTGCTGCCGAGTTGGGCTTCAAGCATGCCCTGACCGCCGTGAAGTTCTCCTGCGGGAGCGACATGAATGCCGGAACCGTCAAGAGCATCAAGTTCAAAGGGGTTTACTCTGCCGGGACATTCGATTTCGGAACCTCGGCATGGAACGGTCAGAAAATTCCGGCCGATTTTGGCCAGACTCCCAATAAGGTGACCGATGGCACACCGGGCAGTGCGATTACCGATGGGGAAGCTACCTTTATGATGCTACCGCAGACTTTGCCTGCCGGGGCACAGATCGAAGTGGTTTTCAACGACAACGTAACGGATCACATCCTCAAGGCCAATATCGGCGGCACGACATGGGCACAGGCTACAACCGTCACTTACCGGCTCTCCACAACGTCGATCAATTGGGATTATACGTTCGAGGTCACTCCTCCCGTTGAAGTCTCCTATCAAGGTGGCAATACCGATTATACGGTCACAAGTTACAGGAGTAATTCGGGTGGAACAAAGGAAGCCGCCGCTTGGAGTGCACAGTTCTCGACCGACGACGGCCAAACATGGACAACTACTCGTCCCGCATGGGTTTCGGCTTTCATCGCTTCTGGTACCGGCAGCACGACAGGACAGAAATGCACGGCTACGGTTACCAAACAAGACGCCACCACCTCCGGCGGCAGCAGCCATACCCAAGTTTTGCAGAATGCACCGCCGAAAGGTACTCAGACTGCTCCCTACGACCTTTCGATGTACGACATCGACGGGAATCCGCAAAGCGGTATGACTACCGCCAACTGTTACGTCGTCCGCGCTTCGGGATGGTACCGCATTCCGCTGGTGTACGGTAACTCCGTCAAGAACGGTGCGACTAATAGGGATGCCTATGATCCGGGGAACGGCGGTTCCATCTCCAACGGGATCGGAACGTTCCTTAGGCATGACAACGCGAAGATCACCGCTCCCTGCCTTGCCGATAACGGCTTCACGGCGAATACTGCCGCAATGGTTTGGAACGACGCCAATAACGGGTTTGTCAGCAACGTTAAGCTTTCGAACTTCAATGCCACAATAGACGGTGCCAACAAATCCATCCAATATCTCGTTTTCGAGATGCCGAAAGACAATATCATGCAGGGGAATGCCGTGATCGCGGTAAAATCCGGGACTACTACGCTCTGGAGCTGGCACATCTGGGTAACGGACGAGGGGCTTGCTCCCATAGGCGTTACCAATTATATGAACGAAGTCAATAAGATGATGCCTGTAAACCTCGGGTGGTGCTCGGAAGGCTCAGCCACTACGACCGCTTACGCTAAGCGGAGTTGTAAGGTTAAGATAACACAGACTGCTTCCGGTCATAGCCAGACCTTCACTCTTACTCAGGCTGCCTATTCTTTTTCTACGAGTTCTACCAGCGGCAACAGTCCGTACTACCAGTGGGGACGGAAAGACCCATTCCTGCCCAGCACCGGAACCGGGAATACCGATAAAACGTACTTCGGAACGAAATGGAGTTATCAGGCATCTACATCCGCTACAATCGGAACGAATATTCAGAATCCTACGGTGCATTATTACAACTCCTCGACCTCCGGGCCTTGCAATACGACTTATTACAATATGTGGAGCGCCAAGAATACGAAGGCCGATGTACCTAAAACTGAGGCAGATGAGCCTGTGATCAAGACCGTGTACGACCCATGTCCTCCGGGCTTCCATGTCGCGCCTACCAATGCTTTTACCGGATTTACGACTACCGGTGGAAATACCGGTACATCTTCGCAATGGAATGTCAGCGGGTCATTTAATCAGGGTTTTAATTTTTACTCTGGAAAGAATAAAACAGGCCCTACACTTTGGTTCCCGGCTTCGGGCTTCCGCTACAGCTCGGCCGGCGTGTTGCTCTACGTTACGGGCCTCGGCTACTACTGGACGGCGGTGCCGTACTCGACGGGCGGCGGTCGCCTCTTGGGCGTCCACTCGGGCAGCGTGAACCCGGTGAGTAGCAGCAACCGCGCCTTCGGCTTTGCCGTGCGCCCTGTCCAAGAATAAAAGGGAGCGTAAGCGACCGCATTCGTTTATTTGATTTATTGGATTTATTTACCCAGCGGCTTGAAGCCGCTGGGTTTGAAAACATACCGGCAAAGCCGGTCGAATTTTTTTTTGAAAATGCGGGTTTCGCATTTTCAGGTCGAATGAATGAAAATCGACTCTTCCAGCAAGGAGGGAAACTATGACGAGCAAGGATTTCATACAAGCGGAAGCGGAAAACACCGACCGCATCATTCTCTACCGCGAAGGGCTGTTCTGGAAAGCCTACGAACGGTCTGCCTATGCTGTCTGTGTCCAAATCCGCCCATTCAAACCCACCAAGCGTGCACTCAAGACGCTCGGCGGCGGCGAACTGATCTCGATTGGTTTCCCGACAAGTATGGAAGAAAAAGTGCTCGGTGAGTTGACGCGGCTCGAAGCGACACAGGACCGTTTGGTGCTGGCCGCCTCGGAGCCGATCGAACCGGCCGGATTCGAAGCGTGGAAAGCCTCTGTTCCGCTGTCGCTTCCACGCCCCAAACAACCGACAGTACCGACAGAACAACCCCTGCCGCATGTATCGGATGCCGTATCCGAGGTCGTTACGGCGCCCGCATATGCGGGGACTGTCTAACAAGTTTTAGACCGTTCTTTTTTATTAAAAAAAATAAGGCTTTCTTGCTGAAAATCAGTTTGAAAGCCTTTTTAGTTTCAGATTGATTTATTATATTTGTTTTGCCTAACTAAATAATACACAATCTGATACCGATGGCAAAGATAGCATTTAAATCCGATAATCAGGGTCAAATCCAATTATTACCTCCGAGTCTTGATGAATTAATTCCTGCCACTCATCCCGTACGTGTTTTAAACAGTATTGTAGACCGTCTCGATGTCAGTCAGGTGCTTGCAAGTTATAAGGGAGGCGGCAATAGTTGTTTTCATCCGCGTATGATGCTAAAAGTACTGATTTATGCTTATCTGAACAATATTTACTCCTCTCGAAAAATCGAGCGTCAACTTCAGGAACACCTCCATTACATGTGGTTATCGGGCGGAGCACGTCCGGACTTCCGTACGATAAATTATTTCCGTGGTAAACGCTTAAAGGACTCTTTTGACGGTATTTTTACGCAAGTGGTAGAACTCCTTCATTCGGAGGGTTTTGTCTCCTTAGAAGTACAATATATAGACGGCACGAAAATCGAGTCGGCTTCTAATAAATACACCTTTGTGTGGCGTGGGAGTATAGAAACGTATGATACCCGTCTGAGGGAAAAGACCCGCCGCATCCTCTCTGAGGCAGAACAGGTGCTGGAAATGGAGAGCCGTGAAACACAACCGGACGAAAAACTTTCTGTGGAAGAGTTCCAGGCACGGACAGCCCGTATACAAAAAAAGATGAATAGTACGGAGGTTCCCAAGAAAATAAAGAAGGCAGTAGAAAAGACAGAAAAAGAATCCATACCGAAAATACTTGAATATGAACGCGCTCTCGATATCCTGGGAGAACGCAATTCCTATTCGAAAACCGATACAGATGCTACGTTCATGCGCATGAAGGAAGATGCTATGAAAAACGGACAGCTAAAGCCCGGTTACAATATACAGATAGCCACGGAAAATCAGTTCATAACCAACTATGCCGTTTATCAGCGGCCCACCGATACGCTTACACTTATCCCTTTCCTGGAGAGTTTTGAAAAACGTTACGGCAGACAAAGTAGTGTGGTGGTTGCTGACTCAGGCTACGGCAGTGAGCAAAACTATGGATACCTGTTTGGTCATAACCTCATTCCTTATGTCAAGTACAATATGTTCCATCAGGAGCAGAAACGTAAGTATAAGAAAAATGCCTTCCTTGTGCAGAATCTGTTCTATAACCCGAAAGGAAACTACTATGTCTGTCCCATGGGGCAGCATCTGTCTTTCATCCGGGAAGAAGAGCGTAAATCCGATGCAGGATACAGCTCACGGGTCAGTGTCTACAGGGCGGTGAAATGTGCGGGATGTCCTGTGCGTGGACTTTGTAACAAAGCTATGGGTAACAGAAAGATAGAAGTCAGTCATACGCTCAGCCGGTACAAGGAAAAAGTCAGGAAACTGCTCAACAGTGAAGAAGGGATCTTTCACAGGAAGAAAAGATCCATTGAACCGGAAGCAGTCTTTGCAAATATTAAAGAAGCGGGGAAGTTCAGACGGTTCAGGTTAAGAGGCATTACCGGGGTCTGTATCGAGTTCGGATTAAAAGCCATTGCACATAACATCAGCAAAATGACTGCCCGGAGGGCGGTTCGTCATTTTGGGGACGCAAAATCGCTAAAAAAGACACATTATTGGCGAAGAACTATACAAATTAACGATGAGAGAAAGAAAAAGGCTGCATAAACTCACTGAAAAGAAAATATATACTCACGAAGAACAAAAAAAGGGCTGAATAACATTTTATTGTTAGACAGCCCCAAAAAATATTCTATAGACGGATGGTATGAAGAATAAGATGCAAATACTGGGACGTATATCGTTGGGATTACTGATCTGTATAATACTGGGACAGGGAATTTGGTTGTATCGGGTACGTGAAATGGAAAATCATGGATTCGAGCAGACGGTCGGCCGGGGACTGAACGATATCTTGTGGGTGGAGGTGATTTTCCTGATCGGGTTTATCGTTTGTTTAGTTTGGCAAAGGGGTGTGGTGAAAAGGATTGAACGAAGGGCACTGGTACAGATGATGGGGAAGACACCTTCGGAAGAGATACCTTTAACGGAGTGGATGGCAGTGATCGACGGTAAGCTGCAATGCGAGGGGATTGCTTTGTCTGTGGAGGAGGAATTGAAATTGAATACGATAAAAACGCACTTGGTGGAAATGGCTGAAACCATCGATATGCAGCAGAGTGCTTTAAAGACCTCGGTATGGAAAATCGACCGGGAAAATATCGATCTGAAATCGGAGATGGAAATGATCGTTGAGTTGTTTTCTCTGATCCGGCCACAGGCACTGGTGGGTTACCAAATCGACGAAGGAGCGGAATATCCTTGTTTGGATAAGGTATATTTTTATTATCTGATCCTTTGTTTGGTAGATAAAGCTATTTGTATCTGCCGGAGTTCACCCCGTAGTGAGGATCGAATTTTATACCGACAAGAAACATTATATGTTGACAGTCGAAGATAATGGCAGGAAAATAGATCCGGGAGACAGGCAGCCGGAACAATCCACCGGGGCGGGACTGGCCTTCGTCGTACAGCAAGTGGTCGGTGGTTATGGAGGAAAAATCCGCTTTATAAGTAAACCGAACGGAAACAAGTGTGTGATCACTTTACCACAGAAACGGAATTAATTGAAGTACGAAACGGCGATTACCGCTCGCTCCTCTTTTCTTGAAGGAAGGGCATAAAAAATAGAGAGGAACTTGAGAAGAGAGTCTGGCAGACAATCTTACTTCAAGTTCGCTCTCCTCTATATGCAGTGGAGTATAGCGACAACACTAGAGATGGAGTGTTATAATCTCGGAATGATTGTTTTCCTGAGATAAGGCATAAATGGTATTTTCTTCGGCACTATAGCTGATCGAAGAACAAGCATTTTCCAGGCGGTAAGTACGCACGTGCGAACCGTTCCAGTCGAATACCAGTATGGTTTTGCCTTTGTCGACGTCCAGATTATGTTGTTTTAGCGTCCGTCCTGAATACAGGGCATAGATGTAATCATCCGATACAGCCAGATCACAGAACCCGAAAATATGATATTTGGAATAATTGACCGGATGGACTAAACCACGGCCTTTGGGACGGTGACGGTTGAATTTTACCTTGGCAGGGGTCAGATGCACTTCATTGACACGGATCAGTTCGTTACCGTTGATTTCACAAATGTCCAGGCAACCGGTTTGCATATTGGCGCAGGCCAAGCGTTCGAGCGTCGGTTTTACTGCTAAGGTATTGCTGGCATAAAATGCACTTTTGAGCGTATCCGTCAGAGTGGGATCGGCACAGGCCGGATAACTTACACTATAGGTGTCGTCTCCGGATACTTGACTGATGCAATAACGGCCTTGGGTATAAACTCCGGTCGACAGCAGGCGGTCACCGATCCGGATGGCTCCGATAGGGGTCTTGTTGTTGTCGGTGAGGGAAGTGAACGTAGGCTGGTAACCCGGAGTCGCATATTCGTTCAAGTTAATTTCCACGAACTTTTTAGTTCCGAAATCGAATGCCGAAACGATGTCTCCGTTTAGGTTCATACTGATAAAATACATGCCTTCTCCTTCGTTTCTGCCTGCCGGTACTAAACGGGTAACGGTTCCGTTTTCGCTGTTATAAATGGCGAAACGGTAAGCGCTACTGGGAGTAAGAAAAGCATATAAGTTTCCTTTTTTTACAAATTTATAAGGAGAGATAATGTTCAATGCCTCCACATCGATTTTGTCTGTTTGGGCATATTGAAGCTCTGTCACCTTCGTCCGTACTAACGGAGAAGATTCGGTCTCTAAGGTCGGATCGGATTGACAACTGCCGAGCAGAAGAGCAGGGATGATGAAGTAATATAGTTTTTTCATATCAATATCAATCTTTACAACTACTCAATCCAAAGTGATTGCCTATATTACCATTTGCGTCGACACCAAAACAAAAAGTTCCTACATATATACATGTAGCATCCGGATCAATAGACTCGTTTTCAGCTAAAGCATCTATATTATCAAAGGTAATATTAGTAATCGTAGATTCTTTAGAAAACATAAAATTAATAGACAATACGGTCAGAATAATGATTCCTCCCATAAAAATTCTAGCTTTTTTTCTCATTTTTATATTTGTTGATTTAGACAACGCGAAGTTAGGAAAGATTCTTAATTTTGTAAAAAAAAAATTGTTCTATAATATACTCTAAGCTAAGGTATGAAAAATAATATGAAAACAATGGGACAACTGTCTGTAGTTTTATTAATATGCGTGTTATTAGGACAAGGGATGTGGCTGTACCATGTGCGTGAAATTAAGCTTGGGGAATTTCGTGAAAGTGCAAATGATGTTTTATTGAATACTACCTATAAATATTTATTTGATGAAGGTCTGAATTTTGGTAAAGGTCATAAATTGACATATAGTTTCATTAGTGTCCCGTTAAAATGGGACGAGTTAAATAATTAATCAAATA
>ENA-UONQ01002599-UONQ01002599.1-human-gut-metagenome-genome-assembly--contig:-CS26-NODE-2599-length-11912-cov-3.613730_pt1 | contig 11912 bp, 10 predicted proteins | sample MGYA00242460_ERZ724007 | MGnify/ENA metagenome assembly ERZ724007
CTTAAAGGATAAGATCGGAACCATTGCTTCCCAGATATACGGAGCGGACGGCGTGACATACACTCCGGCAGCTTTAAAGGCGTTAAAGCGCATGGAAGAGATGGGCTTTGGAAATCTTCCCGTATGCATGGCAAAAACCCAGTACTCCCTGTCGGATGATCAGACAAAGCTGGGACGGCCTGCAGGCTTCCAGATCAACGTAAGAGACGCCTATGTATGTGCAGGAGCCGGTTTTGTGGTTGTTCTTACAGGTTCCATTATGACCATGCCGGGACTTCCCAAGAAGCCGGCAGCAGAGGGGATTGATGTGAATGAGGAAGGAAAGATCACGGGACTGTTTTAAGTATGAGAGAGGAAATATAGTTTCATGATATTGCAAGACTGGTTAAAAGAACTGGATTATACCCTGATTCAGGGAAATCCTGATACTCAGGTGGAAGAGGTTATTTATGACTCCAGAAAAGCGGGACCGGGCACTGTATTTGTGGCCATGACAGGCACCCGGATCGATGCCCACTGCTTTATCCCTGATGTGTTAAAGGCAGGCACAAGGATCCTTGTGACCGAACGGCCCATTGATATGGAGCTTGAAGCCTGTGAGCTTGATGAAGAGGAGAAGAAAAAGATTACGATCCTGCGGGTAAAGGATTCCCGCAGGGCTCTGGCCCTGCTGTCTGCGGCCCGTTTTGGATATCCTGCAAAGAAGCTTACCCTGATCGGCGTTACAGGCACCAAGGGAAAGACTACCACGACCCATATGATAAAGACTGTGCTGGAAGCGGCAGGAAAGAAGGCCGGTCTGATCGGCACCACAGGTGTTGTCATTGGAGAGCATGTGACTCCTACCATGAACACGACCCCGGAATCTTACGAACTTCACAAAGCCTTTGCTCAGATGGCAGAGGCAGGCTGTGACTATGCGGTTATGGAAGTTTCTTCCCAGGGGGTAAAAATGCACCGGGTAGACGGTATCCTGTTTGACTACGGTATTTTTACTAATATTTCCCCAGACCATATCGGGCCGGATGAGCATAAGGATTTTGAGGAGTATCTGTATTATAAAACACGTCTCCTTGACAGCTGCTGCATTGGCCTTTTAAACGGGGCAGACCCTCATGCAGAGGCCATAAAGAAGGAAGTTTCTTGTAAGCTTTATACCTACAATGCAGGAAAGGAAAGCAAAGTGCCGGATGACTTTATGGTAGAGAATATCCGGTATCTGGCAGAGCCGGACTTTGTGGGAACGCAGTTTCATGTTTCCGGCAGATGTGAGATGGAAATCCGCCTTGGCATACCGGGACTTTTTAATGTGGAAAATGCCATGGCTGCAGTCAGCCTGTGCAGCTTATTGGGGCTGGATCCTCAAAGGGTCAGCCATGCACTGGAGCATATCCGGGTAAACGGACGCATGGAAATCGTACATACATCCTCCCACTGTACCGTGCTGGTTGACTATGCCCACAATGCAGTGAGCATGGAAAGCCTGCTTAAGACATTGCGGGATTACAGCCCCAAACGTCTGGTGTGTGTATTTGGCTGCGGTGGAAACCGTTCTAAGGACCGCCGTTATTCTATGGGAGAAATCGGCGGAAGGCTGGCAGATTTGTGCATCCTCACAGCGGATAATTCCAGATATGAAAAAGTGGAGGATATTCTGGCGGATATCCGGGGAAGTATTGAAAAAACAGGCGGAGCCTTTATGGAGATACCGGACCGCAGGGAAGCCATCCGATACAGTGTTTTCCATGCAGAGCCGGGAGATATGATCGCGGTGATTGGAAAAGGCCATGAGGATTATCAGGAGATCAATGGTGTCCGCCATCATTTTCTGGATCGGGAAGTGATTGAAGAAGCAGTAAGGGAACTGAGAGAGAAGGAACAGGGATGAGAGAGATAACAGCGAAACAGGCAGCCAGAGCCGCCGGAGGCAGGGTGATTTTCGGTGATCCGGAAAAAAAGATCTGCCACATCAGCCTGGATTCCAGAAAAATGGAGGGAAGGGATCTGTTTGTTCCTATCGTCGGAGAACGGGTAGACGCACACCGGTTTATCTTTCAGGCAATAAGCGCCGGGGCAGAAACGGTGTTCACCAGTTGTCATCACAGTGAAAAAGAGGTAAGAGAGGCCATTGAAAGCCAGTGCAGGGAGCATCCTGAATGGAGCGGACACCTGGATCTGTGTAGAGGATACAAAAGCGGCTCTTCAGGCGCTGGGAGCCTGGTGCCGCAGCCAGGCGCAGATTCCTCTGGTAGGGATTACGGGCAGTGTGGGAAAGACGACCACCCGTGAGATGGTAGCCTGTGCCTTGAGCGCCGGTTATAGGGTTTATAAGACGCCGGGAAACAGCAACAGCCAGGTGGGTGTCCCCATCACTGTTTTTAATATACCAAAGGAAGCGCAGATCGGCGTTATTGAACTTGGTATGAGCGAGCCCGGAGAGATGACAAAGATTGCTCAGGTAGCACAGACGGACTGTGCAGTGATGACCAATATTGGAGTGGCTCATATCGAACAGCTTGGCTCTAAGGAAAATATTTTAAAAGAGAAGCTCCATATCCAGGATGGAATGGCAGAGGATGGTGTTCTTTTCCTCAATGGCGACGATCCTCTCCTGCGAGCGGTAATGCCGAACCAGGGACGCAGCCGGATCCTCTATGGCCTGTGGGAAGGCTGCGACTGCCGGGGAGAGAACCTTCATCTGGAAAATGGCTTTCCTGTCTTTACCGCAGTCTGCAAAGAAGAGCGGGTACAGGTACACCTTAAGGTAATGGGAAATCACATGGTAAGCAATGCCCTGGCAGCCCTGGCAGTGGCTTCCCGGTATGGAATACCGTTACAGAAGGCTGCTGCTGCCTTAGAACAGTTTGATGGTTTTAAGGGACGCCAGCAGATCATTAAGGAAAAAGGCGTCACCATCATAGATGACAGCTACAATGCAAGCCCCGTTTCCATGAAGGCAGGCATTGAGGTGCTTTCCTCCATGGCAGGAGTGAAGCGCCGCATTGCGGTTCTGGCGGATATGAAGGAGCTTGGGCCGGATACCATAACGTACCACAGGGAGGTAGGCGCCTTTTTAAAACATCAGCCAATTGACCAGCTGGTGCTTATGGGAGAACTGGCATGGGAGATTGAAACGGGTCTTAAAATGGATGGAGGAAAAATCTCATGCGTAAAAACCTCCACTTTGGAGGAAACTGAAACATGGCTGGCAGAAGCAGTAAGAGAAGGCGACTGCCTGCTGTTTAAGGGTTCAAACAGCATGGGGCTTTCCAAAGCCGTGAGCTTTATGAGAGAAAAACTCACGAATTAAAATGATTATCTGGAGGAAAAAACACATGGAATTAACGAAAGAAACCTGCCGTCAGACGGCAGAGGAGCTGCTGCACTTTCTGGAGAAAAGCCCCAGCAGCTTTCACGCTATTGCCAATATAACGAATATGCTGGAAGCAGCAGGCTTTGAGGAAATCCGTGAGGAGGAAAACTGGAAGCTTTTACCGGGCGGCTCTTACTATGTGACCCGCAGTCAGTCTTCTGTCATTGCATTTAAGGTGCCGGGAGCAGATTTTACAGGCTTTCAGATCATGGCAAGCCACAGCGATTCCCCTTCTTTTAAGATTAAGGAGAATCCGGAGATGGAGGCAGAGGGCCATTTTATCAAATTAAACGTAGAAAAGTACGGCGGCATGATCATGTCTCCCTGGTTTGACCGTCCTTTATCCATTGCGGGCCGCCTGGTTGTAGAAGAGGATGGAAGACTGGTATCAAAGTTAGTGAATATAGACCGTGATCTGGTGATGATCCCTAATTTGGCTATTCATATGAACCGACAGGTCAATGACGGTTACAAGTATAATGCACAGAAGGATACGCTTCCTATTTTTGGAAGTCTGGAAGCAAAGGGAAGCTTTATGACCCTGATGGCAGAAGCAGCAGGCGTAAAGGCAGAGGATATCCTGGGCCATGACCTGTTCCTTTACAGCCGGGACAAGGGAACCATCTGGGGAGCCGATGAGGCTTACCTTTCCTGCGGACGTCTGGATGATCTGCAGTGTGCTTTTTCTTCCATTAAGGGCCTGCTGGCAGGAGGACATCCTTCCTGCGTATCCGTTGCAGCCGTATTTGACAATGAGGAAGTGGGAAGCGGCACTAAACAGGGTGCAGATTCCACCTTCTTAGAGGATACCCTGCGCCGGATCAACCGCAGTCTGGGACGCAGCGAGGATCAATATCTGATGGCTCTGGCCTCCAGCTTTATGGTATCTGCTGACAATGCTCATGCGGTTCATCCAAATTACGGAGAATTTGCAGATCCGACCAACCGTCCTGCCATGAACGAGGGGATTGTAATCAAGTACAACGCCAACCAGAAGTATACTACAGATGCAGTATCCGCAGCTATTTTCCGGGCAATCTGCAAAAAGGCCGGCGTTCCCTGCCAGACCTTTGCCAACCGTTCCGATATGGCGGGAGGTTCTACTCTGGGAAATATTTCCAATGCTCATGTGGCTCTCAATACAGTGGATATCGGCCTGCCCCAGCTGGCGATGCATTCCCCTTATGAGACAGCCGGCGTAAAGGATACCTGTTATCTGATCCAGGCAGCAAAGACGTTCTTTAATACCTGTTTAAAAGCAGAGGGAAAAGGCTGCTACCGCGTGGATCAGGAATAAGATCATAAGGGGGAAAACACCCTGATATACACGGCCTCTGGCTTTGCACCATAAAGCCCAGAGGCCGGAGTGCGTCCGGGCAAAGACAGTCAGCCGGATAGGGGTATATTAATAAACGGAAAGAGGAGATTAGAAGAAACCATGCAGAAAGACCTTACAGAGGGAAGCATTACAGGCACTATGCTGCGCTTTGCCCTTCCGATGATACTGGGAAATCTTTTACAGCAGTGCTACAATGTGGCAGATACGCTGATCGTAGGCCGATTTCTGGGGGCGGATGCCCTGGCAGCCGTAGGCTCGGCCTATACCCTTATGACCTTTCTTACCTCTATTCTTCTGGGACTGTGTATGGGAAGCGGGGCCGTCTTTTCCCTGCGCTTTGGGGAGAAAAACAGCGCCCGTTTAAAAATAAGCATCTATGTATCCTTTGTAATGATTGCTGCGGTGGCTCTGGCCGTCAACCTGGCGGTGGTGGTGTTTACCGATCCCATTATGAGCCTTCTGTGCGTACCGGAAGAGATTTACGGGATGATGCGGGAATACCTGAGAGTGATCTTTTCAGGTATCCTGGCAGTTTTTCTGTATAATTTTTATGCCTCTCTTCTGCGGGCTGTGGGAAATTCTCTGGTGCCGCTGATTTTTCTGGGAATTTCAGCCGTTTTAAATATCATACTGGATCTGGTATTTGTCCTGGTGCTTCACCGGGGCGTAGCGGGAGCGGCAGAGGCCACGGTTATTTCCCAGTTTGTTTCCGGTATTGGAATCGGTATTTATACGCTTGTAAAAATGCCTGAGTTCCGGGTGGAGCGGGAACATATGAAGATAGAGCGCCAGGTTTTAGGAGAAATTTCCCAGTTTTCCTTTCTTACCTGTATCCAGCAGTCTGTGATGAATTTTGGCATCCTTATGGTACAGGGACTGGTAAACAGCTTCGGAACGGTGGTGATGGCTGCCTTTGCCGCAGCGGTAAAGATCGATTCCTTTGCCTATATGCCGGTTCAGGACTTTGGAAATGCATTTTCCACCTTTATAGCTCAGAATTACGGAGCAGGAAAAAAAGACAGGATCCGTGCAGGAATCCGTTCTGCTGTGACGGTTTCCGTTCTGTTTTGCCTGTTTATCTCCTTTGTGGTATGCATATTTGCAAAGCCGCTCCTTCTGATTTTTGTCCAACCCCATGAAACGGAGATCCTTAAGGTGGGGATGAGTTATCTTCGGATTGAGGGTGCGTTTTACTGTGGGATCGGCTGTCTGTTTTTGCTCTATGGCCTTTACCGGGCAGTGAGAAGACCGGGAATGTCCGTGGTCCTGACTGTGATTTCCCTGGGCACCCGGGTGATTTTAGCCTATGTCCTGTCCGCCGTTCCGTCCATTGGGGTAACCGGGATCTGGGCGGCTGTGCCCATTGGCTGGTTTTTAGCCGATCTGGCAGGCTTTGTCTATTATAAAAGAAAGTTGGATGAGATTTGACCGGATTATATGCCAATGTAATTATTGATATTTCCCATGAAAGCGTGGATAAGACCTTTCAGTACCGGGTTCCTGAGAAGCTTAGAGGAACTCTTAAGGTAGGCCAGCAGGTTTACATTCCCTTTGGAGCGGGAAGCCGCAGGAGAAAGGGATATGTGGTGGAGCTTACGGATGAGCCGGAATACGATGTGGCAAAATTAAAGGAGATTGCTGGGGTTGTGCCGGGAAGCGTTTCGGCGGGGTCCCAGCTGATCTGGCTGGCCTGGTGGATGAAGGAGCGCTACGGCTCTACCATGAACCAGGCATTAAAGACAGTCCTTCCTGTGAAGCAGAAGATAAAGGAAGCTCCCAAACGGCAGATCCGGCTCATTGGCGAAAAAGAGGCCTTCCGGGAGGCGGTGGATCTGGCAGAGCGCAGAGGCTATAAGGCCAGGCTGCGCCTGTTTTGCCTGTTAAAAGAGAAAAATCCCGTTCCCTACGATCAGGCCATGAACCGTCTGAACCTGACCCCGGCGGTCCTTAAGCCTTTGGAGGAAGCGGGGCTGATCCGGGTAGAAATCGTAGAAAAATACAGAAATCCCCTTCTTGAGATGAAGCGGCTTCTCACAGGGGAAACGGGAAGGGCTTCTGCCATGGATTTTTCCGAAAGCAGTCCGATTCCCGTCTTAAATGAGGAACAGCAGGCTGCCGCATACCGCATCTGCCGGGAGTATGACAGAGGGATCCGCGCCACATATCTGCTCCATGGGATCACAGGCAGCGGAAAAACAGAGGTTTATATGGAGCTGATCCGCCATGTGGTGGAGAAAAAAAATCAGGTAATCCTTTTGATCCCGGAAATTTCCCTTACCTGGCAGACGGTCATGCGATTTTATAAACGTTTCGGGAACCGGGTTTCCCTGCTTCACTCCAGAATGTCCCCAGGGGAGCGCTATGACCAGTATGAACGGGCAAGAACCGGGGATATAGATATTATGATCGGGCCTCGTTCTGCCCTGTTTGCCCCCTTTGAACAGCTGGGGCTGATCATTATTGATGAGGAACATGAAAATGCCTATCAGAGCGAGCTGTCCCCCCGCTATGATGCCAGGGAGACGGCAAAGGAGAGGGCCAGGATCAATCAGGCCAGCCTGATCCTGGGCTCTGCCACGCCTTCTCTGGAATCCTACACAAAGGCGGTTCTGGGAGAATATATCCTTCTTAAGCTCACAAGACGGGCAAAGGCCAGCGCGGCACTGCCTCAGGCGGAGATCGTAGATCTGAGAGAGGAATTAAAGGCGGGAAACCGTTCTATTTTCAGCCGCAGGCTGAAGGAACTGATGGAGGACAGGCTGAAAAAAGGAGAGCAGACCATGCTTTTTATCAACCGCCGCGGCTATGCAAATTTTGTATCCTGCCGTTCCTGCGGAGAGGCTATCCGCTGTCCCCACTGCGATGTGACCCTGACGCTTCATAAAGACGGCCGTCTGATGTGCCATTACTGCGGTCATACGGTGATGCAGCCAAAGCTCTGCCCCTCCTGCGGTTCCCCCTATATTGCGCCCTTTGGAACGGGAACCCAGAAGATTGAGGAAATGGCAGTAAAAATGTTTCCTCAGGCAAGGATTCTCAGGATGGATCTGGATACCACCTCAAAAAAGGGAGGCCATCAGGAAATCCTTTCTGCCTTTGCAAGAGGAGAGGCCGATATCCTGATCGGTACCCAGATGATCGTAAAGGGACACGATTTTCCAAAGGTCACTCTGGCCGGGGCTCTGGCGGCCGATCTCTCCCTCTATGCTCCGGATTACCGCTGCGGGGAGGAAACCTTTGATCTTTTAACCCAGGCAGCAGGAAGGGCCGGAAGGAGCCATATTCCGGGGAATATGGTGATCCAGACCTATCAGCCGGATCATTACAGCATACAGACGGCAGCCACCCAGGATTATGAGAGCTTTTACAGCCAGGAGATGAATTTCAGGCGGCTTCTGGGATATCCTCCCGCAGTGGGGCTGTTAACACTCACTCTGTCCGACGGCTGTGAGGAGCGCCTTGAAAAGGCCGCAGAGGTACTGGAGAAGATGACAGCCCGTTTTCCGGAGCATTTTCCGGGAAAAAAACTTGCCTGCATTGGCCCTGTGAATGCCCCGGTGTACAAAGTTAATGATATTTACAGAAAAATTTTATATATTAAGAATGAAAACTATGATATACTGATACAGATCAGAAAAATGGCGGAGGCCTGCTTGGATGGCATGGAAGGGATTTCCCTCCAGTCCGATCTGGCTTTATAGGCCAAACAGTAGAAAAGGGGTTTGTATATCCGCCGTTTATGGTTTGAATATGAAAAAGGAGAGATAATAAAATGGCAGTCCGTCAGATTCGTGTAATTGGAGATGAAGTTTTAAATAAAAAATGCAAGCCGGTAAAGGAGATGACTCCTCGTACGGCAGAGCTGATCGAAGATATGTTTGAGACCATGTATGAGGCAAACGGCGTAGGCCTTGCAGCTCCCCAGGTGGGCGTTTTAAAGAAAATCGTGGTAATTGACGTAGAGGACGGCAATCAGTATGTGCTGATCAACCCGGAAATTGTGGAGCAGCAGGGCGCCCAGACCGGATACGAGGGCTGCTTAAGCGTTCCCGGCAAGACCGGCATCGTAACCCGTCCGGATTATGTAAAGGTAAGAGCGCTGAATGAAAACATGGAGGAGTATGAGTTAGAGGGACAGGATCTTTTAGCCAGAGCCATCTGTCATGAGTGCGCACACCTGGATGGCCAGCTCTATGTAGAGCTGGTCGAAGGCGAGCTGCTGGATACAGAGGCTGAAGAAGAGGAAGAGGAGATGTAAGATGCGTATCGTATTTATGGGGACGCCGGATTTTTCCGTTCCGGCATTAAATGCCCTGGTGGATGCCGGCCACGAGGTAGCTGCGGTAGTGACCCAGCCGGATCGTCCAAAGGGCAGAGGAAAAGATGTACAGATGACGCCGGTGAAGCTTCAGGCGTTAGAGTACGGCATTCCGGTCTATCAGCCGGAAAAGGTAAAGGATCCGGCTTTTGTGGAGATTTTAAAGGAGCTTCATCCGGAGGCGATTGTAGTAATCGCCTTCGGACAGATCCTCTCAAAGGCCATTCTGGATATTCCGCCCTATGGTTGCGTCAATATCCATGCCTCCCTGCTTCCAAAGTACCGGGGAGCAGCTCCCATCCAGTGGGCGGTGATCGACGGAGAGAAGGAAACCGGCGTTACCACCATGATGATGGATGTGGGACTGGATACGGGAGACATGCTGGAAAAGACGGTGATCCCTCTGGATCCGAAGGAAACCGGAGGAAGCCTGTTTGAAAAACTCAGCCAGGCAGGGGGAAAGCTGATTCTTTCCACCCTTGATAAGCTTGAGAAGGGCACCGCAGTAAGGACGCCTCAGAAGGACGAGGATTCTACCTATGCAAAGATGCTTACAAAGTCTCTGGGACGCATTGACTGGTCCATGGAGGCAGAGGCCATTGAACGCCTGATCCGCGGTTTAAATCCCTGGCCCAGCGCCTATACCTCCCTTCATGGAAAGACCTTAAAGCTCTGGGATGGGGATGTTTTGAAGGAAACGACGGATGCCAGACCGGGACAGGTAGTCCTTTGTGATCCCCGCCGTCTGGTGGTGGCTGCAGGAGAAGGGCTGTTATCCATCCGCCAGCTTCAGCTGGAAGGAAAGAAGCGGATGGATGTGGAAACCTTCCTCAGAGGCTATTCCGTAAAAGAGGGAGAAATACTGGGAGAGTAAGTTTCCCGCAATCATGCTGTTACGTTAGAAAGAGAGTGAATCTATATGTTTTATATGCCCTATTTTGATCCTACCTACGTTCTGATCCTCATCGGAATGGTGCTGTCTTTAATGGCTTCTGCAAAATTGAACGCTACCTATAGCACCTATGCCCGTGTGGGAAGCCGCTGCGGGCTTACGGGAGCAGAGGCGGCAGAGCGGCTGCTCCGTTCCCAGGGGATCTATGATGTGGCAGTGCGCCGTGTATCCGGTCACCTTACGGACCATTATGACCCCCGCACCAAAACAGTAAACCTGTCGGATGCGGTATACGGAGCCACCTCCATTGCAGCCATCGGTGTGGCGGCCCATGAGTGCGGCCATGCCATGCAGGATGCGGGAGAGTACGTTCCCCTGCGGTTAAGAGCTGCATTGGTGCCGGTAGCCAACTTCGGCGCCCAGATCTCCTGGCCCCTGATCCTCATCGGCTTCTTTATAGGCGGAGGCTTTCTGGTTGATATAGGGATCCTACTTTTTTCAGCCGCCGTGCTTTTCCAGCTTGTGACCCTGCCGGTAGAATATAATGCTTCCCACCGTGCAGTAAAGCTTCTGGATTCCATTGGGATTCTTCGGGATCAGGAAGTGGGGCAGGCAAGAAAGGTATTAGGCGCAGCTGCCTTAACCTATGTAGCTGCTGCAGCAGCTTCCATCCTCCAGCTCCTTCGTCTGCTTCTTTTATTCGGAAACAGAGACAGGGATAATTAACAGGAGGGATTTATGGCAAAACAGACAGACAGGGGTCTGGAAAACAGGGAAATAATCCTTGGGGTGTTGACGGAGGTGCTCGAAAAGGGCAGCTTCGTCCATCTTGTTTTAAACCAGGCTCTTTATAAATATCAATATCTGGATAAGGCAGACAGAGCCTTTATCACCCGTGTCACAGAAGGGACACTGGAGTATATGCTTCAGCTGGACGGGGTGATCAACCGGTATTCAAAGACAAAGACGAACAAGATGAAGCCACTGATCCGGAACCTTTTAAGAATGAGCGTCTATCAGCTTCTCTATATGGACCGGGTGCCTGACAGCGCTGTGTGCAATGAAGCGGTAAAGCTGGCAGTGAAGCATCGGTTTCAGGGTTTAAAGGGCTTTGTAAACGGAGTGCTGCGTACCATTTCCAGAGAAAAGGAACACATTTCCTTTGAGAATCCAGCCATGCGTTTCAGTGTTCCAGACTGGATGTATGATAAATGGGTCAGAGACTGGGGAGAAGAGAGGGCCGAGATCATTGCCGCATCCTTTTTAGAGCCCCGTCCTACCTGGGTTCGATGCAATGAAAGTACCGTACCGGTATCTCAGATATTAAAATCTCTTCAGGAAGAGGGAGCCGGTGCAGAGTGTATGGAAGGCTTTGATTCCATGATCGCCCTGTGGGGCTATGACTATCTGGAAGGGCTGACTGCATTCTTGGAGGGCTGGATCCAGGTTCAGGATATCAGCTCCAGCCTGGTAGGACAGCTGGCTGCTCCAAAAAAGGGTGATATCATTATTGATGTATGCGCTGCTCCTGGAGGAAAGAGCCTTCATCTGGCAGATCAGCTAAAACGGACCGGCCTGGTAGAAGCCAGGGATTTAACAGAACAGAAGGTTTCCCTTATTGAGGACAATATTGCCCGCTGCGGTCTGACAAATATTCAGACAAAGGTATGGGACGCCACTGTGTTTGACCCGTCCAGTGAGGAAAAGGCAGATATCGTGATCGCAGATCTTCCCTGTTCCGGCATGGGAATTATTGGGAGAAAGCCGGATATCAAGTACCACATGACAGAAGAAAGTCTGAAAGCTTTGGAAGAATTGCAGCGCCAGATCTTATCCGTTGTATGGCGGTATGTTAAGCCCGGCGGAACTCTGATTTACAGTACCTGCACCATCAATAAGGGATAAAATGAGAAATATGCTTCCTGGATTCGCGGGAATCTTCCCTTTGAGCCTGTGGATATAAGAGGAAAGCTCCCGGAGGGATGGGAAG
>ENA-UONQ01002606-UONQ01002606.1-human-gut-metagenome-genome-assembly--contig:-CS26-NODE-2606-length-11850-cov-5.567783_pt1 | contig 11850 bp, 7 predicted proteins | sample MGYA00242460_ERZ724007 | MGnify/ENA metagenome assembly ERZ724007
GTCCACAGCTTCCCCATCCTTTGCAACGGAGAAGTGCAGGTGGGCGCCCTGGGCGGCCTCCGCCGCGGCGGTGGTTCCCACTGCGCCGATGGTCTGCCCGGCGGACACCGTGTCGCCCGTCTCCACGGCGGGCTCCGCCTGGAGATTGGCATAGGTGGTCTCATAGCCGCCGCTGTGCTGGATCACCACGGTGGTGCCCATCAGGGGATCGTCGGTGATGGAGGAGACCGTCCCGGCGCAGGCGGCCAGGACGGCATCGCCTTCCGCCGCGGCGATATCCACCCCGTCGTGGGTCCGCCAGTCGTCCAGCGTCTCATTGTACAGCAGCTGGTCCACGGAGAATGCCGTCAGCACCTCTCCCTGGATGGGCAGGACCACCACATGGGGCTCCTCTGCCACCACGGGCGTGTCATCCACCGGGATGGTCACCTCCGGCATGACGACGGGCTCCGTCTCCTCCTCCGGTTCCTCCGGAGGCACGGTCTCCACCACCGGTTCGTGCTCCGGCAGGTCCTCCACCGGTGCGGAGGCTGCCGTGTCCGGGCCGGTGGGCGCTTCCGTCTGGGCCGGTTCCCCAAACAGCAGAAAGTAGCCGCCCACGCCCACCGCCAGGACGCACAGGGCCAGGACCGCGTAAAAGCCTGGCCCGCCCAGCAGGGATTTGACTTTATTTGCCATGTATCATACCTCCCTCGATCTTGGGTCTGAGGGAAGTATGGGCAGGATTTCCAGGAATTATACAAAAAGAGACCGCTGGAAAGCGGTCTCTTTTCTCTCAGAAATTGGTCACTTCACGATCAGCGTCTTGCCGTCCATCTCCTCTGGACAGGCCAGGCCCATCACGTCCAGCATGGTGGGGGCAATGTCCGCCAAGCGGCCGTTGGGGCGCAGCTCGGTCCCCGCGCCGCAGAGAATGAAAGGTACGGGATTGGTGGTATGGGCGGTCATAGGGCTGCCATCCGGCTCCGCCATCTGCTCGGCGTTGCCGTGGTCGGCGGTGATCATGGCGATGCCGCCCATCTTCAGTGTGGCGTCCACCACCCGGCCCACGCAGCTGTCTACGGTCTCCACGGCCTTCACCGCCGCGTCATAGACGCCGGTGTGGCCCACCATGTCGCAGTTGGCAAAGTTCAGAATGATCACGTCATAGGCGCCGGACTCAATGCGCTCCACGCACTTGTCCGTCACCTCCGCCGCGCTCATCTCCGGCTGCTTGTCGTAGGTGGCCACCTTGGGGGAGGGCACCAGTACCCGGTCCTCACCGGGAAAGACAGTCTCGGACCCGCCGTTGAAGAAGAAGGTCACATGGGCGTACTTCTCCGTCTCCGCGATCCGCAGCTGGGTCATGCCCATCTGGCTGAGATACTCCCCCAGGCCATTGCGCACCGTCACCCGGGGGAAGGCCACCTCCACATTGGGCATGGAGGCGTCGTACTCTGTGTTGCACACGAAGGTCACGGGGAAAAACTGGCGGGTGAAGCCGTCGAACTCCGGGTCCACCAGGGTCCGGGTGATCTCCCGGGCCCGGTCGGGCCGGAAGTTGAAGAAGATCACGCTGTCATTGTCGGAGATGGTGCCCTCGGCATCACAGACCACGGGTTCCACGAATTCGTCGGTGACGCCCCGGTCATAGGACTCCCGTACCGCGGCCACCGGGTCTGGATTCTGCACGGCGCCCTCGCCGTACACCATGGCGTCGTAAGCCGCCTCCACCCGGTCCCAGCGCTTGTCCCGGTCCATGGCATAGTACCGGCCCATGACCGTGGCGATCTTGCCCACGCCGATCTCCCGGCACTGTGCCACGGTCTGCGCCACAAAGTCTGCGCCGGAGGTGGGGGATACGTCCCGCCCATCCAGAAAGGCGTGGAGATACACATGCTCCAGGCCCCTTCGCTTCGCCAGCCGCAGCAGGGCGAACAGGTGCTCCAGGTGGGAGTGGACGCCGCCGTCGGACAGCAGGCCCATCAGGTGCAGGGACGTGCCCTTCTCCAGGCAGGCGTCCATGGCGTGCCGGTAGGCGGGATTTTCATCAAAGCTCCCGTCGGCAATGGCTTTGGTGATCCGGGGCAGGTCCTGGAACACCACCCGGCCGGCGCCGATGTTGGTGTGGCCCACCTCGCTGTTGCCCATCTGCCCGTCCGGCAGGCCCACGTCCAGGCCGGAGGCCCGGAGCGTGGTGTGGGCATACTCCCGGAAAAACTGGTCCAGCCGGGGCGTGGCGGCGGCGCGGATGGCGTTGCCCTCCGTCTCCTGCCGCAGGCCGAAGCCGTCCATGATGATGAGGGTTGTTGGTGTTTTGTTCATTGAAATCTCGTCTCGCTCGCTTTCTCACAAAACCGCTCTGCCGGAGCTCACTCCTGGTTGGCTGCGTTGATGATGTCCACGAACTGGTCGGGCTTCAGGGCGGCACCGCCGATCAGGCCGCCGTCGATGTCCGGCTGGGCCAGCAGCTCCGCCGCGTTCTTGGGGTTCATGGAGCCGCCGTACTGGATGGTGACGCTGCGGGCCACCCGGGCGCCGTACAGGCTGCGGATGGTGGCACGGATGTTGGTGCAGACCTCGCCGGCCTGCTCGGCAGTTGCGGTCTTGCCGGTACCGATGGCCCAGATGGGCTCATAGGCGATGATGCAGCGGCGCAGCTTGTCGGCGGGCACGCCGTACAGGGCGCTCTTCACCTGAAGGGCAATCCACTCGTCGGTGATGCCGGTCTCCCGCTGCTCCAGGCTCTCGCCCACGCAGATGATGGGGTTCATGCCGGCGTTCAGCACGGCGTGGACCTTCTTGTTGACGGTGGTATCGGTCTCGCAGAAATACTGCCGCCGCTCGCTGTGGCCCACGATGACGTACTTCACGCCCAGATCCTTCAGCATGTCGGCGGAGATCTCGCCGGTGTAAGCGCCCTTCTCCTCAAAGTACACGTTCTCGGCGCCCACGGAGATCCGCAGGTCCTTGAACGCCTTGGCGGCGGTCTGAATGTTGCAGGCAGGGACACAGATCAGGGTGTCGCACCACTTGGCCCGGGGCATGATCTTCTTCAGTTCCTCGGCGAATTTCTTCGTCTCAGTGGCGGTCATGTTCATTTTCCAGTTTCCGGCGATAACCGTTTTGCGATATCTGCGATTCATGGTGATCTCTTCTCCTTTATGTCTTCATCTATCCGCAATCGCGTTCTCCGCGATCTGATGCGCAGGTTTTGGCCGTTTCCAGGGCATTTTCCCCGAAAGGCCCTTTTTTTTATACAGAATTCCAGCCCGTTTGTCAAGTCAAATGAAGCGCGTTTGGGGACGGATTCGGCGCGGCCGCCGCAAGCGGCCGCAACATTCAAATTCATTTTCGCCTCAGGGCGTGCGTGGCGAAAATACTTTGCCTCAGCCGCCCTGGGCGGTGTCACCAGTCCGCAGATTGGTGAGGAGGAATGTAAAGGGGGGACACAGTCCCCCTCTTTAAGCATCCGGGAGGCAGGCCACGCGGGGCAGCTCTTTGCCCTCCAAAAATTCCAGCGGCGCGATTGACGGCTCCGGGAGGAACCGGGAAACGCAATGCCGCAACGGTGGATCGGCGGCACAGCAGCTTACTGATCAAGGAGGCAGGCCACGCCGGGCAGTTCCTTACCCTCCAGGAATTCCAGGGAGGCCCCGCCGCCGGTGGAGATGTGGGTCATCTTGTCGGCGTAGCCCAGCTGCTCCACAGCCGCCGCGCTGTCGCCGCCGCCGATGATGGTGATGGCGTCCGTACGGCTCAGGGCCTCGGCCACAGCCTCAGTGCCCTTGGCGAAGGCCGGGAACTCAAAGACGCCCATGGGGCCGTTCCAGATGACGGTGCCCGCGTCCGCCACGGCGCCGCAGTACAGCTTCACCGTCTCCGGACCGATATCCAGGCCCTGCCAGCCGTCGGGGATCTCCCCGGCCTTCACCACCTGACTCTTGGCGTCGGGGGCGAAGGCGTCCGCGCAGACGGTGTCCACCGGCAGCAGCAGCTTTACGCCCTTCTCCTTTGCCTTCTCCACCATCTCATTGGCGTAGCTCTCCCAGTCGGCCTCCAGCAGGCTGTCGCCCACCTTGCCGCCCTGGGCGGCGGAGAACGTATAGGCCATGCCGCCGCCGATGATGATGGTATCGGCGATGTTCAGCAGGTTGTTGATGACGCCGATCTTGGAGGAGACCTTGCTGCCGCCTAAGATGGCCACCAGGGGCCGCTTGGGATCGGCGATGGCACCGCCCAGGAACTCCAGCTCCTTCTGGATCAGGAGGCCGGAGACGGCGGGCAGGTACGCCGCCACGCCGGCGGTGGAGGCGTGGGCCCGGTGCACGGCACCGAAGGCGTCGGACACATACAGATCCGCCATGTCGGCCAGCTTCCTGGCCAACTCCGGGTCGTTCTTGGTCTCGCCGGGCTCGAAGCGGGTGTTCTCCAGCAGCAGGATCTGTCCCGGCTGCAGGGCGGCCGCCTTGGTTTGGGCGTCGGGGCCCACTACGTCATGGGCGAAGATCACTTCCCGGCCCAGCAGCTCGCTGAGGCGCTTCGCCACCGGGGCTAGGCTCAGCTTGGGGTCGGGGCCGTTCTTGGGCTTGCCCAGGTGGGAGCAGGCGATGACCGCCGCCCCATTCTCCAGCAGATACTGGATGGTGGGCAGCGCCGCCACGATGCGCTTGTCGCTGGTGATGGCGCCGGTCTCTTTGTCCTGGGGGACGTTGAAGTCGCAGCGGAGCAGGACCTTTTTGCCCCGTACCTCCACATCCCGGACCGTCTTTTTATGGGTATTCATCTGAGATGTCCTCCTATCTGATCTCGTTCCATTGGATTCCTCATGATTCATTCCAACGCAGCCGAAGCCGCAGAGGCGTTCGGCGGCGGTGTCAGCGCGTTCAGGGACTAGTATGGACCGAAGGATGGAAATTCACCCCCGGCCGCCCCCCCTGCAATGCAAGGCCGCTCCGCGCCCTGCAAAAGCAGCCGGGCCTCCCCAGCGGAATCGGCGCCGCCCGGCGGGGCTCAGCCCCAGGCCATCTCGCCGGTTCCCAGCAGGCCCGGAAACCCGTTCTGCCGCAGCGCCTCGTAGACGCAGACGGCCACGGTGTTGCTCAGGTTCAGGCTGCGGGCCTCGCTGACCATGGGCAGGCGGACGCAGCGGTCCCGGTACCGCTCCCGGAGAGCCAGAGGCAGCCCGGCGGTCTCCTTGCCGAAGAACAGCCAGCTGTCGGCGGTGAACCGGGCCTCCTGATAGGACCGGGGCGCCTTGGTGGTGGTGAGCCACAGGTCCCGCTCCGCCTCGGGGCGGCGGCGGAAAAAGTCCTCCAGATTCTCGTAATCAAAAACCTCCACCAGGTTCCAGTAGTCCAGGCCAGCGCGGCGGACGGCCTTCTCCGAGATGTCGAAGCCCAGGGGGCGGATCAGGTGCAGCTGGCTGCCGGTGGCGGCGCAGGTGCGGGCGACATTGCCGCAGTTCTGTGGGATCTCCGGCTCCACCAGTACGATATGAAGCATAGACAGCTGTCCCCCTCTTTTCATGCAGTCAAAACACATTGTACCGCGTCGCCCCGGCAAATTCAACTGTAATGTGTGAAGAAAACCGGATTTTTAGAAAAAATCACGACAAATCCAGCTGGATTTCTGCAAAATGCCGGAAATGACAGAAGGAGGGGGCGCCGCAGGAGCGGATCTGTTGTCTCCCACAAAAAAACGTCCCTGTACAAGAAAAATCTGGAGGAAATTTCTTTTATAAATTCGCCGGAAATACTGGATTTTCCCAAGATATTTGTTATAATAAAAAATACGAACGAACAAGGAGGAGAAAACCCATGGATTTTCCGCAGCGCGCCGTGTTTTTTCTGGAAGAGGACTCCTCCCTCCCGGCGCACTCCAAACCGCTGATGCTGGAAGCCGTGTTATTTTGCCCGATCCTAAAATGGATGAGTGACAAGCTGTTGGCCGACGGCGTGCAGCGGTTTTTTGCTGTCTCCAGCCCCCGCTTTGCCCAGGAGGTCCGCGCCTGCTTCCCGGAGGACGCAGACGTGACCATCTCTGAGCAACACAGCGAGCTGCTGGACTTTTTGAACACGCCGGACCCGGTGGCCGTGTTTGTCCGGGCCGCCCTTCCCATGGAGGAGGCGGGCCCCGGCTTTGTCTACGGCGCCGCCGGCTACGAGCTCCAGGCGGTCTGGCAGGAGAAGATGACCAATGCCGTCTCCGCGGCGGAGCTGATCCCCGGCTGGGTGCCGGTTTTCAGTCTGGAGACCGTGGCCGAGCTGGAGCCCCTGCTCCGGGAGCGGATCGTCCGGCGGCACATCCGCGCCGGCGTCCGGGTGCTGGACCCGAACGCGGTGTATATCGACCCCCGGGTCACCATCGGCCGAGGGACCATGCTCCTGCCAGGCACCATCCTGCGGGGGGAGACCGCCGTCGGCTGCGGCTGCACCATCGGTCCCAATGCCGTGGTGCGGGATTGCGTCATCGGCGATGAGACAGAGATCAATGCCTCCCAGGTGAACGAGAGCACCATCGGCAGCCGCACCTACGTGGGGCCCTTTGCCTACGTGCGCCCCGGCTGCGCCATCGGGGACGACATCAAGGTGGGCGACTTTGTGGAGGTGAAGAACTCCGCCATCGGTGACGGCACCAAAATCTCCCACCTGACCTATGTGGGGGACAGCGACGTGGGCCGCAAGGTCAACTTCGGCTGCGGCACCGTCACCACCAACTATGACGGCGTGAAGAAGTACCGCTGCACCATTGAGGACGGCGCCTTCATCGGCTGCAACACCAATCTGGTGGCGCCGGTGACTGTGGGCGCGGGTTCCTATATCGCGGCGGGTGCCACCATCACCAAGGATGTGCCCGCGGACGCGCTGGCCGTGGCCAGGGCCAAGCAGGAGAACAAGGAGGGGTGGGCCAAACGGCGGCGGAAGCTGTACGGGCAGGAGCACTGATGCTCCTTCGGCTGATCGATCCTACTGACAGAAACCAAGAACATTCAGAACATAGAAAGAGGGCGTTCAAACAATGATTTCTCACGGCAAGGACATCAAGGTGTTTTCCGGCAACGCGAATCCGAAGCTGGCGGAGGAGATCTGCAAGTTGATGGGAACCAAACTGGGCGAGGCGGAGGTCGGTACCTTCTCCGACGGGGAGATCTTCGTCTCCCTGTACGAGACGGTCCGCGGCAGCGACGTGTTCGTGGTCCAGTCCACCTGCACCCCGGTGAACAACAATCTCATGGAGCTGCTCATCATGATCGACGCGCTGAAGCGCGCCTCCGCCGGCCGCATCACCGCGGTCATCCCCTACTACGGCTATGCCCGGCAGGACCGCAAGGCCAAGGCCCGTGACCCCATCACCGCCAAGCTGGTGGCCAACATGCTCACCGCCGCGGGCGCGGACCGGGTGCTGACCATGGACCTGCACGCCTCCCAGATCCAGGGCTTCTTCGACATTCCTGTGGACAATCTGGCGGGCAACCCCATCTTTGTGGACTACTACGCCAAGAAGTACGGCTCCGAGTGCGAGAACATGATGGTGGTCTCTCCCGACGTGGGCTCTGTGTCCCGGGCCCGGGCCTTTGCCCAGAAGCTGCACATGAATCTGGCCATCGTGGACAAGCGCCGGCAGAAGGCCAACAGCTGCGAGGTCATGAACGTCATCGGCGACGTGCGGGACAAGGACTGCATCCTCTTCGACGACATGGTGGACACCGGCGGCAGCCTGTGCAACGCCGCCAAGGCCCTGATCGAGGTGGGCGGCGCCAAGAGCGTCCAGGCCTGCGCCTCCCACGGCGTGCTCTCCGGCCCGGCCATTGACCGGATCAACGACAGCGTCATCACCGAGCTGGCCCTGCTGGACACCATCCCCGCCATTGATCCCAAAAAGAGCAGCAAGATCAAATACCTGCAGGTGGCCCCCATGTTTGCAGAGGCCATCGAGCGTATCTACCAGGAGATCTCCATCTCCAAGCTGTTCCGCTGAGAAGCGGCGGAGCTCCGGCATTTCTGCGTATCAATAATGGACTGGTCAAGGCGGGGAAGGGAACTTTCCCGCCTTGGCTGACGTTGCAAAGGAGTTTTTTTCATGCTGTTAGGCGCCAAATCCGCCGCCGTGGACTGGCTGGTGGTGGGCCTGGGAAATCCCGGGGCCAAGTATGAGCACACCCGCCACAACATGGGCTTTCTCACCGTGGACCTGCTGGCGGAGCAGGCGGGGGTGAAGCTGAACAAGGTCAAGTTCAAATCCGCCTATAACATCATCCCCTTCGCCGGGGCCAAGTGCCTGGTGATGAAGCCCCAGACGTATATGAACCTCTCCGGCGAGGCGGTGCGGGAGGCGGTGCAGTTCTACAAGATCCCTGCCGACCACGTGCTGGTGATCTATGACGATGTGTCATTGCCGGTGGGGAAGCTGCGGGTGCGGCCCACCGGCTCCGCCGGGGGGCACAACGGCATCAAGAACATCATTGCCCACCTGGGGACCCAGGACTTCCCCCGGATCAAGATCGGCACCGGCGCGCCGGGCGAAGGGGGCGACATGATCGACTGGGTCATCGGCGTGCCCTCCCAGGCGGAGCGGAAGGTGTTGGTGGAGAGCTTCCGCCGGGCCATCGACGCGGCGGAATGTATCATTGAACATGGCTGTCAGAAGGCCATGAATGACTTCAATTGAATGAGGGCCGTCCAATGGGGCGGCTCGCCGCGCCTCTTTTTGCCGCCGGGCATGGCGCCCGGTAAAGGGGAATACACTAAGGACGGATCCATTTTCCCGGATCGTGCCGGTGGATATGACCTGGGTGGGAGAATCATGTCCATCCGCTTTACAGCCCCTGCCTCCAAACAGGCGCCGGGCGGAGAACGCCCACCGGGCCATGCGCCCGGAAGCAGCCCGGCGCCCAGAGAGTCTTCCCAATTTTTCATGTTGACAAGGACCACATCCTATGGAACAGTTTCTGAGACAATTGCAGACTATCCCCGAGGCGGCGGAGCTGATCCGCCGGGTGGAGGAGGGCGGCTGTCCCGCGGCGGTCAGCGGCCTCCAGCCGGTGCAGCGGGCCTGCGTGGGCGCGGCGGTGGCGGCAGCCTGCGGCCGTCCGGCGGTGTTCCTCTGCGGGGACGAGCGGGAGGTCCAGGTCCTCTCCGCTGATCTGGAGACCCTGACGGGCCGCCGCCCCGTGACCCTGCTGGGCCGGGAGTGGCAGTTCCGCCCCGGGGCCGTGGGTTCTCGGGACTGGGAGCGGAGCCGTCTGGCGGCGCTGTACGCCCTGGCCCAGGGGGACGCGCCGGTGGTGGTGGCCACCGCGGACGGCCTCATGGCCCGGACCCTGCCGCCGGAGACCCTGCGGTCCCTGGCCATCACCCTGGAGGTGGGGGGGCAGGCAGAGCTGGGCGCGCTGGCGGAGCAACTGCTCTCCGCCGGGTATACCCGGTGCGAGCAGGTGGAGGGCGTGGGCCAGTTCGCCCTGCGGGGCGGCATTCTGGACGTGTTCTCTCCCCTGATGGACCAGCCGGTGCGGTGCGAGTTTTTTGACGATGAGATCGACTCCATGGGCGCCTTCGACCCCGGCACCCAGCGGCGGACCCGGAACGTGTCCTCCGCTCGGATCCTGCCGGCGGCGGAGGTGCTGCCCCACTGCGCCCCCGGAGGCCTGCCCGGTCTTGCGGACCAGCTGACCGCCCTGGCGGAGAAGCTGGCGAAAAAGCAGAAGACGGAGGCCATCGTCCAGACGTTGCGGGAGGACGCGGAGCGGCTGCGCAGCGGCGCGGCCCCGGGGGCGGCGGACCGGTATCTGGCAGCCATCTATCCGACTGTCACCGCCGGGGTCCACTACCTGCCTCCGGACGCGGTGGTGTTCCTCAGTGAGAGCGGCCGGGTGGACGAGCGGGTGAAGAATACGGTCCTCCAGCAGAAGCAGGACGTGGAGGCGCTGCTGTCCGCCGGGGTGCTGGCGGGGGAGTACGCCCATCTGACCCTCACCGCCGAGGAACTGTACGCCGCGCTGGAGGACTTCCCCGTGATCCTGGAGGACTCTCTGCCCACCTCCCGGCACCCCCTGCGGCCCCGGGGCCTCCTGACCATGAATGCCAAACAGCTCAGCTCCTACGGCGGCAGCCTGGAGACCGCCGTCACGGATCTGGAGCACTACCGCTCCTCCGGCAGCGCGGTGCTGGTGCTCTGCGGCGGGGAGACCCGGGCGAAGAATCTCCACCGGCTGCTGGAGGAGAAGGGCATCCCGGCCACCCTGGATCTAAGCGGCGCCGCCATGCCTGCGGCGGGGGAGGTGCGCCTCTCCCTGGGGGCCCTGTCCGCCGGCAGCGAGTGGCCGGCGCTGAAGCTGGCGGTGCTGACAGAGGGCCAGCTGACGGCCCCGGCCATGCGCAAGCGCCAGCGGGTGAAGAAGGACTCCAACCGGCAGAAGCTCCAGTCCTACACCGACCTGTCCCCCGGAGACCTGGTGGTCCATGAGCACCACGGCGTGGGCCGGTTCGTGGGCATCCAGCGGATGCCGGTGGACGGCGTGGAGAAGGACTACATCAAGATCGACTACGCCGGCGGGGACTGCCTGTACGTCCCCGTGACCCAGCTGGATCTGGTGAGCAAGTACATCGGCGGAGGCGAGGACACCGAGCGCACCAAGCTCAATAAGCTGGGGGGCGCCGAGTGGACCCGGCAGAAAACCAAGGCCAAGAAGGCCGCCAAGGATCTGGCCAGGGGCCTCATCGCGCTGTATGCCGAGCGGCAGAAGCGGCCGGGCTTCGCCTTCTCCCCGGACTCCCCCTGGCAGCGGGAATTTGAGGAGTCCTTTGACTACACCGAAACCGACGATCAGCTGCGGTGCATCGCGGAGATCAAGGCGGACATGGAGAAGCCACGGCCTATGGACCGGCTGCTATGCGGCGACGTGGGCTACGGCAAGACGGAGGTGGCCCTCCGGGCCGTGATGAAGTGCATCCTGGACGGGAAGCAGGCCGCCATTCTGGTGCCCACCACGGTCCTGGCCCAGCAGCACTACGCCACCGCCGTCAGCCGGTTCCGGGACTTTCCGGTGAAGATCGAGGTGCTGTCCCGCTTCACTCCCGCCAGGGAGCAGAAGCGGATCCTGGAGGCCGCCAAAAACGGCGGCGTGGACCTGCTGATCGGCACGCACAAGCTGCTTCAGAAAAACATGGCGTTCAAAGACCTGGGCCTGCTGGTGATCGACGAGGAGCAGCGGTTCGGCGTCACCCACAAGGAGCGGCTGAAGGAGATGAGCCGCCAGGTGGACGTGCTGACCCTCTCCGCCACCCCCATTCCCCGGACGCTGAACATGGCACTTTCGGGCCTGCGGGACATGTCCACCCTGGAGGAGCCCCCGGCGGACCGCCAGCCGGTGCAGACCTATGTGCTGGAGCACGACTGGGCCATCATTGAGGATGCCGTCCGCCGGGAGCTGGGCCGGGGCGGCCAGGTATACTACCTCCACAACCGGGTGGAGAGCATCGACGCCACCGCCGCCCGGCTCCAGAAGATGCTGGGGCCGGAGGTCCGTATCGTCACCGGCCACGGGAAGATGACGGAGCAGGAGCTGTCCTCCGTCATGCAGGCCATGGTGGACGGGGAGGCGGACATCCTGGTCTGCACCACCATCATCGAGACCGGCATCGACATCCCCAACGTGAACACGCTCATCATGGAGGACGCGGACAAGATGGGGCTGGCCCAGCTCCACCAGATCCGGGGCCGCATCGGCCGCAGCGCCCGGCGGGCCTATGCCTATCTCACCTACCGCCGGGGCAAGATCCTCCAGGAGACCGCCGCCAAGCGGCTGGCCGCCATCCGGGAGTATGTGGAGTTCGGCTCCGGCTTCAAGATCGCCATGCGGGACCTGGAGAT
>ENA-UONQ01002614-UONQ01002614.1-human-gut-metagenome-genome-assembly--contig:-CS26-NODE-2614-length-11808-cov-7.986982_pt1 | contig 11808 bp, 9 predicted proteins | sample MGYA00242460_ERZ724007 | MGnify/ENA metagenome assembly ERZ724007
CGTCGGACTTCTTCACAGAGAGGGTCTTGGGGCCGGTGAAGCTGGCCTCGCCGTCCACGCGGGCGACCTTGTTCTGCTTCAGCAGACCGGCAACACCCTGGGTCAGCTGCTTGCTGATGGCGTTCTTGTGGGCGATCACCTGGGGGAAATCCACTTCCACACCGGAGACCTTCACGCCGATGTCAGCACCCTGTTCCTTGATCTCGGACACCAGCTCCGCGCTGTGCAGCAAGCACTTGGTGGGGATGCAGCCGATGTTCAGGCAGGTGCCGCCGATGTGCTCGCGCTCCACCAGGGTCACCTTGGCGCCCAGCTGGGCCGCCCGGATGGCAGCCACATAGCCGCCGGGGCCGCCGCCCACGACGATAACGGTCTTCTGGCCAGCTGCGGCGGGGGCTGCAGCCGGGGCAGGTGCAGCAGGAGCGGCGGCAACGGGTGCGGGTGCGGCGGGAGCCGCGGCGCCGGCAGCATCGGGAACCGCCTCTCCGGCGGCGCCGATCCAGGCGATCACGCTCTTGCAGGGGGCGGTCTCGCCCTCCGGCAGCAGGATCTTCAGCAGGGTGCCGTCCTCTTCGCACTCCACGTCGTTGGTCAGCTTATCCGTCGCTACGGAGAACAGGATGTCCCCCTTCTTGACAGCGTCGCCCTCTTTATATTTCCACTCTTCAATGGTGCCCTCGGTCATCGTCAGGCCGAGCTTGGGCATCAATACTTCAGTTGCCATACTTGAAAATCTCCTTTTCAACAGGCATTAAAACATGCCCTTGATGCCCTTTACCAGGTCCTCCGGAACCACTTTCACCATCTTCTCCAGGGTGGGAGCGAAGGGGATCGGGCAGAAGGGAGCGCCGTACCGCAGGATGGGGGCATCCAGATACTCCATGGCCTCCTCCGCGACGGTGGCGGAGATCTCCGCGCCGAAGCCGCCCTGCTTGACAGCCTCGTGGACGATGCAGAGGCGGTGGGTCTTCTTCACACTGTTCAGCACGGTCTCCTTATCCCAGGGAGACAGGGTGATCAGGTCGATGACTTCGGCCTCAATGCCCTCCTTGGCCAGCAGGTCCGCAGCGCCGCGGGCATTCTTCATGCCGATGGAGTAGGACACGATGGTCACATCCTTCCCCTCACGCTCCACGCGGGCCTTGCCCAGGGTGTAAGGCTCCTCCTCGCCGATCTCGGGCACTTCGCCTTTCTCCTTGTACAGGATCTTGTTCTCGAAGTACAGCACGGGGTCATCGCACTCGATGGCGGCCTTCAGCACCATCTTGGCGTCATAGGGATTGGAGGGCGCCACAACCTTGATGCCGGGGATGTGGGCGAACCAGGACTCCACGCACTGGGAATGCTGTGCAGCGCCGCCGCCGGCAGAACCGTCGGGCGCACGCAGGACCAGGGGCACCTTGGCCTGGCCGCCGAACATGTAGCGGACCTTTGCCATCTGGTTGAAGATCTCGTCCATGGGCACGCCGATGAAGTCGGCGAAGTGCATGTCCACCACGGGACGGGCGCCGGCCAGAGCCGCGCCTACGCCGCCGCCGATGATAAAGGTCTCGGAAATGGGGGTATCAATGATCCGGCCGGGGAACTGCTGGGGCAGGCCCTTGAACTGACCGAAGATACCGCCCTGACGGGCCAGGTCCTCGCCCATTGCGAATACAGTGGGGTCTTTCGCCATCGTCTCGGCCATGGCCTCTTGAGTGGCCTGAGAAAAAGTGATCTTACGCATCGTATTTGTCCTCCTTCGCCTTAGTCATCCACGTAGACGTACTTCATGTACTCGGACGCATCGGCGTACTCGCTCTGCATAGCGTACTCCTTGGCGTCTTTGATCTTCTGCTCACACTTGGCATCGATGGCGTCGCACTCCTCGGCGGTCATCAGCTTCAGCTTGGCGGCCTTGGCGCGGAACATCTTCAGAGGATCGGTGTCGTGATAGATCTTCTGGGTCTCGGCGTGGTCACGATACAGTTCAGGGTCGCCCACGAAGTGGCCCTCAATGCGGTAGGTCTTGGCCTCGATGAACGTGGGGCCTTCGCCGGCACGGGCACGGGCAACAGCCTCCTTGGCGGCCTCATACACAGCAAAGACATCCTGGCCGTCCACGATCACACCGGGCACATGATAACCCGCCGCGCGGTCGGAGATGTTCTCCACATTGCAGGTGGTGCGGTAAGGCGTGGTGGAAGCCCAGCAGTTCATCTCGTTGACGAAGATCACGGGCAGCTTCCAGGCGGAAGCGACGTTCATGGCCTCGTGGAAAGTGCCGCGGTTGGAGGCACCGTCACCGAAGAACACCACGGAAACCCGGTCGTTCTTCAGGATCATCTTGCTGGCCAGGGCAGCGCCGGTGGCCAGGTTGTAGCCGCCGCCCACGACGCCGTTGGCGCCCAGCATACCCACAGAGAAGTCGGCAATGTGCATGGAGCCGCCGCGGCCCTGGCACAGGCCGGTCTTCTTGCCGAAGATCTCAGCCATCATGCGGTTCACATCCGCGCCCTTGGCCACACAGTGGCCGTGGCCGCGGTGAGTGGACTCGATCATATCGTCCTTCCGCAGAGCGGAGCACACACCAGTGGCGATGGCCTCCTCACCGATGTACAGGTGCACGAAGCCGGGAATCTCACCATTCAGGAAGTCGTGCTTCACGCTCTCCTCAAACTTGCGGATGGTGCACATGGTCTCATAAAAGTGCTCCGCCAGTTCCTTGGTGTATTTTGCTGCCTTTGTTGCTGCCATAGGAAAAACTCCCTTCTGCCGACTCTCCTGTCGGCACTCTTTGAAATTTGCTGGGACAGATGCGCTGGGCGGTGAAATCGTCAAAATTTTCACCTATGTTCTCTGAAAAGACGTGGCAACAGTTTCCTGCAGCCACGTCCTCTCAGCTAACGCAACTTACGAAACCTTAACCGTTGTTTATACGGAAACGCAGGCTGCCTCTTCAATTAGGCGGCGGGCTCAGTGGTGCCAGCATCAGCCTGAGTGACGCTGGTGAAAGCCTCGATCAGCTCGGGGGTCAGCTCGTCGGCGAACTCGTCGTACACGGGGGCAGAAGCCTCAGCGAACTCAGCAGCAGCCTCGGGAGTCAGCTCGGTGATCTCAACGCCAGCCTCGGCCCACTTGTCCATGATCTCCTGATCCTGGCTGCGGTTCAGCTCACGCTCGTACTCGCAGGCAGCCTGGCCGGCCTCGTCAACGATGGCCTGCAGCTCGGGAGACAGGGAGTTGTACAGCTCAGCGTTCATGCAGAAGAACAGGCAGTCATAAGCGCCGGTCCAATAGGTCAGATAGCTCTGGACCTCCTGGATAGAAGCGGCATCAGCGGTGGGCAGGGGGTTCTCCTGGCCGTCGTAGGTGCCGGTCTGCAGAGCGGTGAACACCTCGGACCAGTTGGCGTTGGTGTAGTCGGCGCCCCACAGCTCATAGGAGCGGTTCAGCAGCTGGGAACCCGCGACACGCATCTTCAGGCCGTTCATGTCAGCCTTGCTGGCGATGGCGTGCTTGCTGTTGGTGATGTGGCGGAAGCCGTTCTCCGCAATGCCCAGCAGGTGCACGTTGTAGGTGCTCTCCAGGATCTCGCCCAGAGCCTCGCCGCCGGCGCCGTCCAGGGCCGCGTCAGCCTCTTCCGTGCTGCTGAACAGGAAGGGCAGGGAGACCACGTTGAACCGCTGGTCGAAGGAGGACCAGATCAGGTTGGAGTGCATGGACAACTCGGTGGTACCGTCCATCAGGGCCTGGATGCCGTCGGTCTGGTTGCCGGCGGTCAGCTGGTCAGCGGGATAGTACTGAACGGTGATGGCACCGCCGGTCTTCTCGCCCACGATCCGGGCGAACTCCTTGGCGCCGTCCACCCAGGGAGAGGTCTCCGTGGCGGAGCAGGCGAACTTCCAGGTCATTTCCTCGAACTCGCCAGTGGAAGCGGCAGCATCATCGCCGCTGTCGGCAGTGGTATCGCTGGCAGCGTCATCGCCACCGCCGCAGGCCACCAGGGCCAGAGCCATGGTGAGCGCCAGGAGCAGTGCAAGAAACTTTTTCATTGTTTTGCCTCCTTAAAATAGTTGTAGCAGGTATTATCTGAAACCGCAAAGCGCGGTTACAGCCAAGTCAGGAGATGCTTATTTGCCGAACAAGAGCACGGTAGAGAACCAGGGCACATAGGTGATGAGCAGCAGCGCAATAATGCACGCCACAATCTGGGGCCACACAGCCTTGGACATAGAGACAATGGTGACCTTGGTCTTGTCCCGCAGGCCCTGAAGCTTCTCGGACACACCGATGGCGACGAACAGGTTGACACCCACGGGAGGAGTCACCTGGCCGATAGCCAGGTTCACTGTGGCGATCACGCCGAAGTGGACGGGGTCGATGCCCAGCTGGGTGGCTACGGGGTACATGATGGGGATAAAGATGTACATGGCGGAGTTGGCGTCCACGAAGCAGCCTGCAATCAGGAAGATCACGTTGACGATCAGCAGGAAGATGTACTTGTTGCCGGAGATCTCCAGCAGCAGAGCCTGGGCCGCCTGCGCAATGCCGAACACCGTGCACACATAGGAGAACAGGGTGGCCGCGCCGATGATCAGCATGATGCCGCCGGTGGTCTTGCCGGAGTCGACCAGAATATCGATCATATCCTTCATCTTGACCTCACGATAGATGAAGACGCCGACCACCAGACCGTATACCACGGAGACGGCAGCCGCCTCGGTGGGGGTGAAAACGCCGCCGTAGATGCCGCCGATGATGATGACGGGCATCAGGAAGCCCCAGAAGGCCTCACGGAAGGACTTCCAGCGCTGGCCCCAGGAGGACTTTGCCTTGGATGCCTGGATGCCCTTCTTGCGGCACTCGATCATGATGATGATCACCAGGGACAGGCCCATCATGATGCCGGGAATCCAGCCGCCCATGAACATATCGCCCACGGAGACGCCGGTGATGGAGGCGTACACCACGAATGCGATGGAGGGCGGAATGACGATGGCGATGGAGGAGGCGCTGGCCATCAGGGAAGAGGCGAAGGGGGCGGAGAAGCCGCCGCGGTTGATCATGGCGGGAATCAGGATAATGCCCAGAGCCGCCACGGTGGCGGGACCGGAGCCGGAGATGGCGCCGAAGAAGCAGGCCACGATAACAGCCACGATGGCGATGCCGCCGCGCCGATGGCCGACGCAGTCATCAGCAAACGCCACCAGACGGCTGGAGATGCCCGCCTTGGCCATGATGTTGCCGGACAGGACAAAGAACGGAATAGCCAGCAGCAGGAACTTTGCCATGCCGCTGTACACGTTGGTAGGGACGACCGTCAGGGGGGAACTGCTGAAGAGCAGGGCGAAAATGGAAGACATACCCAGGCTGACGGCAATGGGGATATTCAGCAGCAGCATCACGAAGAAGCTGCCGAACAGGATCAAGTTAATCATACAGTCTCTTTGCCTCCCTCTGTCTCAGCCGGCTTCACACAGGCGGCCTTGTTGCTCATCACGTCGACCAGATACTCGATCGCATGGAGCACCAGGAAGATGGAGCCGATGGGCAGCAGGATGGTAAACACCCATTCGGGCCAGCCCAGAGAGAAGGTCTCTTTGCCGGTGCTGATCTGATCGAACACCTTGTTAAAGCCGGTGTAGATCAGGATGGCGTAAAAGATCAGGTTCACGACCGTGTCAATCACGGTCAGAATCTTTTTGCCTCCGACGCCCACATTGTCGAAGATCAGGGACAGCGTAATCATGCTGCCGTCTCTGGTAGCTAGGGCGCAGCCCAGCATGATCATCAGGATGAACACGTTGATGACCAGCTCCTCGGACCACGCGAAGTTGGAGTGGAAAACATACCGAGAGAGCACGTTGATAAACGTGATCGCTGTAACCACGACGGTAATCACGCAGAGCACGAATTCCTCGACTTTGGTGAGCCCGTTCATGATCGTCTTGTAGGTTTTCATTCGATCAATCCCTTCAGTTAGTGTGGCGCCCCGTCTTAACAGAATATTTATACGTCTCCTGCGCATGAATAGTTGCCTGTCTATCATGCCGTATGAATAAACTGCCGCAAAGCCGCCTGTTTCACAGAAATACATATTAAATTTCTGTTAACGGAGACAAGTATATCACTTTGCCAATTCAATATCAATCAGCAATCAGAAATTTGCTATTTTGCCCATTTTTGTTCTGTGGCTCTTTGCCAATTTTGTACAAATAGCAAAAATATGGCAATTTTAACAGAAAAATAAATTATTTTTGGACTTTTTGCTGATTTTTCGAAAAAAGTATGGTATAATCAACCATAAAACCGCAAAGCGCCGATTTTTACGCAAGCCTTACGCAAATCATGGCATTTTGAAATTTTATTCTGAAAGACGTTTGTCCCGCAAGTAAAAATCCTGTACACACAAGGAGCGACATCATGTCCCATTGCCAAATCACACTCAGCGTCAACGCCGGGGTCGCCCTGCATCTGGGTGCCATGCGGGTCTGGTCCGACGCGCTCCACGACCGTCGGGTTGTGGGGTTCTCCACTGTCACCCCTGAGCGCTGGAACATTCTTCAGGCTCATCCGGACTTCGCCAGCCCGGATCTGCTCTTTTTCACCCACTGCCATCCGGACCATTACTCCCGCGCCCTGACAGAGCAGGTGATTGCCCGAAATCCGCAGGTGGCCCTGGTGCTGCCGGAGCAGGAGTTTGACCGCCAGCTGGTGCTGGCCGGTCCCAGCAGCCATCTCACCCTGGAGGGGCTGCACATGGACTTCATGCGCCTGACTCACGAGGGTGCACAGTACCGGGAGGTCCCCCACTACGGCTGTATCCTGGAATATGACGGTTTCCGGGTCCTGATCGCCGGAGACTGCGCCGTGGCGGACCCGCAGCTGCGGGATTTCATCGGCAGCCGCCCCATTGATCTGGCCCTTTTGAACTTCCCTTGGGTGACTCTTCGGAAGGGCCGTCACTTCATCGAACAGGCCATCCGGCCGGAGCATCTGGTGGTATACCATCTCCCCTTCTCCCACGATGACCGCTGGGGATATCGGGATGCCGCCGTCAAGGGCGCGGGCCAGCTCCAGGGGGTGCCGGATGTCCGGCTGCTGCTGGAGCCGTTCCAGCGGGAAATCCTGACCTGACAGAATCAAAAAGAGAGACGCGCCCGGCGCGTCTCTCTTTTTGATTCTGCGGACGCTGTCTCAGTCCACATAAAATATTGTATCCAGCACCTGGTCCCGGGTGATGGTTCCGAAATAGTCCCGAAGGGGGAAGCGGTCCAGCACCGCCCCCACGTCCTCCCGCCGGAATGGCGTGCCCATCAGGGCGCCGGTCACCTCGTCCATGGGGCTGACAGCCAGAAAATCTCCGTAGAACACGATCTGGCGGATGATCCCCTGGTCCACCTCCACGCAGGGCTCCAGGGTGCCGCCGTCCCAGCGGCGCTTGTTCCGCAGGTTGTACTTGGGGGAACGGCCGAAGTTCCACTCCCAGGTGTCGTACTTGGTGCGCTTCAGCTCATCCACAGCAGCCAGTTCCTCATCTGTCAGGTGATCCTCCACCAGACCGCTACCAGCCAATGTTTTCTTCAGATAACTCCAGAAGGCGGGCATATCCATATCCGTCTTCAGGAACTCCCGGATGTTGCCGATCCGACTGCGCACGGATTTTGCGCTCTTGGACTCGAACTTTGCCGGGTCCACATTCAGCGCCCCGGACACCATGCCGGGGTTGGCGTCGAACAGCAGTGTCCCATGATACAGGAAGCGCCCGCGGAGCAGCCGCTGGGCTGTGCCGGACACCTTCCGCCCCTCCACCAGGATGTCATTGCGGCCGGAGGCCTCCGCCTGCAGGCCCAATCCCTGTAAGGCCTCCACAATGGGACGGGTGAACCGCTCCATGGTCAACCGCTCCGCGTCTCCCACGTCGGTGATGAAGGAGTAGTTCAGGTTGCCCAGATCATGGTACACGGCACCGCCGCCGGTGGTGCGGCGCACCACATGGATTTGATGGGCCTCCACAAAGGCCCGGTTGATCTCACCCTCGGCGTTCTGGTTCTGCCCGATGACGATGGTGTTGTCGTTCTGCCACAGGAGCAGATACTCCCCCGACCGCCGGCTGCGGAGTACCGTCTCTTCAAACGCCAGATTGTAAAAAGGGTCCTGGGATCCGGTCTCCAAATAGTGAATCTCCTGACTCATAGCCGCCTCCTCTGCAAAAAGTGCCGGATGTTTTTTCTTATTGTATACCGTCCGGGCGGTCCCGGCAATGTGCAGAACCACCGAAAATGCCCGCCATCTTTCCGCTGCCCGGATGCGGGAGCGCCCGTTGCGGAATCGGACACAGCGGTCCGGGTTCGGCCCCGGGCCGCTGTGAGGGGAACGCATTTTTACCAGATGGCCTTGGTGTCCACGTCCTGCTTCAGCCGGGCGGCAAAATCCGCCACGGACATGGCGCCCAGATCCTCACCGGTCCGCAGGCGGACGGAGACGGTCTGGTTTTCCATATCCCGGTCGCCCACCACCAGCATATAGGGGACCTTCTCCATGGTGGCCTCCCGGATCTTCTTGCCGATCTTCTCGTTGCGGTGGTCCACCTCTACCCGGAAACCGGCCTCATCCAGGTCCTTGGAGATCTGGTCGGCGTACTGGGCGGCCCGGTCGGTGACAGGCAGGACCTTCACCTGGACGGGGGCGAGCCATGCGGGGAAAGCGCCGGCAAAGTGTTCGGTGATGACGCCGATGAACCGCTCGATGGAGCCCAGCACCACCCGGTGGATCATCACGGGGCGGTGCTTCTGGCCGTCCTCGCCGGTGTACTCCAGCTCGAAGCGCTCGGGCAGCTGGCTGTCCAGCTGGATGGTACCGCACTGCCAGGTGCGGCCCAGGGAGTCGGCCAGATGGAAGTCCAGCTTGGGGCCGTAGAACGCGCCGTCCCCCTCGTTGATGATAAAGTCCTTGCCCATGTCGGTAATGGCGGCCTTCAGGATGTCCTGGTTGCGCTCCCACTCCTCCACAGTGCCGATATGGTCCTCGGGCATGGTGGACAACTCGATGGTATAGCTCAGGCCAAAGACGGAGTAGACCTCGTCAAACAGGCGGACGGTCTCCTGGATCACGTCCTGCATCTGATCCCGGGTCATAAAGACATGGGCGTCGTCCTGGTTGAAGCAGCGGACGCGGAACAGGCCGTGGAGGGCACCGGACAGCTCGTGGCGGTGGACCAGGCCGATCTCGCCCACCCGCAGGGGCAGCTCCTTATAGGAGTGGGGCTGGCTGGCGTAGACCAGCATCCCACCGGGGCAGTTCATGGGCTTGACAGCGAAATCCACATCGTCGATGACGGTGGTGTACATATTGTTCTTATAGTGGTCCCAGTGGCCGGAGCGCTCCCACAGCTGGCGGTTGAGCATGATGGGGGTGGAGATCTCCACATAGCCGTACTTCTTGTGGACCTGACGCCAGTAGTCCAGCAGGGTGTTCTTCAGGGTCATGCCCTTGGGCAGGAAGAAGGGGAAGCCGGGGCCCTCGTCCCGGAGCATGAACAGGCCCAGCTCCTTGCCCAGCTTCCGGTGGTCCCGCTTCTTGGCCTCTTCGATCTTGGCCAGATAGGCGTCCAGCTCGTCCTTCTTGGGGAAGGCGATGCCGTAGATGCGCTGGAGGGTCTCCCGGTTGGAGTCACCGCGCCAGTAGGCGGCATTGCAGGCAGTGAGCTTCAGGGCGTTGCCCTTGATGCGGCCGGTGGAGTCCAGGTGGGGACCGGCGCACAGGTCGGTGAACTCGCCCTGCTTATAGAAGGAGATGTGGGCGTCTTCGGGCAGATCCTGGATCAGCTCCACCTTGAAGGGCTCTCCCTTCTCCTCCATAAATTTGACAGCCTCCTCCCGGGGCAGCTCGAACCGCTCCAGCTTCAGCTTCTCCTTGCAGATCTTCCGCATCTCTGCCTCGATCTTCTCCAGGTGCTCCGGCGTGAAGGCGAAGGGGGCGTCCAGGTCGTAGTACCAGCCCTCGTCGATGGAGGGGCCGATGGCCAGCTTCACCTCCGGCCACAGGCGCTTCACGGCCTGGGCCATCACGTGGGAGCAGGTGTGCCAGTAGGTCTGGCGGTACGCCGGATTCTCAAAGGTAAACTCGTTGTTCTTCACTTCTTCAGACATGGTTGATCCTCCTTTTGTTCAAGGGGCAGAAAACAAAAATCCCACCCCTGAAAAATCAGGGGTGGGATACAAAATCGTATTCCACGGTTCCACCCTGCTTGCATCCCCGGAGGGATGCCGCTCGTGTCCTCTATAACGGGAGGTCCCGTCCCAGCCTACATATCGGTGGGCGGCTCCAAGGCGGTGGCTGTGTTCCGGGCTCCGGCAGGGTCCGCTTTCAGCCAGCGGCGGTCCCTCTCTGCTGTCGAGTCCCGGACAGCGTCCTTTTCAATGCTTTTTTCAGTAAAAATAAATATATCACGGGCCTTTTTCCTTGTCAAGTGGGAGAACCTGCCTTTTTCCGGACGTCGGTTCCCTCTGTCTTTACAGGCCGGGCCAGAGGATGTCCCGGGCCACCGGTGTGTAGAACAGCCGCTCCACTTCCTCCCGTCGCCGGGTCTGCCCCAGGATCCACATGAGCTTGGCCACCACGGCCTCCGTGGTCATGTCGTAGGCCTCCAGCACCCCCAGATCGCTTTTGAGGCGGTAGCCCACGTGATACACCCCCAGGTCGCTGCCCTCATTCTCCACCTGGGTGGTGAGAACGACGACCCGCCCCGCCTCCATCCAGCGGCGGACGCAGTCGTAAAAGCCGCCCGCCTCCGGCAGGCCGCCCACGCCGAAGCTCTCGATAATCAGGGCGTCGTTCCGCTCCAGCAGGAAGTCCGCCGCATCCCGCCCGGTGCCGGGCACCAGCTTCCGCAGGGCCACCCGCGGGTCCAGGCGGTCGTAAAACACCGGGGCCTCCCGGCAGTCCTGGCGGATGTACCGCAGCAGCACGCCGTCCCGCAGGACGCCCAGCTCCGGGTGATTGATGCTGGAAAAGGCCTGGAAGCTCTTGGAGCGGGTCTTCTTGGCCCGGGTCCCCAGGATCACCCGGCTGTTGAACACGATAGAGACCCCCGGCAGGTCCTCCGCCGCGCAGCGGAAGGCGTCCGCCAGATTTGTCTTGGAATCCGTGGAATCAAATCCGATGGGTCTCTGGGCGCCGGTCAGCACAATAGGCTTAGGACTACCCTGGATCAGATAGCTCAGGGCCGCCGCCGTATACGCCATGGTGTCCGTGCCGTGGGTGATGACAAAGCCGTCATAGCAGCCGTAGTGCTCCCGGATACAGGCGGCGATCTCCAGCCAGTGAGCCGGGGTCATGTTGGTGCTGTCCAGGTTCAGCAGCTGGAGGCAGTCCACGCCGCAGATGTCCGAGATCCCGGGAATATGGGAGAGCAGCTGCTCCGTGGTCAGCTCCGGCGCAAGGCCGCTGTCCGTCACGTCCGAGGCGATGGTGCCGCCAGTGCCGATCAGCAGAATCTTCTTCATCTCATTCATTTCATCCGCTCCTCCGCTCACCCCAGATCCCGGTGGTCCAGCGCTGCCAGGCCGAACCGGGCCGCCAGGTCGATCTCCGCCCGTTCCGCTTCCGTCTCCGCCTGCTTCCGCCGCTGGCGCAGCTCCCGGAGAAACAGGCCCCGGAGGGAGTCCTCCTCCGCCCGCCGCCACAGGTCCTCCGCCATACGGGTGCGGTCCCGGACCTCCAGGGCGTAAAACCGGTCCGCCAGCGCCTCCTGGATGGCCGCGGCGCCAGCGCCGCCCTCTCCGGTCTCGCCGGTGAGGAGGATGCGGTACAGGTCCCCGGCCG
>ENA-UONQ01002615-UONQ01002615.1-human-gut-metagenome-genome-assembly--contig:-CS26-NODE-2615-length-11807-cov-5.966304_pt1 | contig 11807 bp, 10 predicted proteins | sample MGYA00242460_ERZ724007 | MGnify/ENA metagenome assembly ERZ724007
TTAGATAGAAGAAAAGCCCGAGCATAATGCTCGGGACTTTGTCTACAGTCTGAAAGACCTTAAATAAGATCTTATTTTTCCAATCAAAACTGTTAAATATCGTAATACTGGTTCTGTCGCAATTGCAAATACAACAAATAACATCACACATTCAGTTGTCATATGTGTTATCGCAAATAAATCTTTTAAATAAATACTACAGAATAGTAAGCCTACAATACATCCACTTAATATACCTGCTCTTATTTTATTCATCGGTTCGCTTATCTTATAAAGAATCATAAATCCTACAATTGCAAGCAACATAGTTGCTGCCGTTGAAATATCTGTTCCATTTACATCAAACGTTCTACCAAAAATTGTAAGAGCTGCGACTGCAAGGGCATCTGTAAGAGCAGCCGGCAAAGCTTTTAATAGTACATTTGGAAGAAAGCGCCCCTCAATTCTATTTTTATTTGGTTCAAGTGCAAGGAAAAATGCCGGCACACCTATTGTAAACATACTGATCAGCGATATTTGCGATGGTTCTAACGGATAAGTAAACATAAATACTACAGAAGCAACGCTCAACAAGAAAGAGAAGATATTTTTCACCAGAAACAAACTGGCAGATCTTTCTATATTGTTTACAACTCTTCGTCCTTCTAACACAACCTGTGGCATACAGGAAAAATCAGATTCCAGCAAAACTAATTGGGATGCCTGTGCAGCTGCATCACTTCCCGAAGCCATTGCAATACTACAATCCGCATCTTTCAATGCTAAAACATCATTAACTCCGTCTCCCGTCATAGCTACTGTATGACCTGCCTCCTGTAAAATTCGTACAAACTTTCGTTTTTGATTCGGAGTCACACGACCAAACACTGTGTGTTCTAATACTGCTTTTCTCAAAGATGCCTCATCCTTTAATTCAGATGCATCTATAAAATTTTCTGCATTTTTAATCCCAGCCCGTTTTGCAATCCTTGACACGGTCACCGGATTATCTCCGGAAATTACTTTTACTTCTACCCCTTGTTCTGCAAAATATGTAAATGTTTCTTCTGCTGCTTCCCGAATCGGATTTTCCAAAAGTATAAACCCGTATGGCGTAATACCATGCTCCAATACTTTCCCATCTATTTCTTGATCATAATATCCAAATACAAGTACACGAGCTCCACTAGACGCATATTTTAATATTTCTTCTTCATACTGATTATATTTTTCTTTTAAAACAAATTCAGGAGCACCAAGTACATAACGCCCATCTTCAAATGTTACACTGCTGTATTTTGTTGCAGAAGAAAACCCTGTTTTTGATATGGCTTTTCTTTCTGTTGCTGCTGTAAAATATTCCTTTACTGCCTTCATGGTAATGTTATCTTTTGTCATTGCTGCCGCAAAGTCACCAACTAACATAGGTAGCGGACCATTTTCTTCCTCGTCATATTCCTCTGTTTTAATCAACTCTTTTACTCTCATAGTGTTTTCTGTAATGGTTCCAGTTTTATCTACACAAAGTACATCAACTCTTGCAAGAGTTTCTATACATTTCATATCGTGTAATAAAACTTTTTTCTGCGCCAGCCTCATCGAACTAACCGCCAGTGCCACACTCGCCAGAAGATATAATCCCTCTGGTATCATTCCTATGACTGCGGCAATCATGGAAATAACGCTTTCTCTAAAACCATCATGTTGGAAGAAAAACGCTTGCGAAAATAAAACAATTCCTATCGGTATAATTGCTATACCTACCCATTTTACAAGTTTATCCAATGATCTTATCATTTCTGACTGTTCTTTTGACTGCATTTCCTTTGCCTGCAGTGTCAGTTTTGATATATACGAATCTTTTCCAACTTTATCTAATCTGGCGTGACATTGCCCTGATACAATAAAGCTTCCGGACATCAATTTTGAACCGGATCGTTTTGTAATCTCATCAGATTCTCCAGTAAGAAGGGACTCATTTACTTGCACCTCTCCTGCACACACCTCAGCATCTGCACATACTTGATCACCTGCTTTAAATATTACAATATCGTCCAAAACCAGTTCTTCTGCGTTAATCTCCGTTTTCTTTCCATTGCGAACTACCAGCGCTTTCGGCGCATTTAACATTGTGAGTTTATCCAATACTTGTTTTGCTCGAATTTCCTGTATAATTCCTATTAATGTATTTGCAATGATAACAGGAAGAAAAGTAAGATTTCGAAACGATCCAACTAAACAAAGTAATACTGCCAAAACAACAAATATTAAGTTAAAATACGTAAACACATTTTCATACACAATTTCTTTTGTGGTTTTTGAAGGTGGATCGACTGCTTTATTTGTCCATCCATGCAAATAATGTTCTTGTACTTGCTGACTTGTCAGACCTTTCTTATAATCTGGCTGATATCTTGTTGTCGGGATTCTTTGCTCTTGTTTTTCTTCTGTCTTTTGTTTTCGATTTCTTGCCACTTTTCCTACCTTCATTTCTTTAATTACAGTTTTTTAACAAATAAACAACGGATTGCATTTAAAACTGCAAGAATCATTACTCCTACATCTGCAAAAATTGCCATATACATATTTACTTCACCAAAAGCACCTAAAATTAGACAAGCAAACTTAATTCCTAATGCTAAAACAATATTCTGATAAACAATTCCCAAACACTTTCTTGATATTTTAATTGCCTTCGTAATTTTCATTGGATCATCATCCATCAAAACAACATCTGCCGCTTCAATTGCTGCATCAGACCCCATTGCTCCCATGGCAATTCCTATATCTGCTCTAGATAGAACCGGTGCATCATTAATTCCATCTCCTACAAATGCGAGTTTTGATTTTGCATTATTTTCTCCCAGTAGTTCTTCTACCTTTGTTACTTTATCTGCTGGAAGCAGTTCACTATATACTTTATCAATTTCTAAGGAAGATGCAACCTGTTCTGCCACTTTTTTTGCATCTCCGGTAAGCATTACTGTTTTATTTATCCCAGCCTTTTTTAAAGATGTAATTGCTTCCTTCGCATGTGGTTTTATTATATCCGAAATAACAATATGCCCTGCATACTTACCACTAATTGCCACATGTATGATAGTTCCCGTACTATGACATTCTTTATACGGCACATTTATTCTTCTCATTAGCTTATCATTTCCAGCTGCAACTTCTAATCCATCTACTTTTGCAATTACACCATTTCCACTTACTTCCTCTATATCACTCACACGTGAACGATCAATCTCTTTTCCGTACGCACGCTGAAGACTTTTACTAATCGGATGAGAGGAAGCGCTCTCTGCTAATGCTGCATATTCAATCAACCTCTCTTGTTCCATCTCATTATGATGGATAGCATTCACTTCAAAAACTCCTTGTGTCAATGTACCTGTCTTATCAAAAACTACTGTTTTTACTTTTGATAATGTTTCCAGATAATTTGAATCTTTTACTAAAACACCTGCTTGGCTTGCGCCACCGATTCCTGCAAAAAAACTAAGTGGAATACTAATTACTAAAGCACAAGGACAACTTATAATAAGAAATGTCAGAGACCGATAAATCCATGTTCCCCAATCGGCTGACTGCCCCAATGCGAGAATTCTCACAAGTGGTGGAAGCACAGCTAAGGCCAGCGCACTATAACACACAAATGGCGTATATATTTTTGCAAATTTGGAAATAAATTTCTCCGATTTAGACTTTTTAGAGCTTGCATTTTCTACTAAATCTAAAATTTTAGAAACTGTAGATTCTCCAAACTCTTTCGTTGTCTTAATCTTTAGTACGCCTGTCATATTAATGCATCCACTAATAATCTCATCTCCGACTTTTGCTTCACGCGGCAAACTTTCCCCGGTCAACGCACTTGTGTTTAAGCTCGAATTTCCTTCCTCAACAACTCCATCAATCGGCACTTTTTCTCCTGGTTGTACAATAATGATACTTCCTATTTCTACTTCATCCGGATCAACTTGCTCTAACTTTCCATCTTTCTCTATATTAGCATAATCAGGGCGAATATCCATCAATTCGCTAATATTGCGTCGACTTTTTCCCACTGCATATCCCTGAAACCATTCTCCGATTTGATAAAACAACATAACTGCAATCGCTTCAAAATAATCACCATCCGAGGAAATGGCCAATATCATTGCCCCGACTGTTGCAACTGCCATAAGAAAATTTTCATCAAATACCTGGCGATTCATAATTCCCCGAACAGCTTTTTTCAAAATATCATATCCGATAATAAAATAATTGATCAAATACAGACCTAATCGAATCCATCGCCCTGCAGATGGGAACAAATCCCCCTCTAGAAAAGACAATACATCTTTTGAAAATAATTGCAACACCAATAACATAGCAGATGCAATTAAAATACGAATTAACATTTTCTTTTGCTTCTTTTTCATATTTTTCTTTATTCCTTTCATAGCTATTCTAATTGATTCACGCTCTAATATATAAATAGCACACTCAAAATATCCTCAAAGTATTTTAAGCGTGCTACTTATCATAAAATGTTTTTATTTACAGAAAAATTTCACAATCTGGCTCTACCTTTTTACAAGATGCAAGAACATCCTGCATTACCTTTTTCGGATCATATCCTTCTGCAAATTCAACAATCATCTTCTGTGTCATAAAATTCACAGTAGCACTTTCTACGCCATTCGTTTTGCAAGTAGCATCTTCCATTAAATTTGCGCAATTTGCACAGTCCACCTCAATTTTATAAGTTTTCTTCATGAGTATCCTCCTAAACATATTTCTGTAATTCAACAATTAAGCACTTGTTTAATTGTTGTGGTATAATTCAGTTACTCAAAGAAGTCAATATCAAATGAAAAGATTCTGCCAAAAGGGCGAAAAGCGTTTCCAATCGGGAGAAAAAGAGGTTTACAATATGAATAATATTACATTACCACACGACCATAACATTTCACCAGTTTCCAAAAATATCCAAAAAGAGCTGGACAACATTGATAAGTTTCAATTGATTGCTGATATATTCAAACAATTAGGTGATACAACCCGTGTTCGATTATTTTGGCTTTTATGTCATTGTGAAGAATGTGTAATTAATATTTCCGCCATGATGAACATGTCCAGCCCTGCCATTTCACATCATCTTCGGATTCTTCGAAGCAGTGGTCTGATTACTAGCCATCGTACCGGAAAAGAGGTCTACTACCAAGCAGCTGACACAGAACAAAGTCAAATGCTTCATAAAATGATAGAACAAGTTATAGAATTTACATGTCCAAACTAATCAGCAGGAGAATCGTGTATGAATACAAATGGTATTTATCTGTTTTCAGGAATCAAATTAAATTATTTTTCTATTACAAGTGAAGATTTACCTTTTTATCATTCCTCTTCTAAACATATTTTAGTCATTGACTATTGTAAGAGCGGAAGAATCGGGTGGAAAACAGATAACAGAAACTATATTTATCTTGGAAGAGGTGATTTTTCTATTCACACTCTGGATTTCTGCTTAAACAGCAAGATTTCTCTTCCAACAGGCATTTATGAAGGGTTATCTATCTATATTGATTTAAAAGAATTTAAAAAGAATCCCCCAGAACTTTTATCTGACACCGGGATCACCAGTGATGCTTTATATGAAAAATTATGTAATAATAAAGCATTTCTTCCTTTTGCAGGTAATGTACAAACTGATGCTATTTTTGATTTCTTTTATAATCAATCTACCGCTACTCAACCGGCTTATCAAAAATTAAAAACACTGGAATTACTCCTTTACCTATATGATAATAAAGAAACGCTTTCTCAACAGCATACTACGAAATATCATCCTGAACAAATTGAAACCATTCGTCAGATTCATGAATACCTTTTACAAAACTTAAATCAACGTATAACAATTGAAGAACTTTCAAAACAATATTTAATGAATCCAACTACTATGAAAGCCTTATTTAAATCAGTTTATGGAACTTCAATTGCTGCACATATGAAAGAACACAGAATGCGAAAAGCATCAGAACTATTGTTAAAATCAGAAATGAGTATAGCTGAAATAGCTCTGACTGTCGGATATGACAGCCAGAGCAAATTTTCAACGGCTTTCAAAGACTTCTTTCACATTCTTCCGAAAGAATACCGGAAATTTTATTTTTTGCATCATTCCGATTATCTGTCCTGATAAAATAACTGTCAAAAGAGAATATAAAATTTTATTTAACGGAATATATGATAGCGATGCAACAAGTACTATCAAATCACTTGCCAAATAAATCCACTGAATATCAACCGGAAGTACTGAGGATAAACTCATAGCCAATGCATCATCTCCTGTAGGGGCACCACCTACTCTTACACACAGCCCTACACTCACACCTACAAACATCGCCCCAACTACAGCTGCAAGCAACGGCTTTTCTGCAATTTGAGGAAATAATGGATCAAACTTTTCAAATATTCCATAAAATGTGGAAAAGCCAATTGCCGAAACAAAGGAATACACAAGAAAACGTTTCCCCAAAAGTTTCCAGCCTAGTGCATAACATAAGATTGTCAATACCAATCCTGAAATAGATGGTGAAATTCCAAACCAATACTCCACAAGCAATGTTAATCCTAAAATTCCGCCTTCTGTAACCCCGGACATAGAATGAATATGATATAGGCCAAATGCTAATAGAGCACTTCCTCCTAATAATAATAGAATCGATGACAATTTTATTTCTTTCCAAATTGTACGCATTTCCTAATTTCCTCTCTTTACTTTAATATAAATCCAGTATAAACTCTAGTATAATACCAGAGTCAATAGGAGAATTTGGATTATGAAAAAACATTTTAAAATAGGAGAAATTTCTAAATTATACAATATAGGTGTAGATTCCATTCGATATTATGAAGAAATCGGACTTCTAAATCCTGATCGTTCTGAGTCCGGATATCGCCATTACAGCATACATGACATCTGGAAATTAAATGTCATTCGCGATCTCCGTTCCATTGGTTTCACAATGGAACAAATACATGAATATCTGACTTGCCATAATGTCGCTTCTTCTCTAGCTCTCTTGGAAGAAGAAGAAAATGCTATAAAAAAGCAAATGCAGCATCTAATGAAACTTCAAAAAAATGTAGCCCATCGCTTAGAAACGATTCATTCTGCATTAACCTTGCCATTACACCAGATTACACTCTTGACTTTACCAGCTCGCCACTGCCATAGTTTATCTGAAGGTTATAGTCATGCAGAAGAAATGGATCTTCTGATCAAACGACTCATCAATTTAAACCAAGATCGATTATATATTATTGGAAGTAATCAAATCGGAACGGTTATTTCCCATACTTCTCTTCTTACTAATAAAAAACCAATTTATCAATCTGTATTTATAATTGATGATGACGGATCAGAAACCATCTCCTCTGGAAAATACCTCACCGTCACTTATCGTGGATGTTACACTCAAACTGTCGATTGGGGAATTAAATTAATCGCATATGCAAACGACCATCACCTTAAAATAACCGGCGATTTGCTAGAGCTTCTCTGGATAGACATCCACACAACATCTGAAGAAAATGAATATATTACCCAGCTACAATTACCAGTTCAAGATTGAGTCTATCATAAAAAAACAGATTATTCTTTTGACTCTGTTATGCAAACTGGCTCATATACAGCGCTGCATATTTTCCATTCTGTTTCATTAACGCTTCATGATTTCCCACTTCTTTGATATCCCCGTCTTCCATATAGAGAATCATATCTGCATCTCGAATCGTAGACAGGCGATGAGCAATAACAAAACTGGTTCGTCCTTTCATCAATTCTGCCATCGCCTTTTGAATCAGAACTTCAGTATGTGTGTCTACATTGCTGGTTGCCTCATCTAAGATCATGATTTCCGGGTCTGATGCAATCGCTCTCGCAATAGTAAGCAGCTGGCGTTCCCCCTGTGAAATATTTTCTGCACCTTTACTCAGCACCATATCATATCCACCCGGAAGTGTTTTTATAAAACTATGCGCACAAACAGATTTTGCAGCTTCGATCACTTTTTCTTTCTTCATCTCTTCTTCTGCGTAACCAATATTCTCCCGGATCGTGCCTTCAAACAGCCACGTATCCTGCAAAACCATTCCAAACCGATCCCGAAGTTCTTCTCGTGACATATCTGTAATTTTGACACCGTCCACTTTAATAGAACCGCCATTCACTTCATAGAAACGCATCAGGAGATTGATCAGCGTTGTTTTTCCCGCTCCAGTCGGACCTACAACTGCTACTTTTTGTCCCGGTTTTACAACCAGATTAATTCCATTCATCAACAAACGGTCCGGTGTATATCCGAATTTTACATTTTCAAATGTTACTCGTCCGCTGCGGTCATCTGGAACAATACACTGCTCGCTGTCTGGAATTTCCTCTTCTGCATCAAGCAAACTGAAAATACGATTTCCTGCTGCCGCCGCCGCACCAAAACTTCCTACCATTCCTGCGATTGCAGAAAATGGTTCCGCAAAACGCCATGTGTACTCTAACATTGCCTGTACATTTCCAACTGCGATTTTACCTGCAATTGCCCAAAGACATCCGATAGCCGCACAGAGTACATAACCCAGATCATTTACCAGAGTGGTGATCGGACTAACTGCTCCTGCTGTTGTCTCCGCTTTTCTCGAACTTATTTTCAACTCATCATTTAATTTCGAGAATTCTTTCTTTGCTCTTTCTTGATAATTAAACGTCTGAACAACTGATTGCCCATTGTACATTTCCTCTACATAACCATTTAACTTTCCAAGCAAATCCTGCTGCTGGCTATAATATTTTTCGCTCGCCTTCATCACACCTGCTGCACTGAGCAAAGAAAGTGGCACCATAATAATCGGAATCAGTGCCAAAGCCGGACTAATGAGCAACATCATGATCAAAACACCGATGGCAGTTGTCACCTGTGTGACTACTGCGGTCAGATTCTGGCTGATGGTATTATTAATGGTATCTACATCATTGGTGATGACACTTAAAATATCACCATGTGTATGAACATCATAGTAGTTCAATTTTAAACGATGCATTTTCTCATCAATTTCCCGGCGAATGGTCTGCATCACATTTGCAGTGATTTTTGCCATTCCAAATCCCTGTAAAAAAGAAAACAACTGCGAAATCAGATAGAGTACAACCAGTGCCGCCAGCAGCCACAAGATAGTTTCCCAATAGAATACTCCATCCGCAATGCTTGCAAACAACGTTGTAGTGACTTTTCCCACAAGAAATGGGGCAAGCACCATAAAAGCAGTACTGATCACCGCTGCCGCCAAAACCAAAATCAGACGGAGCCGATATGCTTTTAAATACCCTAATAATCGTTTCAATATCTCTGTATTTTTCATATCAAAGCGCCTCCTTCCCTAATTGAATCTCTGCAATTTCTCGATAAAGCGGGCAAGTTTCCAACAATTCCTGATGCGTTCCGTTTCCGACAATCTGTCCATCATCCACAACCAAAATCCGGTCTGCATCTAGAATGGTACTGATGCGCTGTGCAACCATGATCACTGTCGCATCCTCAATATGTTCCTTTAAATTTTGACGGAGCTGCCTGTCTGTTTTCATATCCAGCGCAGAAAAGCTGTCATCAAACACATAAATCTCTGGCTTTTTCATCATTGCTCTTGCAATCGCCATTCTCTGACGCTGGCCCCCGGAAAGATTCGTGCCGCCCTGTGCAATCGCATCATGGTATCCATGCTCCTTCTTGCAGATAAATTCATCCGCACATGCAATTTGTGCCGCCAGTTTCCAATCTTCTTCTGTTCCATTTTCTTTTCCGAAATTCAAGTTCTCTGCGATATCACCGGAAAACAATACATTTTTCTGAGGCACATATCCGATCAGCGAACGCAGATCTTCTGTTCGATACTCTTTTGCATTTACACCATCGATCAATACCTCTCCAAACATCGGATCATATAGTCTCGGAATCAGTTTCAAGATACTGGACTTTCCTCGTCCTGTTCCTCCGATGATTGCCGTCACCTCTCCCGGATTTGATACAAAACTCACATCTTTCAAAATCGGCTCATCTGCTCCCGGATACGCAAATGTCACATGACGAAATTCTACCGTTCCATGCATCGGACGATTTTCCATTGAAAAATCTCCATCACAAATGGAACTTTCTGTTTCCAAAACTTCCGCAATTCGCTTTGCACAAGCATAACTGGTTGGAAACATCATAATAACCAAAGAAAGCATCATAACAGAAGTCAATACCATACTGATATACTGGCTGTTTGCCACCAAAGAGCCCACTTCCATAGCACCTGTATCTACAAAATACGCACCCATTCCCAAAACTGCCGCTGTTGTAACACCAAAAATCACGCTGATCACCGGCATCAGAAGACTGGTGACACGCCCTGCTGCCATAGCTGTCATTGCATAATCCTTATTCGCCTCTTCAAACCGATCCGTTTCCGTTTTTTGTTTATTAAATGCCCGGATAACACGAACACCTTCCAAAGACTCTAAAAACAACCGGTTGATCTGATCCAGTTTTTTTCTAAGCCGGATGGAATATCGGGATGCCAGCACCATGATAATAGTCAATGCAATCAGCAATACCGGAATGGCAACCAAAAGTACAGAACTCACTTTTCCGCCTGTAGCTGCTGAAAATATAAGCCCGGCAACTGCCATCATCGGAGCCAATAGCCCCACTCGAAGCAATAACGTCAAAAAATTCTGTACATTTGTAATATCGGAAGTACTTCTTGTCACAAGACTCGCAGTACCGAAGTTATCCATTTCTGCTGCTGAAAACTCCTGCACTTTCGAAAACACTTGATTTCTCAACTGTGCAGCAAACTCCGTAGAAATATACGATGCAATTTTCACCGACAGAAAACTAATCACGCAAGATAGTAATGTGACTCCTGCCATAATAATCGCATACATCCAGATGACGCGATTTTTTCCTTCCGCTACTCCATGACTAATCATCTGTGCTAAAAAAGAAGGGAGCAACATCTGTCCAACTGCCGATAATAGGACCAACGCAAACAGTTGGACGACTTGACTCATCTTTAATTTAACTTTTGAAAATAAAATTTTCATATACTCTGCACTCCTATCTCTTATAATACTGCTTTCTTTATGATTCTTATTTTAGACAATTTAAAAAATAATTTCCCCAGTGCATATTCTTGCAGCTCAAGATATTCCTCATTTGACACAATTCCTCCAAATTTCAAAATCTCCATCTCGCCACTTGCTCCCTCTATAAAAATGTTAGAAGATGTAAAGCCATTTTTTAAATAAAATCTGCGACGTGCTGTTCTTTGTTCCTTATTTTCTGCAGCGTCATCTACACACTCAATCAGAAGTATTATTTTTTTATCTTCAAATTTATTACATACGTTTTGCAAAATAAAACTTCCAGTTCCTTTACTCCTAATTTTAGAACTCACCGCTAAGTAGTCTACCATCACCATATCTTTATACGGTATTACAACAACAAAACCCAAAAGCTGTTCTTTTTCCATTGCAACCATAATTTTCGCTTTCCCATTTTTTACAGAATGCTTTAACACAAAAAATGGCTTTCTTTCTCGCTTCGGAAATGCTTCCATGTATATTTCTTTTATTTCCGCCCATTGTTTCACATCAAATGATTTAAATTCCATATTCATAACCTCCATTGAAAATCTTTTTTGCTCAATAGGCATCATATAATGTATAGTAACTGTACAGTCAATAGTTTTTTATCGAGTAGGAGGCTAATCATTAATTAGCCGACCTCTCACACCACCGTGCA
>ENA-UONQ01002620-UONQ01002620.1-human-gut-metagenome-genome-assembly--contig:-CS26-NODE-2620-length-11793-cov-5.558698_pt1 | contig 11793 bp, 10 predicted proteins | sample MGYA00242460_ERZ724007 | MGnify/ENA metagenome assembly ERZ724007
GGGCCGCGACCCCGGCCCCGGCGGCGGACCACTCGCCGGGCGGGGCGGCGGGGCGGGCGGCGGAACAATCGGCGGGAGGGGCGGCGGGGCGGTCGGCGCGGACGAACTCCATCAGCGCCCGTTTGGCCGGGCGGCGGGGCGTGGTGCGCACGTCGGTGCGGCGCACGAGGGCCAGTCGCCCGGCACAGACCGCGAGGAAACGCTCCGCTTCGGCCGTGGGAAGGATGACGGCAAACCGGCCTCCGGGAGCCAGCAGGCGGAGGACGGCGTCGCGCAGGTCGCCGAACGGCAGGTGCACGGCATGGCGGGCCGCGGTGCGTCCCCCGTCGGGGCAGGTGAGCGAGTCGACGAAAAACGGCGGGTTGGAGACGATCAGATCGAACGGCTCCGGGGTCTCGAACTCCTGCACGGGGCATTGAGCGAACGCCACCCTGCCGCTCCAGGGCGAAGCGGCGGCGTTCTCGCGGGCCTGCCCGACATCGTCGATGTCGACGCCCGTGACATGCGCCTCCGGGGCGCGCTGGGCCAGCATCAGGGCGATCAGCCCCGTGCCCGTGCCGATGTCGAGCATCCGCCGGTCCTGCGGCCGCACCGCGGCCCATGCACCCAGCAGAACGCCGTCGGTCCCGACCTTCATCGGGCAGCGGTCCTGACGGACCGTGAATTGTTTAAACCGAAACCCGCTTAAGAAGCGGGATTTATGAGTATTATTCATTGTTCATTCAAATAGCCGTCCATGCCTGCGCCGAACAGCGAGAAATCGTACCGCGCAGGATCCTCCGCATCGAATGCGCGCAGGGCGTCCGTCAACTCCTCGACGGCCCGCCAGTCGTTCTGGCGGCGGCCAAGCAGTCCCAGCGCACGCGCCGTCTCGCCGACATGGACGTCCAGCGGCAGGTAGAGGGCCGACATCGGGATACGCCGCCACAGACCGAAATCGACACCCCGGTCGTCGCGGCGCACCATCCACCGCAGATACATGCACAGCCGCTTGCAGGCCGCGCCGCGCTCGACGGACGAAACATGCTTCTCGCAGCGCGGAGCGTGCTCCCCGGCGAAAAACTCGCGCCGGAAGTCGACCAGCACGGCGGGCATGCTCTGCGCGGCCTCATAGCGCGTCTCGAAGAAATTCCCGATGCCGCCATGGCGCTCCTCCATACGCCGCAGGGCCAGCACGAAATCGCGCAGGTCCCCGCCGTTGAACGTGCGGTGGACGTAGGACGAAAGCAGCGCCAGTTCGCGCTGCGAGGCGTTGCGCACGAAATCCGCCGGAGCGTCGTCCATGAAGTGCATCATGCGGTGGCCGCTGCGGACAATGGCCTTACGGTTGCCCCAGGCGATGGTCGCGGAGAAAAATCCCGCGATCTCGCGGTCGGCGCGGTCCGTATAGCGGTGCGGTACCGAAATCGGATCGTCGGCGATGAAGTCGGGGCTGTTGTATTTGTCGTGGAGCGCGTCGAGCAGCTCCTTCAGATCGGTGTTCGTCATGGCGTGCGGAGCATTCGGAGCAAGACATCGGTTTGCGGGATGCCGTAACCCAGTTCGCAGCCGGGAGCTGCGGCCCGCGTGCCGGAAGCGTGCAGCAGTCCGATGAGTTCGCCGCGTTCCATAGGACGGTATTCGAGCAGGCAGGCGCAAAGCCCCGCGATAACCGGCGTCGAAAACGAAGTTCCCAACGACGAGGCTCCGGCGACGAAATCGGGCTTCACATAGCCGGCATCTTCGCGTCCGACACCACTGGAGCGGGAGCGGGAAACACCGTCGGAATCGCACGAACCGACCGTGATGACCTGCCGGACATCGGCCGGAAAGGAGACATTGCGCCACGCCTTGTCGCCCTCGTTGCCGGCGCTCTGCACGAAAACGAGCCCGGGACGCGCCGTGAGCAGGCTGTCGAGGTAGCGCGAGAGCGTCGAGGTGCGGCCGTCGAGCATCGCGGGCGTATAGCCGCTGAAATCGTCGAACGTCGTATAGCCCAACGACGAGGAGATCACGTCGACGTCATGCGCCAGGAGCCACTCGATGCCGCGGATCAGCTGCCGCTCCTCGGCGCGAGGCTCCACTTCGGCGCGGTCGGTTTTCGCAAGATAATACTCCGCGCCCCATGCCAGCCCGCGGATCGTATCGCCAGAACGGCCTCCGAGGTTGGTGCAGACCCTCGTGCCGTGATCTGTGGCGTCGTCGAAGAATGCCGTCTCGTCGCCGCCCGTGAAATCGCGCCAGGCGGCGACGTGCAGCCCCCGCGTCCAGCGGTCGGTGCGGAAGCCCCCGAAACCCGCGTCCAGCACCCCGATGCGGACGCCCCGTCCGGAGAGGTTCAGCGAATCGAACGCCCGGGACATCGTCTGCCCCACGGCGCGCGAATAGGTCCGGGAGTAGTCCGAGGTCCACGTCCCGCGCACCTCGCGCACGAGGTCCCACGCACCGTAGGCGGCAAGAGCCGGAAGAAGCAGCCAAAGCAGTTTTTTCATGTTACCGGACCGTTTCGCAGCCGAGGATCAGACCGTCGGACATGGTGATCTTCCGGTCGGCCATTGCGGCGAGGTTTTCGTCGTGGGTGACGATCACGACGGTCTGGCCGAGCCGTTCGCGCAGGTCGAAGAACAGGCGGTGGATCTCGTCGCGGTTGTGCGAGTCGAGGTTGCCCGAGGGTTCGTCGGCCAGCAGCACGGCGGGCGAATTGACCAGCGCACGGGCGATGGCCACGCGCTGCTGCTCGCCGCCCGAAAGCTGTCCGGGCTTGTGGTCGCGCCGCGCCGCGAGGCCCATCATGTCGAGCAGTTCGGAGGCACGGCGTTCGACATCGGCGCGCGGACGCCGGCCGATCAGCCCCGGAATGCAGACGTTCTCGAAAGCCGTGAACTCCGCAAGCAGGTGGTGGAACTGGAACACGAAGCCGATGCGCTCGTTGCGGAACTGCGACAAGGCCCGATCGCCCAAGGCCGAGACATCGCGGCCGTCGATCTCCACGCGCCCGCCGTCGGGACGCGACAGCGTGCCGATGATCTGCAAAAGCGTGGTCTTGCCAGCGCCGCTGGCCCCCACGATGGAGACCACCTCGCCCTGCGCCACGTCGAGCGAAACGCCTTTCAGCACCTCCAGCGTGCCGAAACTCTTGTGTATGTCGGTAGCCCGTATCATTGGCGGAACATATTGAACAGTTTGACCGTGTCCACAGCTTCCCGCACGTCGTGGACGCGGAGTATCGCCGCACCCTGGCGCAGGCACTCCCAGCCCAGGGCAACGGTTCCGGCGAGCGATTCGGCGGGAGTGGCGTCGAGAACCTTATAGATCATCGACTTGCGCGAAAGCCCCGCCAGCACCGGGTAACCCAGCGCGCAGAGGCGGTGCAGACCCGCGAGCAATTCGTAGTTCTGCTCCGTGGTCTTGGCGAAGCCGAAGCCGGGGTCGAGGATGATGTTTTCACGCCGGATGCCCGCGGCGAGCATCTCGTCGGTGCGGCGGCGGAAATAGCCGACGACCTCGGTGACGATGTCGCGCCGGTAGTCGGTCTGCGACTGCATGGTTTTCGGATCGCCCTTCATGTGCATGGCGATGTAGGGTACGCCGCAGTCCGCAACGACGGAGAGCATCGCGGGGTCGAGTTCCCCGGCCGAAATGTCGTTGACGACGAGCGGCCCGAACGTTTCGACAGCCTTCGCCGCGACTTCGCTGCGGAACGTGTCGACCGAGACGGTCATGCCGGGCGCCAGCCGACGCACGGTCCCGACGCCCAGCCGGACGCGACGCCACTCCTCGTCGGCGGGGACTTCGTCGGCCCCGGGACGCGAGGAGTAGCCCCCGACGTCGATCAGCTGCGCCCCTTCGGACACGGCTTCGCGGACGCGGCGCTCGACGGATTCGGCCTCCGGAGTGCGGCTGCCGGCATAGAAAGAATCGGGGGTGACGTTAAGAATCGCCATCACCTGCGGCGAGGAAAAATCAATGTTCATGGGCTTCATGGCTGAAAATTCGGTGCAACTCCGCGACAGCGGGTTCAAGGTCGGATTCGAGGATGTTGACAAGGGTGTAGTCGGCCTTCGCGCTCAACGTATCGTCGTCCGTCTGGGCGGCGATGCGGAGGCGGACCTCCCCGGGTGTGCGCCCGTCGCGGCGGCAGGTGCGTTCGATGCGCAGCGCCTCGGGGGCGAGGACGGCAACCGTGCGGTCGACGCAGGCATCGAACCCCGCATCGAAAAGAAGGGCGCTTTCGAGGATCACGTAGTCGCCCTCCTGCTGTTCGGCCCACGCCGCGAAATCGGCCCAGACGGCCGGGTGGACGATGGCGTTCAGGTCGGCGAGGGCCTGCGCCTCGGAGAAGACCCGCCCGGCAAGGTAGGTACGGTTCAAGGTCCCGTCCGCATAGGCTTCGGCCCCGAAACGGTCCGTGATGCGCTGGCGCAGCTCCGCATCCTCCGTCATCAGCCGTTTGGCCCCGGCATCGGAGTCATAGACCGCGACGCCCAAACGCGCGAAAAGACGGCAAACGGTGCTTTTGCCGCTGCCGATGCCGCCTGTGATTCCGACCTTCATCATGGGTTACGGGGAACGTCGATTTCGGGAATGTCCCCGATGGAAATGATCTTGATGTCGCTGAACCGCGGCGCAAGGGCGTTTTGCAGCGACTGGGGGTCGATGATGAGTTTACCCTCGTGCCCCTCCTCATACGAACGCTTCGTCTTGAGTTCCGCAAGCGGAATGCGCAGCGTCTTGTTCATGTAGACCCGGTAGCCGAAAAGGTTCGTACCGACGCCCTCGACCACGCAGGTAACCTCGAAAGGCTGTCCGTCGACACTCACCCTCACGGTCTGCTCGGTGGTGTACGTATAGCTCAATTTCGCGATATACCAAAGGATGAACGACGCGACGAGCAGCGCCAGAAAAACCGGCGACACGTAGCGGTGCATCCATTTCAACCAATTTTCCATCATGGGAACCTATAATATCCGTATGACAAAGATAGTGCAAGGCGGGGCAATATCAAATTTATTTTGCACATTGCCGAGCCGCAGCCTGCCCAAGCGGGCGTCTGCTTGCCCGCAAAGATAGTGCAAGCCGGCCGCAATGCCAAATTTATTTGAAAAAACGGACCGCACCTCTCGGTGCGGTCCGTTTTTGTCGGATCGGGAGTCTATCCATTACTTCTCCACGTCGGTCTTGGCGCGCTTCGTCATCAGATCGTAAGCGATCGGCGTCGCGAGGAAGATCGTGGCGGCCGTACCTACGACCACGCCGATGATCAGCGCGAAGATGAAGCCGCGGATCGTCTCGCCGCCGAAGAAGAAGATGGCCAGCAGCGTCACGAGCGTCGTGCCCGAGGTGTTGATCGTACGCGACAGCGTCGAGTTGATGGCGTTGTTCACGGTCTCCTTCAGGTTGCGCTTCGGGTAGAGACCCAGGTACTCGCGGATTCGGTCGAAGACGACCACCGTGTCGTTGATGGCATAGCCGATGATCGTCAGGATCGCGGCGATGAACGCCTGGTTGACCTCGAGGTTGAAGGGCAGCAGACCGTAGAACATCGAGAAGATGCCGATGATCAGCAGGGCGTTGAAGGCCAGGGCCGCCGTGGCGCCCGAAGCCCACTGCCAGCGCTTGAAGCGGAACGTAATATAGAGACCGATGGCGATGAGCGAGAAGAGCACCGAATAGATGGCGTTCCACGTCATGTCCTTGGCGATCGAGGGACCGATCTTGTCGGCCGTCAGGATACCGTTGGCGTCGGTCTGCGTATTGCGGAACTGCTCGAAGGTGATGTCATACGAGTAGAGCGGTTTCAGAGCGTCGTAGATGATCTGCTCGACCTCCGAGGTAGCCTCGTCCGACGTGTCGTCGTAGCGATACTGGGTCACGATGCGCATCTGGTTCTCCTTGCCGTACTGCTTCACCTCGGAACTGATCGACGAAGCGTCGGCATCGGCGAACTGCGAGAAAGCCTTCTCCACATTCTGACGAACCTCTTCGGCCGAAACGGGCTTGTCGAAACGGATCACGTAAGCGCGGCCGCCCGTGAACTCGGCGCCGAGGTTCAGACCGCGGGCGAAGAACGAAACGCACGACAGAACCATCAGGGCAACGGCGATACCGTAAGCCAGTTTGCGCTTGGCGATGAAGTCGACGCGCGTGTTATTGAGGAAGTTCTCCGACCAGCGGCGCGAGAAGGTGATGTGACCCCATTTGCCGACGATCCACTCGATCAGCAGGCGCGTGATGAAGATGGCGCAGAAGAACGAGGTGATGATACCGATGATCAGCGTCGTGGCGAAGCCCTGAACCGGACCGTTGCCGAAGATGAACAGCACGATACCCGTGATGATCGTCGTCAGGTTACCGTCGATGATGGCCGAATAGGCCTTCGAGAAACCGTCCTTGATGGCCAGCGAAAGACCCTTGCCGCCGCGAAGCTCCTCCTTGATACGTTCGTAGATGATCACGTTCGCATCGACGGCCATACCCATCGTCAGCACGATACCCGCGATACCCGGAAGGGTCAGCACGGCGCCGAACGACACCAAAACGCCCATCAGCAGGAAGACGTTCGTGAGCAGCGCGACGTCGGACATCCAGCCCGCCGTCTTGTAGAACAGACCCATGTAGAGCAGCACGAGGATGAAGGCGATCACGAACGAGATCATACCGGCGTTGATCGACTCCTGGCCCAGCGAAGGACCTACGACCGTATCCTGGATGATCTTGGCCGGAGCGGGAACCTTACCCGAATTGAGCACGTTGGCCAGGTCCTTGGCCTCCTGGATGGTGAAATCGCCGGTGATCTGCGACTGTCCCTTGTCGATCTTCGAGTTGACGCGGGGAGCCGAATAGACGTAGCCGTCGAGAACGATGGCGATGCACTTGCCGATATTTTCGCCCGTCATGCGCGACCACTCCTGCGTACCTTCGGCGTTCATGGTCATCGAAACCTCGGCCGTGGCGCCGCGCTGGGCGTACTGCTCGGTGGCTTCCGTAACGACCGAACCATCGAGCGGAGCCTTGCCGTCGGGCGTAGAAACCTTGATGGCGTAGAGGTAGAAACGACCGTCGATCTTGTCGTCGCCCTTGACGCCCCACTTGAACATGATGTCGGCGGGGAACAGCTCGCGGACGGCCGGCTGGGCGAGGTACTCGTTGACGGCTGCCATGTCGGCCTTGTAAGCGGCTCCGATGGAGGCGCCGCCTGCGAAGCGGGGATTGAGGACTGCAAAGAGCGGGTTCTGCGAGTGGTCGAAGTGGCCTTCCTGAACGGCGGTCTCGGCCGTGGCGGTCGAATCGGCGGCGCCGACCTCGGCGATCAGGCCCTCGGCCTCGGCGGCGGGAGTCCCGGCGGCAGCGGCAGCCTCGGCGGCAGCGGTCTCGGGCGCAGCGGCGGGAGCCTGCGCCAGTTCGGCCTTGATGAGCTTGTCGGCAGCGGAAAGCGCGGGGAAGATCTCATTGGCGTCGTAGGTGGTCCAGAACTCCAGCGAAGCGGTTCCCTGCAACAGGTCGCGGACGCGCTGCGGCTCCTTCACGCCCGGAAGCTCGACCAGAATGCGGTGCGAGTTCGGGAGGCGCAGGATGTTGGGCTGCGTAACGCCGAAGTGGTCGATACGGCTGCGCAGCACGTTGAACGATGCGCCGATGGCAGCCTCGGTCTCCTTCTTGAGGATCTTCTCGACGTCGGCGTCCGAGCTTTCGAGCGTGATGTCCTTGCGGTCGGGGCTTACGAAAAGCTCGGCGATGGGACGGCCGTTCGAAAGGCGCGAATACGCCTTCACGAAGTCGGAGATATAGTCTGTCGAAGAGCCTTGCTTCATCGCCTCGTTGGCCACGCCGATCGCCTCGATGAAAGCCGGGTCGTTCTGGCTGTCGCCGGCCAAAGCCTTCACGACATCCTCGACCTGCACCTCCAGCATGACGTTCATTCCGCCCTTGAGGTCCAGGCCCAGGTTCAGCTCCTTCTCCTTACACTCCTTGTAGGTGAACTTGCGGAAGCCCAGGTTGTAAACCGGCAGGTTCTGCACCGAATCGAGGTAATGCTGTTCGGCCTCGCCCTGCTGGTCGAGGGGGAACTGCGCGGCATAAGCGGCCGCCTGCTTCTCTACGCCACGCGTCTTGAACGTAAACGAGAGCTGATAAACACACGCGAGAGCCAGCAGGACCGCAATGAGTTTAATAAAACCTTTACTTTGCATTTGAGTGAAAAATAGTTATTGTTATTTGTTGTAATTATTGTCATTACGCACAATAGCACGCAAAGATAGAAAAATAAAGTGAAAAGTGAAAGGTGAAAGGTGAAAAGTAGTGCGCCGGCGCAAAAAAATCCGTATTTTTGGGGCCGTATGATAAAATATACGGAATACAAATACCACCTCGCGGCGTTGTTCACGGTGACCGTATGGGGCGCGACGTTCGTTTCGACGAAGGTCCTGATCGCCAACTCGCTGACTCCGGCGGAAATTTTCCTGCTCCGGTTCGCTATGGCATACGTCTGCATCCTGCCCTTCGCCCGCGGACGCATGTGGGCCGCGAACCTGCGCGACGAACTGCTGCTGGCGGCCGCGGGGCTGAGCGGAGGGTCGCTCTATTTCCTTACCGAAAACATGGCTCTGGAGTACGCCCCGGCCTCGAACGTTTCGCTGATCGTCTGCACGGCGCCCGTGTGGACCGCCGTGGTGATGAGCCTCTTCTATCGCGGCGAGCGGATGTCGCGGCGGCAGATCGCAGGCTCGGCGCTGGCATTCGCGGGGATGGTGCTCGTGGTGCTCAACGGGCATTTCGTGCTCCGCCTCTCGCCGCGGGGCGACATGCTGGCGCTCTCGGCGGCGATGCTATGGATGGTTTATTCGCTGGTGATCAAACGCCTCGGAGGCCGCTACCCCGCTATCTTCATCACCCGGAAAGTCTTTTTCTACGGACTCGTGACGATCCTCCCGGTCTTTGCGTTCCGGCCTTTCGGCGCGGACTGGGAGGTGCTGTCGCGGCCCGTCGTATGGGGCAACCTGCTCTTTCTGGGCGTCGTGGCCTCGATGCTCTGCTACGTGCTCTGGAACGCCGCGATGCACCGTCTGGGAGCCGTCAGGACAACCAACTACATCTATTTCAACCCGCTGGTGACGATCGTCGCGGCGACGCTCTGCATCGGCGAGCGGATCACCCTCGCCGCTTTGGCCGGAGCGGCGCTGATCCTCTACGGGATGTGGCGGGCGGAGCGGGCCTAATGCACCATCTTCAGGCCGACGATGCCGACGAAGACCAGCGACAGGAAGAACATCCGCCAGAAGGTCACGGCGTCGTGGAAGAAAACGATGCCGAGGACCACGGTTCCCACGCCCCCGATACCGGTCCAGATCATGTAGGCCGTACCCATCGGGATCGTCCTCTGGGCCACGTAGAGCAGCCAGCCGCTCACGCCCATCGACACGGCCGAAAGGGCCAGAAAAAGAAAATGGTAACGCGGGCAGAGGTTCGCAAGTTTGAACCCCAGCGGCCACCCCATCTCGAAAAGTCCTGCCAGAATCAGATACAGCCAAGCCATCGGAAACGATTTTTACGGACGAAGATAGCAAATTTTACATCCCGGGCAAAATAAAGAGCGCGACTCCCGCAGGAATCGCGCTCTTTCGCGTCGAATTAATTCTTAATTTTTAATTGGCGAAGCCCTACTTCACCTCTTCGAACTCCACATCCTCGGGCTGCCCGTCGCCGCCGCCCTGCTGGCCGCCGGCGTTCGACTGCGACTGCTGGCCGGCATCGGCTCCGGGCTGTGCGCCCTGCTGTGCCTGCTGCTGCGCGTAGATGTCCTGCGAAGCGGCCTGCCATGCGGCGTTAAGCTCGGCCATCGCCGTGTCGATGGCGGCCATGTCGGCGTTCTTGTGCGCCTCCTTCAGCTTGCCGAGCGCCGTCTCGATGGCGGCCTTCTTGTCGGCGGGAAGTTTCTCGCCGTACTCCTTGAGCTGCTTCTCGGTGGTGAAGATGTTCGAGTCGGCGGCGTTGATCTTGTCGATGCGCTCCTTCTCGGCCTTGTCCTTCTCCTCGTTGGCCTTGGCCTCGTCGCGCATGCGCTGGATCTCCTGCTCGGTAAGGCCCGAGGAGGCCTCGATGCGGATCTTCTGCTCCTTGCCCGTGCCCTTGTCCTTGGCCGATACGTTCAGGATACCGTTGGCGTCGATGTCGAACGTAACCTCGATCTGCGGAACGCCGCGCGGTGCGGCGGGAATGCCGTCGAGGTGGAAGCGGCCGATCGACTTGTTGTCGCGGGCCAGCGGACGCTCGCCCTGGCAGACGTTGATCTCCACCGAAGGCTGGTTGTCGGCAGCCGTCGAGAAGGTCTCCGACTTGCGCGTCGGGATCGTCGTGTTGGCGTCGATGAGTTTGGTCATCACACCGCCCAGGGTCTCGATACCCAGCGACAGCGGCGTAACGTCGAGCAGCAGCACGTCCTTCACCTCGCCCGTGAGCACACCGCCCTGAATGGCGGCGCCGATGGCCACGACCTCGTCGGGGTTGACCGAACGGTTCGGGGTCTTGCCGAAGAACTCCTCGACGATCTTCTGGATCGCGGGAATACGCGTCGAACCGCCCACGAGGATCACCTCGCTGATCTGCGAGGCGTCCAGACCCGCGTCACGAAGCGCCAGCTTGCAAGGCTCGATGGTCTTGCGGATCAGGTGGTCGCACAACTGCTCGAACTTGGCGCGCGTGAGCGTCATCACCAGGTGCTGCGGAATGCCGTTGACAGGCATGATATACGGCAGGTTGATCTCCGTGGTGGTCGAGGACGACAGTTCGATCTTCGCCTTCTCGGCGGCCTCCTTCAGACGCTGCAAGGCCATCGGGTCCTGACGCAGGTCGATCTGGTGCTCGGCCTTGAACGACTCGGCCATGTAGTCGATCAGCACGTGGTCGAAGTCATCGCCTCCGAGGTGCGTATCGCCGTTGGTGGACTTCACCTCGAAAACGCCGTCGCCCAGTTCGAGGATCGAAATATCGAACGTTCCGCCGCCCAGGTCGTACACGGCGATCTTCTGGTCGCTGGACTTCTTGTCGAGGCCGTAGGCCAATGCGGCGGCCGTCGGCTCGTTGATGATGCGGCGGACCTTCAGACCGGCGATCTCGCCCGCCTCCTTCGTAGCCTGACGCTGCGAGTCGGAGAAGTAGGCCGGAACCGTGATCACGGCCTCCGAAACCTCCTGGCCCAGGTAATCCTCGGCCGTCTTCTTCATCTTCTGGAGGATGATGGCCGAAATCTCCTGCGGGGTGTACTGACGTCCGTCGATGTCCACGCGCGGGGTGTTGTTGTCGCCCTTGACGATGGCATAGGGAGCGCGCGCGATGTCGGCCGAAACCTTGTCGTAGGTCTCACCCATGAAACGCTTGATCGAGAAGACCGTGCGCTTGGGGTTGGTGATCGCCTGACGCTTCGCGGGGTCGCCGACCTTACGCTCGCCGTCGGCCGTGAAAGCCACGACCGAAGGGGTCGTGCGGTGTCCCTCGGAGTTGGGGATTACAACAGGCTCGTTGCCCTCCATCACTGCCACGCAGGAGTTCGTGGTTCCTAAATCAATACCGATAATCTTTGCCATAATAGTAATATGTTTTAATTGTTTATTTTTTCGGTTTCGTATCCGCCGGTCCGGGCTTTTTCCGACTCCGGCCGCCGGTTACGCCCACGAACCGAACAAAGGTCGTGCCGATCGGCAATCCCTGCCAAATTGTCAGCCCGATGGCAGAAAAATGCCGTGCAACGTCATGGCGCACGGCATTTTGTCACCCGCCTGAAAAGCGGTTTTCGAGGGGCGCGGCGCACTCGGGGGTGTT
>ENA-UONQ01002624-UONQ01002624.1-human-gut-metagenome-genome-assembly--contig:-CS26-NODE-2624-length-11758-cov-7.822353_pt1 | contig 11758 bp, 7 predicted proteins | sample MGYA00242460_ERZ724007 | MGnify/ENA metagenome assembly ERZ724007
CGAAGGCGGCGCTCTTGGCCTCCTCGAGCTCCTTGCGGCGCGAGTCCTCGGCGCGGGCGGCCTCCTTCTCACTGCGGCGGCGCGCGGCGGCCTTGCCGATGTTCTGAACAAACAGGACGACGATCACAATCGCCGCCAGCACCAGCCCCACCCAGCCCGGCACGCGGATCTGCCAGAAGTCGTGGATGGTGAAATGGTCATAGAGCATGCCGAGATAGTACAGCGCCACGCCGCCGAGCAGGCAGACGATCGCCAGCACCAGATCGAGCGCCGCGTGGACGCGGTGGTTGCGATGGCGGATGATATAGCCCGCCAGCAGCGCCAAAGCCCCCAGAAACAGGGCCGGCGACTGACAGCAGAGCAGATAACCGAGCGTTTTATCCATACTGTGAACCTCTCTTTCCTGCGGCGCTTACAGCGCGCATTTGCCGCGGGGGATGAACTTCCCGCCGCACTCGCCCACGACGCTGCCGCCGCGGACCATCAGCTGCCCGCGCAGCCAGACCTGTTCGATGCCGCCGCGGGTGACAAAGCCCTCATAGGGCGTGTAGCCCGCGCGGCTGAGGAGATTTTCGGCGCGGATGACGTGGTCGGCCTGCGGATCGTAGACGACGATGTCGGCGTCCGCGCCCTTGGCGAGCACGCCCTTGCGCGGGAACATGCCGTAAAGCCGCGCCGGGTTCTCCGCCAGCACGCGGCACATCGTCGCAAGGCTGATCTTCCGCGTGGCAACGCCCGCCGAATAGACCACCTCGCCGCGCGTCTCCACACCGGGGACGCCGCCGGGGATCTTCGTGAAGTCCGCGCGTCCCATCTCCTTCTGCTCGGTCGTGAACGAGCAGTGGTCGGTGGAGATCGTCTGGATCTCGCCGCGGCGGAGCGCCGCCCAGAGCGCCTTCTGATCATCTGGCTTGCGGATCGGGGGCGAGCAGACGAACTTCGCCGCCTCGTCCCAGTCCTCGTTATAATAGACGCTGTCGTCGAGGACGAGGTACTGCGGGCACGTCTCGACATAGACCTTCTGGCCGCGCTTGCGCGCCGCCTCGACCTCGCGCAGGGCGGCGGCGCTCGTCAGGTGGACGATGATGACCGGGATATCCACCGCCTCGGCGATGTGGAGCAGGCGGCCGACGGCCTCGGCCTCGAGGAAATCGGGCCGTGTCTCGGGGTGGGACGAGACACCCATCTCCCCCGCCGCCTTCTTCTCGGTGACGAGCGCGTCGATCACGCCGCTGTTTTCGCAGTGGACGCCGCAGATGCCGCCCTTTTCCTTCAGCTTCTTCAGCGCCCAGTACATCGCCTCGTCGCCGATCATCATGGCCGGATAGGTCATATACATCTTGAAGGAGGAGATGCCCGCGGCGTACATGTCGTCGATCTCGCAGGCGATGTCCTCGTTCCAGTCGTCGATCGTCATGTGGAAGCTGTAGTCGCACCAGGTGCGCCCGTCGGCCTTCTCGTGCCAGAGCTGCAGGCCGTGGGCGAGCGTCTCGCCCTTGTTGGGGCAGGCGAAATCGATGACCGTGGTCGTTCCGCCGTGGATGGCGGCGAGACTGCCGCTGTCAAAGTCGTCGACGGTGGTCGTGTTCGCGACGTCGAGGTCAAAGTGCGTATGCGCGTCGATAAAGCCGGGCAGAAGGAACTTGCCCGTCACGTCGACGGTCTGCGCCAGCGGGTCGGTGATGCTGCGCGCGACGCGGACGATCTTCTCCCCGTCGACGAGGACATCCGCGCGCTTCGTCCCCTTGCCGGAGACGACGGTGCCGCCCTTGAAGAGCTTTCTCATCAGGATAACCTCCCTTATATCTCTCAGTTCAATCATTCAGTATACCACAAAAATCCCGGATTTCCAGACGGATTTCCCGCAAAGCGGCACATTTTCCTATCGGTAAAATAGACAAAATTAGGGCGCGTTTTTCGTTGTCATCCTGAACAAAATAGGATTCCATTTCGTGTAAAATTTGTGTAAAATAGAAATTACTGATGGGCGCACACAGGCGTCCGGAAATTATAAGGAGGAAGATTACATGCGGAAATTCTTAGCGACTCTGCTGGCTCTGGCCATGGCGCTGTCTCTGATGGTGCCCGCAGCTTGGGCTGAACCCGCTGACGAACCTGCTTCTGCCACCTATGAAGCGGTTCTCGGCAAAACCGCCAGGAAATACGGAAATATTGAGCTGGACATCTCCACGGAGAAGTTTATGAAGGCCGGGTTTGCGTATGGCGACGTAGTCACCGTTGACGTCAACGGCAACAGCTACGAGATGCCCGTCTGCTCGAACTATAACGACGTGGACACCGGCAAGAAGCTCGTACGCGCGACGGAGGGCGCGTCCAGCGTCATCGTGGCCATCAACTACGGCCAGCTCGCGGTGGACGCCGGTCTGGCCAAGCCGAACACCGACCCCGCCGTCTCCGACAAATATGTCGCGGCGGACGGCGTGACCTATCCCGTCAAGGTGACGATCACCATGAAGGATAAGGGCGCGTATTTTGCCGAGTGGGATGCCCGCCAGCTGCCCACGCGTACCGGCGACCGCAATGCCGACATGTATAAGAACCTGACGGACGCTGAGTTCGCCAATGTCCGCGTGATCGAGACCACCGGCATGGGCGAGGGCGTTCTCTACCGCGGCAGCTCCCCCATCAACGACGCCGTTGAGGGCCGCAACCCCTATGCCGACGCCGCCGCCAAGGCTGCGGGCATCAAGACCTTCATCAACCTCGCCGACTCCGAGGCCGCCGCGAAGGCCTATCCCGGCTGGGAAGGCAGCTACTACTCCACGCAGGATGCCGTCTTTCTGAACATGCCCGTCGCGTTCACGACGGACGCCTTCAAGACCGGTCTTGCAAACGGCTATCGCTACATTGCCTCCAGCGAGACGGAGGCCCCCTACTACATGCACTGCACCGAGGGTAAGGACCGCTGCGGCATCGCCAGCGCCGTGCTCGAGTGCTTCATGGGCGCGAGCTACGATGAGGTCGTCGCCGACTACCTCGTGACCTACTACAACTACTACGGCATCCAGCCCGGCACCGAGAAGGCCGCCAACATCGCCAAGTACGGCATTGTCTCCGCGCTGCAGACCATGTTCGGCGTGGAGGATCTGTCGAAGGCCGACCTGCAGGCCGAGGCGCTGGATTATCTGCTGGAGATCGGCCTGAACGCCGAGGAGATCGTCTCCCTCCTGCTGACGCTCAGCGGCCTGCCCGCCTCCCTTGAGGGGCTGGTCGTCATCCTGCACTCCAACGACGTACACGGCAATATCATGGGCTATTCCCAGATGGCCGCGCTGCGCGACGCGTTTGAGTCCCTCGGCGCCGAGGTCATTCTGGCCGACGCCGGCGACTACAGTCAGGGCACAACCTATGTCAGCACCACGAAGGGCGCCGACGCCATCGAGATGATGAACGTCGCCGGCTACGATGTGGCCACCCTTGGCAACCATGAGTTTGACTACGGCTATCCCCAGCTCAAGGAGAACCTGAGCAAGGCGGACTTCGCCGTTCTCTGCGCGAACATCCTGAAGGATGGTGAAAACGCCTTCCAGGGCAACACCATCATCGAGAAGGACGGCGTGAAGATCGGCTTCTTCGGTCTCGACACCCCCGAGGCACAGACCAAGGCCAACCCCGCGCTCATGCAGGGCCTGTCCTTCTACGCTGAGAAGGAGCTCTATGCCTGCGCGCAGGCGCAGATTGACGAGCTGCGCGCAAACGGCGCGGACATCGTTGTCTGCCTCGCCCACCTCGGCGTGGACAAGGAATCCGCCCCCAACCGCTCCACCGACCTCTATGCCAATGTCACCGGTCTCGACTTCATCATCGACGGCCACTCCCACACCGTGATGGTGGATGGTGCGGACGGTGAACCCATCCAGTCCACCGGCACCGCGTTTGAATACGTCGGCATGATTCTCATCGACAGCGAAAGCAAGGAGATCCTCGGCAACGCACTCGTCGAGCTGGACGGCGTGGCGGGCGATCCCACCGTGGCCGCCGCCGCACAGAAGATCATCGATCGCGTCAACGCCGAGTACGGTGAGGTGTTCGCCCGCAGCGACGTGGAGCTCAACGGTGACCAGGCTCCCGGCAACCGCACCGAGGAGACGAACCTCGGCGACCTCATCACCGACGCGATGCTCTGGTCGCTCACCGAGCAGAACCCCGGCAGTATCACCGAGGTTGACCCCGACAACATCATCTCTCTCACCAACGGCGGCGGCATCCGCGCATGGATCCACCAGGGCGACATCTCCAAGAAGGACATCAACACCGTCCTGCCCTTCGGCAACACCGTGGCCGTGGTCTATGTGACCGGCGCGGAGCTGCTCGAGGCGCTCGAGGCCTCCACCTTCAGCACGCCCGCCAAGATCGGCGCTTTCCCGCAGGTGGCCGGTATCGACTTCACCATCTTTACCGACAAGGCCTACGATGCGAACACTGACAAATATCCCGGCTCGACCTACTATGGCCCGCACAGCATCCAGCGCGTGGTCATCAACAGCATCAACGGCAAGCCCTTCGACCTGAACGCGAAGTATGCCGTTATCACGAATAACTTCGTGGCCGCCGGCGGCGATGCCTACTATGCCTTCGCCGCGGCGAGCAGCCAGTTCGACACCGGCCGTCCACTCGATGAGGTTCTGATGGAGTACATCACCGAGAAGCTCGGCGGCGTGGTCGGCGAGCAGTATGCCGAGCCGCAGGGTCGCATCACCATCGCCAACTGCACCGAGGGCAGCCACGACTTCCGCCTTGTGAACGCCAAGGCCGCCACCTGCGGCGATGACGGCTACACCGGCGATGTGGTCTGCGCCGGCTGCGGCGAGGTGCAGAGCAAGGGCGCGGTCATCAAGGCCACCGGCGAGCACCACTATGACAAGGGCGTGTGCACCGTCTGCGGTGCGAAGGACCCGAACTATAAGCCGCCCACGACCGGCGACAGTGGTGTCCTGCTCTATGTCGGTCTCGCGGTCATGGCCATCGGCGGCAGCGCCGTTGTGGTCACCCGCAAAAAAGAGCGCACCTGAGCGTAAACCTGATCCACCCGCATAAGTCATTTCGCAGAGCCCCCGGAGCTGACGCTCCGGGGGCTCTTTTGCTGTGCGTGCACGCCGCGCAGCCCTCCTGCGTATAAAATCTTCCGTTTTCTTCCATACTGCAAGTGATTCTGTATGGGGAGGCTGCTCATGGAACCGACGAAGGATACATTTGACGCGCGGGCGGCGGCGCTCGACGAGCTGCTGGGAACGGGGCGGAGCTTTGACATGGTCACCCGCCCGCTCACGATCGCGGGGCGGCGCGCCCGGCTCTGGGTCGTGAACGGCTACGCCGAGGACGCGCTGCTCGAGCGCGCCATCTCCGCGTGGCGGCCCATTGGGAGCCTTGCGGACACGCCCGATCTGCAGGCGTTTCTCGAGCGCTATGTCAGTGTCTGCGATGCCGCGGTGGAGCGCGACCGCCTGACCGCGGTGACGGCCGTTTTTGCGGGCAAGACTCTCCTCATCATCGACGGCTACGAGGGCGGGCTGCTCATGGACGCCAAGCAGTTCCCGCTGCGCTCGGTCGAGGAGCCGAATTCGAGCAAGGTGCTGCGCGGCAGCCACGACGGCTTCGTCGAGAGCATCATGAAAAACGCCGCGCTCCTGCGCCGCCGCATCCGCGACCCGGCGCTCACGCTCGAGCGGCTGCAGGTCGGCGGGCGCTCCCGCGCGGACGTGGCCCTGTGCTACATGCGCGGGCAGGCGGACGAGGCGCTCATCGCCGAGCTGCGCGAAAAGCTCGCGCACATGGACGTCGGCTCCGTCGCCATGAGTCAGGAGAGCATCGCCGAGGCCATCGCGCCCAAGCAGTGGTATAACCCCTTTCCGAAGGTACGCTACACCGAGCGCCCAGACACGGCGACCGCCTGCGTCATGGAGGGCGACGTGCTCCTGCTCATCGACAACACGCCCGCGGTCATGATTTTTCCCGTCTCGATCCTGCGCTTTGCCGAGGAAATCAACGACTATTACTTCCCGCCGCTCGTCGGGTCGTATCTGCGGATCGTGCGGCTCGTCGTGCTGTTTCTGACGATTTTCGTCACGCCGCTTTGGTACCTGCTCGTCAAGTCACCCGATACGCTCCACGAAAACCTCCACTTCCTGCTCATCGAGGGGGAGTGTCCCGTCCCGCTCATTTTGCAGCTGCTGCTCGTGGAGCTCATCATCGACGTGCTCAAGCTCGCCTCGCTCAACACGCCCGACGTGCTCGGCAACTCCTTCAGCATGCTCGGCGCGCTCATCCTCGGTGACTTTGCGGTGCAGTCGCGCTGGCTCGTGCCGGAGGTGCTGGTGTATATGGCGTTCGTCGCCATCGCGAACTTCACGCAGCACAGCTTTGAGATGAGTTACGCGTGCAAGCTCTGCCGCATGGCGCTGCTGGTGATGATCTGGCTTTTCGACTGGTGGGGCTTCGCGCTCGGGATCGTCGGCATTCTCGTGCTCATCGCGACGACAAAACCCCTCGTCGGGCGCGGGTATCTTTACCCGCTCATCCCCTACGACGGCAAGAAGCTCCGCGCTCTCCTGCACCGGCGGCCGATCAGCCGGGAGAACACATAAAAACTCGCAGGAAAAGGGGTTTCGCTGCGCTCCGCGCCTTGCCACGCCATGGGCGGGCTGCGACACTCCGCTCCGCGCAAAGTGTTTTTTGCGGCGTACACGCCGCAAAAAACGGATTTCACTTTTTTCGCGGCTTCCGAGCCGCGAACTCTGCGAGGCCTTTGAGATAAAAACACATCCGGCGGACAATGTCCGCCGGATGTGTTTTTGCTTTGGGCTATTACTTCTTTTTTTCTTCGAGGAGAACGTCCTCGGCTTCGTGCAGCTCCTCGATCGTCTCGCCCGTGACCTCGCGCTCGCGCAGCTCGGCGGGCGTGCGCTGTTCGGATTTCTCCTCGCAGCAGACCATGTAATACGCCCACGCCGCGAGCGGAATCACGCACCAGCTCGCGCGCAGACCCCACAGCTTCACCGCGAAGAACGACAGTGTCGCTCCGAGGTGGAAGCACAGCAGCGTCGCGGCGTAGAACCAGCACTTGGCCAGATACATCGGGTCCTTCTCGCACAGATAGTGCGCGAGGGCGAGCGAGGTCTGCTTGGTGTTGTTCGTGGAGAAAATCGTCGAGCTGTTGAATCCCTGCGCGCCGTTGAACGCGCCCCACTGCACGCTCATGGCGAAGAAAATCGGATAGAGCGCGAGCGTGACGGGCATCTCCGCCGGGAGAAAACCGAGCACGACCGCCGCCAGCGCGTCGACCACCGGCGCCGTGCGGCGGATGTCGAGGTGGAACCAGTGCGGCAGAAGCACCGTGAGCATCGTGCCGAGGACATAGAGCGCGAGCGCGCCGAGGTGCAGCAGCACGTTCAGCCCCCGCCCGAAGAGCGCGTCGATCAGCAGCTCGAGCAGGTTCACCGTCTGGGCGTTGCCCATGACGCCGCTGCGGCAGAGGATGGCATACGCGGCGAAAAAGCCGCCCACCACGGCAAAGGAGAGATGCCTGCAAAAATCTATTTTTTTCAGCTTATGCATATCGTCAAAACCGTCCGATTTCGTCAGAATCCGTGGAAAAACATCTATCAGTATACCAGCTTCTGCGGCTTTCGCAAGAGGAAAAGTGTATAAATTTCCATCCGGTTTCGGATGCAGAAAACCGTTGACAAGCGGAAAATTTGTGATAAAATGGGCTATAATCAAATGCAGCGACGGAGAAGAGTTCGCCACACACCGGCCCGCAGCGAGATGGGGAGCGTGCAAGCCCATCGGCACCGGCAGGCGGACAGCCACCTCCCAGCGGCCCGCGACGAGCGGGACGGGTCATTCCCGTTACAGAATGACTTGAGATGACGGACGGTTTGCCCGTCAAATTAGGGTGGTACCGTGAAGCAGCGCTTCGCCCCTATGCGTGGGGCGGGGCGTTTTTGTTTTTTTCCGGTTCCCGGTGGATAGAAAGGAGTTCCCTGGTTATGTCCTGGCATGAGGTGGATATGGCGGCGGATCCGCGCGGCGGGCAGTTCGCCTATTTCCAGCAGATGGTTGACCCCTTCGCGGGGGTGACGGCGGCGGTGGATATCACGGATTTCCTCGCCGCGCTCGACGGGCGGCCGTTTTTTCTGAGCCTGCTGTACGCGGTGACGCGCGCGGCCAACCGTGTGCCGCAGCTGCGGCGGCGGATTCTGGCCGGGCGCGTCGTGGAATACGACTGGTGCAGCCCGTCGTACACGCTCATGAAGCCCGACGGCGTGTATGTCTACAGCCTGATCGAGGGCGAGCGCACCTACGGCGACTTCATCGCCGAGGGGCAGCGGCAGCAGACGCTCTCGCTCGACCGCAGGACGCTCACCGAGGACGGCGACCCGCTGGGGAACTTCTTCGTCTCGTGCCTGCCGTGGCTCGACTATCTGCAGGTCAAGCACCCCGTTGTCTCCGCGGACGACAGCAATCCCCGCATCAGTTGGGGCCGCTATACCGAGCGCGGCGGCCGCGTGACGCTGCCCGTCTCCATCTTCGTCAACCACGCGCTCGCCGACGGGCTGCACATCGCGCAGTTTTACAGCTGTCTCGACAAGGAGCTGCGCGAACTGGTGAAGCTGCTGCGCTCGCAGGAGAAATAACACAACATCGTAACCAAAACAAGCAATAAATTGAACGATAAAGGAGAAAACCACTATGAGCCATCCCTACTATGGCCTCAACGAGCTGCGGGAGATGTTCCTGAGCTTCTTTGAGACGAAAGACCACCTGCGTCTGCCAAGCTTCTCGCTCGTGCCGCAGAACGACAACTCCATCCTCCTCATCAACGCCGGCATGACGCCGATGAAGCCCTGGTTCAAGGGCGAGGAGGAGCCGCCGCGCCGCCGCGTCTGCACCTGCCAGAAGTGCATCCGCACGGGTGACATCGAGAACGTCGGCAAGACCGCCCGCCACGGCACCTACTTCGAGATGCTGGGCAACTTCTCCTTCGGCGACTACTTCAAGCACGAGGCCATCGCCTGGAGCTGGGAGTTCCTGACGAAGGTCGTCGGTCTGGAGGAGGACCGTCTGTACCCCTCCGTTTATGAGAGCGACGACGAGGCATGGAACATCTGGCACAACGAGATCGGCATCCCCGCCGAGAAGATCTTCCGCTTCGGCAAGGAGGACAACTTCTGGGAGCACGGCTCCGGCCCCTGCGGCCCCTGCTCCGAGATCTACTATGACCGCGGCCCCGAGTATGGCTGCGGCAAGCCCGGCTGCACCGTCGGCTGCGACTGCGACCGCTATATCGAGATCTGGAACAACGTGTTCAGCCAGTTCGACAACGACGGCCACGACAACTACACCGAGCTCAAGCAGAAGAACATCGACACCGGCATGGGCCTTGAGCGTCTGGCCTGCGTGTGCCAGAATGTAGACAGTCTCTTCGATGTCGATACCGTCATGAACATCACCCACAAGGTCAGCGAGCTGACCGGCGCGCACTACGGCGAGAGCGAAAAGCGCGACGTGTCCCTGCGCGTCATCACCGACCACATCCGCTCCGCGACGTTCATGATCTGCGACGGCATCCTTCCCTCGAACGAGGGTCGCGGCTATGTGCTGCGCCGTCTGCTGCGCCGCGCCGCGCGCCACGGCAAGCTCCTCGGCGTCAACGATCCGTTCCTGTATCAGGTCGTCGACACCGTTGTCCACGAGAACGAGTGCCAGTACCCCGACCTGCGCGAGAAGCAGAGCTATATCACCAAGGTCATCCGCACCGAGGAAGAGAGCTTCGGCCGCACGATCGACGGCGGCATGCGCATCTTCAGTGAGATGCTCGCCGGCCACAAGGAGCGCGGCGAGACCGTGTTCTCCGGCGCGGACGCCTTCAAGCTATACGACACCTTCGGCTTCCCCGTCGACCTGACGATCGAGATGGTCGAGGAGGAGGGCATGGCCGTCGATGAGGAGGGCTTCCAGAAGCTCATGACCGAGCAGCGCGAGCGCGCCCGCGAGGCCCGCAAGGCCCTCGGCGACCTCGGCTGGGCCGGCGTCGAGTTCGGCAAGGAGATCCCCGCGACCGAGTTTGTCGGCTATGACCGCGCGAGCGAGCAGGGCACCGTCCTCGCCATCGTCGCGGAGGACGAGCTGCGCGAGAGCGTCGTGGCCGGTACCGAGGCCATCGTTGTGCTCGACCAGACGCCGTTTTACGCCGAGATGGGCGGCCAAGTTGCCGACACCGGCGTCATCACAACCGATTCCGTCCGCTTCCGCGTGACGAACGTCCAGAAGAACAAGGGCGGCAAGTTCATGCACTACGGCACCGTGGAGCAGGGCGAGCTGAAGGTCGGCGACACCGTGACCGCCTCGATCGACACCGCTCGCCGTCAGGCCATCTGCCGCGCCCACAGCGCCACCCACCTGCTCGACGCCGCGCTCAAGCGCGTGCTCGGCGACCACGCGCATCAGGCAGGCTCTCTCGTCGAGCCGGATCGCCTGCGCTTCGACTTCACGCACTTTGAGTCCATCACGCCCGAACAGCTCGCCGAGATCGACCGTCTGGTCAACGACGAGATCCTCGCGGGTGAGCCGATCGTGACCGAGACTCTCCCGATTGAGGAGGCCAAGAAGCGCGGCGCCATCGCCCTCTTCGGCGAGAAGTACGGTGAGACGGTCCGCGTCGTGGAGATGGGCGACTTCTCCGTCGAATTCTGCGGCGGCACCCACCTCGACAACACCGCCAAGACCGGCGTTTTCCGCATCAAGTCCGAGGGCTCCGTCGCCTCTGGCGTGCGCCGCATCGAGGCGACCGTCGGCCGCCAGTCCCTCGAAACCATGAACCGCAACCAGGAACTGCTGTTCCAGGCGGCGCAGGTGCTCAAGACGACGCCGGGTGAGCTGGCGGGCCGCGCCGAGCAGCAGATGCAGGAGATGAAGCAGCTGCGCAGCGCGCTCGAAAAGTTCAAGGCGCAGGCCTCCCTCGGCGAGGCGACGCAGTTCCTGATGGCTGCCAAGGAGCTCGGTGGGCTGAAGGTGCTCACCGCGAACCGCAGCGGGCTGGACGCAAACGAGATGCGCCGGATGGGCGACTTCCTGCGCGATAAGGAGCCGGGCGTCGTCGGCGTGCTGGCATCCATCAACGGCGAGAAGGTCTCGCTGCTGGCCGTGTGCGGCAAGGAGGCCGTCGCCAAGGGCATCAAGGCCGGCGACATCATCAAGGCCATCGCCCCCATCGTGGGCGGCCGCGGCGGCGGCAAGCCCGACAGCGCCATGGGCGGCGGCACGGAGCTGCTGAAGATCGACGACGCGCTCGCCGCGGTCGACGACTTCGTGGCCGGGAAGCTCGGCCTGTAACAACCGATTCTTTTTGAAAATATACGGAAAGGAGAATGCATCCATGAGCAACGATTGCCTGTTCTGCAAGATCATCGCCGGGGAGATCCCCTCGAACAAGGTCTATGAGGATGATCTGTGCTACGCGTTCTACGACATCGAGCCGCAGGCGCCGGTACACTTCCTCGTGGTGCCGAAGGCGCACATCTGCTGCGTGCGGGAGATCACCGCGGAAAACAGCGCCGTGGTGGCGCACTGCTTCGAGGTCATCGCGAAGGTGTGCGAGCAGCTGGGCGTGGAGAGCTATCGCGTGGTGAACAACTGCGGCGATCAGGCGGGTCAGACCGTCAAGCACCTGCACTTCCACGTGCTGGCCGGTCGTGACATGACGTGGCCTCCGGGCTAAAAGAGTAAAGCAAAGAGG
>ENA-UONQ01002625-UONQ01002625.1-human-gut-metagenome-genome-assembly--contig:-CS26-NODE-2625-length-11757-cov-9.989831_pt1 | contig 11757 bp, 12 predicted proteins | sample MGYA00242460_ERZ724007 | MGnify/ENA metagenome assembly ERZ724007
TTTATCATAGAAGAACCTTTTTATCATATATTTACAGAAAAAGTTTCACAGATCCAAAAAAGAGTTGCGCGTTTTTGTTTTTCATTTCAGTGCTAACAGATATGCAGAACATAATGAAAGGCAGAACCATTACAAAACAAAAGTATGCCTATTGGAACCATGATATCCGCTTGGATCAACAAAGTTTACCACAATATCTGCTTGAAATGCTGCCGTTTTTTCATTATAGTAGCGAACAATATCATAATCTATGATTTCACAATTTTCATAAGAATTTTCTTCCAAAGTTTTTTTCCATAGTTCTGCATCTGAAATGTCAGGTATTTTGTTTTTGTCAATGTTCAGATTTTCAATATTTTCCCGATCTCCTGTACATTTGATTGTTTTTACAGATTCCTGCACGATGGTAAGTTGATAACCATAATTAGTCTTATAGTCACCCAGATAGTAATCAATATCCAGGTAATGGATAGAAGGTGTATTTGCGGAAGTATATTCTGTGATAACAAAATCGGAAATAGTAAATTTAGGATCTATATTTTCTTTTATATATTTTTCGATGGAATCATATTGTTTGGATTCTGGAACGTATATCAAATTGTTATCGTTGCATAGGATATCCTTTCCATTTTCGTTTATGCTGGTATCTGTGGTTTCTGGTTTGCTTGTTTCGTCTGCTGTTGATGCATTGACGGATTTTTTATTGATTCGTATTGTATGGCTTTCCGAATCCCAAATGACTTCCAGATTTGTCAGAGCTGCAATATCCCTTATGGAGAAATAGGTATATCCGTTGATATGATAACAAGACAAAACTTCTTCGACTCCATCTACAATAACTGTTTGCTGTGTCAAAGTGCTTTGAAGGGGAGAAGTATCTTTTGTTACTTCATTTTTCGTAGTATTTAGATTATGTTCTTCCAAAGATAAAAGAACTACTTTGTTTATATGATCCCATTGGATTTTAAAATCGAATGCTTCGGCAATATCACGCAGTTTTATGTATGTTCTGTCATCGATTAAATAAGTAGAGATATTATTTAAAGATTCTGTTCCGCTTTCTGTTTTTGTTACGATCGGATACTTATTGGTAATTATGCTGGATGTCTTTGCAAAAGCTGATATAGGACAGCAAATTTGGACTGCAATCATACAGCTGGCAGCAAGCTTATATAATTTTTGATGGAAATGCCTGTTCATGATCATCACCTCTTGTTTGTATGCAAACCTCTATTTTCTTATTTCTATTATAACTGAATTTCTAATAAAAATCTCAACATTCTAAGCATTTTGTTTATTACGATGCTGATAAATTATACCCTGATGTACAAAATACTTGTATGCCTTTGAAACAATATGTAAAATGAAACTATGGAAAAGATAATTTGTTTTATGGTTCAAGGTAGAAGATTCATGAAAATAGCTTGATGAAACAAACGAGAATATCAATTAGGAAGACTTCTTTCTTCTATGCAGAAAGAATTGGATGGTGTTAGGAAAATTATACTAGACTGCGCGGAGCCTGAAAAATCGAATTCTTTAGATAAGTTTTGACTGAAAGGATGATAGATCTTGGAACAGAGGATGCAGGAGGAACAGCTTGAAAAAATGCGTTTAAAAGCAAAGAATTTGGAGAAAGTTGTTATCGTTTTATCTGTTGTCATGCTGCTTGTTTATATAGCAATTGGTTATTTGCTGGCGATTCAAGAAAATGGAATAGGTACCCTTTCTGGCATGAAAGCGGTTATTTTTATTGCGGAAATCATTTTTGTGGTAGCAGTTGTGGCAGTAGGAACAGGTTTGCTCTTATGGCTGATTATTGTAAAACATGCTTATGATAAGTTCAATTTAAGTTTTAAATCAAAGTACGTGCTGCAAGTCATTAACGCCATTGATGGTTTTGAAAAACTTCAATATGTGCCAAAAGGCGGCTTTACATGGGATGATGTCAGAAATGCGGCAGCTGTAAATTGCGGTGATAAAAGATATTATGACAGTGAAGATTTGCTCATGGGAGAATATGAAAACATCAGATTTCAGATAAGCGACGTGTGTACACGTAAGATGGTTCGTATGAGCAAAAAGAATCGTGTTGAAGAAATATTCAGTGGGCAGATGATTTGTTTGGACCAATTTGATGACACAAAGAGAAGCAATGGACATATTCAGATCTTTGAGAAAAAATTTATGTCCAACATGATTGGTTGGAAGGCTGAAAATGAAATCCACACGGAGAATGAGATATTTAATAGCCGTTTCAGTGTATTCGCCTATGATGAGCATAATGCATATTACATTTTGACGCCGCAGCGTATGGAAAAAATCATGTATTTTGCAGATGTCATGAATGGGCAAGTATCCTTTGTATTTCGGGATGAAAAGTTATTTGTGGCAGTCAGACGAGACAGTATGTTTGATGCAAGTATCGACGAGCCTGTTTCAAAGCAAACAAAGAATATTATAGAAGATGCGGAATTTATTCAAATGGCGAAGGAAATTCTGATTGCTTCATAATCGAATTGTTTTTTCAAAATAAGAGCAGATAGAAAATGTAAAAGGGTGGGGGTCTATGATATCTTTTTTGGTGGCGTTAATGCCTGCACTGATACCAATTGTGCTGTCGTTGGTTTTTGTTCTGGTTCTTCGTTCTATTTGTATTCGTATCCAAAGACCAAGGGAACAAAGAGGCGATACATATACACCATTATCACCAACGCTGCAATGGATGAATACAGCCGGTTCTATACTGCTGGCGACCAACGAAGGTAATTTCCGTTATATGGCAGGTATTTACTATCCAGGCAATGAAAATAAACCTGAAATTGTTGATTCTATAAAAAGATCTCTTTGGGATTATTGGGGCATACAGGGGCATGAAAGTGCTATGGATGCAATGACGCGTTTGGTTCATTCCGGTATGCGGGTATGGTATGGGGAGGAAATGGCAAAGTTGGAAATAATCTATCATGGCTATTCTGAAGAAGAATTGATTGAAGCAGCCAATCTGGAAAATCCAAAAGCCGATGAAGACAGTTTTCTTCCCAAAATGATGATGGCTTACAGAAGATATGGTGAAAATGCATTGCTTGGCTGGGATATGGGGCGTGCCGCGTATATCATACAGTGGTGTTACTTTGTGGGCTATGTTTCTATGGAAGAGGTTCTGGAGATTGGTGTAGAGGCTGGGAAAAAGGCGCAGCAATATTTTCAGAATTGGGAAGAAATGATGGAAAGTTATCTTCTGGGCGGACAATTCTGGCAGAGAGAAGATGCTTCAGATCCTAACTCCATGACAGCAAAACGCTGGAAGACATATGAGGCCCTTTGGAAAGGACAAAAGCCATACAAAATGATTCCGTATACAACCATTCCATTTGATACCCCTCTATCTAAAGAGATTATGACAGACAAATATGGGATTATGCCAGCGTATCAGAAACATTATAAAACAGAAAACAGTTAAAACGGGCAGGTGAAAAGTCATGGCGATGATTGAACAAAATATCAGTGGTGTCAAACTGGAAAAGCTGCGTCAAAAAGCGGTGAAGAAAACAAAGTTTTTGAAAAAAATGCCGAAGGTCGTTTTTGTTGTTTGTTTGCTTCTTGCCATGTTAAAGCCAAGAAATATCGGACTTTTTTTTGATTTTGACCAGTGGGGAAGGTCTGGATTTTGGGACCATAGGCATTGGAATCATCATGATTTTAGGAGAGATTTTGTTGGCATTTTGCATAGCGGCAGCGGCTATGGGGTTTTATCTATTGTTGTCATGGAAAAAAACGTACAATGAATTTAACGATAATTATAAAAACAAGTACGCCTTACTGAAGATCAGAGAAGTTCCTGGATTTTCTAATTTAAAATATGCTGCAAAACAGGGCATCTCATTTGATGAGCTGACGAAAGTCAGTCTGTTGCCGGGACAGGCAAAATCATTTTATGAATCAGGCGATTATTTTGAAGGAGCCTATGAGGGAATCCGCTTTCGTGCAAGCAGCGTGGAAACTTATGAACCTGATAATTCCACATTGACGGTATTTGATGGACAGGTAATTGTTTTTTCAGCATTTCATGCATTTAAAACCAGTGAAACCGCTATTCAGATTTTCCCAAAGAAACAAAGTGGGAAGATGAAAGGATTGACCCTTCGGGAAAAAGTAGAAACAGAGAATGAAGCATTTAATAGCATGTTTTCTGTGTATGCTGAAAATGGACACAATGCGTTTTACATTCTGACACCGCAAGTCCTAGAAGATATTCTGGAATTTGCGAAAATCATCCAAAATCATGTTTACATTGTATTTTCTGACCAATCTATGTATTTGGGATGCGAGCAAATGCAAAATCCCTTTAATGCTATTGTAGATCTGCCCATAGAAGAACAAAGCAAGAACATCGTTATGGCAACAGAAGTTATACGAAAAGCAAAAGAAATGCTGATACATATAGAGAACCAATCAGGAAAGGAATGATTTTATGTATACATTTTTTTGTGACTTTTCTTCATTGAGCAGAAAGGATGCCGGAGATTGGGTATCCAATTGCAGCAAGCTGGCAGATGAGGCATTTAAAAACAGCAGTAATCAAACAAGGCTTTTTGGGAACCTCCTTGTGCTGGAACAATATATGCATACACTGGAGCAAGGACTGCAGGAAAATGGAGAGGAACCGCTTCCTATTACATACCAATCTATACAGATGCTTTGGGACTATTTAGATGGAAAGATAAAACCCTCCGATTTTGCAGACTTTGCCAATGCTCTTTATGCCTGCGTTCTGGAGTTTATGGTTGGTGAGGAATTAACAGAGGAGCAGGCTGCGTTTTATGACAATCATTTTCCAGAAGGTAATGATAATCTGGTACAGTGGGAGATCTTGTGCTGGGCTTCTTTTTTGATGTTGGAGCTGTTGTCAATTTATGGAGAACGTCTTGACTTTGATGAGTTTGAAAGCTGTGATGCTGTTGATTTTGTAGAAATTGATGAGATGCTGAATGGGCTGAATGATGCCTGCATAGACTTTGCAGGGGTGGAATGTCCTTCTTCTTATGCGAAAGATGTTATAAAAGCAATGGAAGATGTGTATGAAACGCCGCTGTTCCAGTCTATCGTGCTCCAAATTCAAAAAGGGCTGAAAGATGCACTGGAAGCGGCACCGGATGATTATGCAAAACTGAGAGCGGAATACCAACAGTATTCCATTATCCCGCAGGAATTTGCAGCGGATTTGATGGAATACTAAGGGGAAATATTATTTCAGAAAGGTCTAACTGATTTATGTGAATCAGGAGGACCTTTTTCTTTTATAAATCGAATTTGGTGATAGTGTGATTTCGTGGAATTACTATACATTACGAAAAAATTGTGCTATACTTTCTTCTGCATTTATATAATCGGCAGTTTGAAATGTATGTTTCATCTGCCGGACTGGTTCGTGAACTTCCCAGTATAAAAAACCAAGTATCTCAATCTCGCATTCGGGTATTCCCGTTTCTGCGGGAACCGATGCGAAAAACAGAATCGGAAAGGAGATTGGAGAATGAATGCAAAAAAAGTAATAATTGATTGTGATCCCGGCATAGATGATGTGCTGGCGCTGCTGTTAGCACTGCGGTCGCCGGAACTGGATGTGTTGGGAATCACGGTGGTGTGCGGAAATGTTCCGACAACGCAGGGGGCAGAAAATGCCTTGAAAGTCCTATCGCTATTGGATCGGCTGGATGTGCCCGTGTATCTGGGGGAAACAAAACCTCTTGTGCGAGATTATGTGGACGCTACAGATACCCATGGTGCAGATGGACTTGGCGAAAGTTTTCTGCCGAATGTGACAGAAGTGCGCCCCAAAGAAGGTGCTATTCAATTTCTTGCACAGACACTGTCTGAACAGAAAGATGTATCTATCATTGCCCTGGGTCCTCTCACAAACATTGCACGACTGATTCAGGATTATCCTGCGTGCCTTGAGGGGCTGAGTGAACTGGTGACAATGGGCGGCAGCTACAAAAGTCATGGGAATTGTTCCCCGGTAGCGGAATACAATTACTGGTGTGACCCTGATGCGGCAAAGGTGGTATATGAAGCCTTTGAAAGCCATCCGGCTTTGCGTCAGAAACAAATCCAAATGATTGGCTTGGATGTGACCAGAGAAATTGTATTGACACCCAATCTGGTTGAGTATATGACCTGTTTGTCTCAGGAAATCGGAAACTTTATTCGCAATATTACACGTTTTTATTTTGACTTCCATTGGAAACAGGAAGGTGTCATTGGCTGTGTCATCAATGATCCCCTTGCAGTTGCTTATTGTATCGATCATAGCCTGTGCAAGGGATTTTCGGCTTATACCACAGTGGAAACAGCCGGAATATCATTGGGTCAGACAGTGGTAGACACCTATGATTTCTGGAAAAAAGAAAAAAACAGTCATATTTTAACTGAAACAGACCCTTATCGTTTCATGACCTTTTTCATCACCCATGTATTTGGAGCAGATGCGTCAGATGTACGACATGTTCTGCGACAAATTATGGTGGAAAACGCTGGCAAACGTGTTTGGATGCCAAAAGATGAAGAGGTACCTGTAGAAATGCTGAAAGGGGATGTTGTAAAATGAGAAAAATTACGGTTATGCAGATTTGTTTTTTGGGAATTGCTACAGCTTTGAATGTGGTGGGAGCCAATATCGCATTATTGCTCCGGCTTCCGATCTATTTGGATTCCTTGGGAACGGTTTTATCGGCAGTTATGCTAGGTCCTGTTTATGGTATGGTTCCGGGCATTCTAAGTGGTGTTATCAGTGGATGCACCAGTGATATTTACTCATTTTATTACATTCCTGTGCAAATGGTTGTGGGGGTTATGGCTGGTATTTTCTATCAGAAAATCAGACCAAACGGCAGACAATTTTGGAAAGTGTTATTGACAGCACTTTGTGTTTCACTGCCTGGTACCGTTGTCAGCTCTGTCATTACGGCAGCTGTTTTTGGCGGCATTACATCATCAGGTTCCAGTCTACTGGTGCAGCTTTTGCATGCAGGTGGACTTGGGATGACAGCCAGTGTTTGCGTTGTGCAGGCAATCACCGATTATTTGGATCGTATTGTCATTGTGTTCTGCACAGTGGTGCTTTATGGCATGCTGCCCGCTTCTCTGAAACAAAAGGTACAGAAAGGAAATTCCCATGGAACGATATAATGAAATTACGAACAAAAATCAACGGGAAATCGTGTTGCTTCAGGGACGCCCCTGTGCCTGGGGAAAATGCGTTTTCTGCGATTATATAGCGGATAATTCAAAAGACAAAGATGCGATGGTGCGCCTCAATCATGAAGTGCTTTCCCGTGTAACAGGAAAATATGGCGTATTGGAAGTCATCAATTCTGGAAGCTGTTTTGAACTTCCCGAAGAAACATTAGAAGAAATCCGGAATTTAATTCATGAAAAGAAGATTCAGAAATTGTTCTTCGAAGCCCATTGGATGTACCGGCATCAATTGCAGCGTATGCGAGAATATATGGGTATTCCCATTATTTTCAAAATTGGTGTGGAAACATTTGATTGGGATTTTCGGGAAAATTATCTGAATAAGCATGCTGACTTTACATCACCGGAAGAAGTCAGGGCATATTTTGAATCTCCTTGCTTGATGGTAGGCATCAAAGGGCAGACAAAAGAGATAATTGCCAGAGATATTGAGTTTTTGAAAAAGTATTTCCCACTGGGAACCGTCAATGTATTTACCAATAACAGTACATCAGTAAAACGGGACGAAGAATTAGTTGCATGGTTTATGGAAACATATCAATGGCTTTTGGACGATCCATCTGTGGAAGTCCTTTATGAAAAAACGGACTTTGGTGTTGGAGATTAAAGCATATCATTATTATATATAAAAAAGGCAGACAAGTAGCTTCCCATTAAGAAAACGTTGGTTTTCGTTTTATTGATTTCTTAAGGGGAATTACGACTGCTGTCTTCAAAAGAAAATATACCCAATAATATCTCAGTAAAAATAAGAAAGCTGGAATCCTTTGTTTGATGAGGATTTCAGCTTTCTTTGTTTTCTTATGAAGATGCTCCTAAATTTGTCTGCCTTTTCTTTATGCGTTTGTTTCTGCAGGAGCTTCTGTTTCTTCCATACAGCGGCGGAAGAATTTCTTTTGATAGAACATGAAATAGATGATAAACAGTACTGCTGTAAAACCCCAGGAGATAGGGTAACTCATCAAAATGGTTGTAACGCTCAAATGGGTTCTTACAAAAATGAAGATCCACAAAATACGCAGAACGCAAACACCACCGCAAGTCATCAACATAGGAACGACCACGTTACCCATACCACGCAGGGAACTGGACAATATTTCGATGAAGATAAAGAGTGCATAGGATGGTGCGATAATGTGGATGATCTGCATGCCGATTTCGATAACTTCCTGGTCTGATGTGAAAAGACGCAGAAGATATGGACCAGCCAAAAGCATGACAGTTGTCAGCAGCAGAGAAGCAATCAAGTCCATGAGCAAACATACTTTGATGCTCTTTTTCATACGGTCAAATTTACGTGCGCCATAATTCTGACCAATGAATGTAATGATGGAAACGCTGAACGCACCGGAAATCATCCAATAGATTGCGTCAATTTTTGCAAAAGCTGTATGAGCTGCAACGGTTTCTGTACCCAGACTATTTAAAGATGTCTGGATGATGATATTGGAAATACCATACATAACAGACTGCAGTCCAGCAGGAAGTCCAATGGTGATGATGGCAATGAGCAAACTTTTGTAAAAACGAATCTTGTTTGGACGCAGCCGATAGATGTCTACAGACTTAGTCAATGAAAGAATGACCAGTAATGCACTGACAGCCTGAGAAATCACTGTTGCAAAGGCGGCACCTTTTACCCCCAATTTCAAATAAACAACAAAAAGAATATCCAAAAAGATGTTTAAAAAGCAGCAAACGATCAAAAAATAAAGGGGACGTTTGGAGTCGCCAACAGCACGCAGGATACCAGAGCCGATATTATAGACAAAAACAAAAATGATACCGGCGAAATAAATGCGCAGATACATGGTAGAACCTTCGATAACATCTGCAGGGGTATTCATCATTTTCAATAAGGATGGAGTTAATAAAATTCCCGCAATACCAGTCACAATACCGCCCACAATGGACAATGCAATGGCTGTATGAAGTGCATTATTCAGTTTGATTCGGTCTCTAGCGCCATAATAACGAGCAATGATGACAGTGGCACCGGATGCAAGACCAACGAAGAAGTTTACAACCAGGTTTACAATCTGCCCTGTAGAGCCGCCTACGGCAGCCAAAGCCTGTGTACCGACAAAACGACCTACGACAACGGTGTCTGCTGTGTTATATAATTGTTGAAACAATGTACCTAATAATATAGGAAAAAAGAAAAATAGCAGCTGTTTCCAAATAACGCCTTCTGTAATTTGATTTTTCGACATTGCTGTGACACGCATAACGGTTCTCCTTTACGAATAGCAAATTTTATTTACTAATGTAATACGAATTATCCTACAGAGCAATACTTTTTTCAGAAAAATACAATTGTGCTCTTGTGACTTTTTAGAAAAGTGCTATGATACAAATGAATGGAGGCGGAATATGTATGCAAACCATTGAACAAGCTCTGGAAAAATTATCCAAATCAAACTTCAGAAGTAAATTTTATCTAAAAGAAGCAGATTTTTCTTATATAGAACGAGTCGGTATGGAGAAAATTGCACAGCATGCCAAGGAATTTGTAAAAGAGCGATTGGCGCCGGCAAATCCCAAAAACGATGGGAAACAAACGCCTATGAAAGGGCATCCAATTTTCGTGGCACAACACGCTACAGCATGCTGTTGCAGGGGATGTTTAAACAAGTGGTATGGTGTGAAAATGGGTGTACCACTGTCAGAAGTGCAGCAGCAAAAGATTGTAAATTTATTGATGGCGTGGACAGAAAAACAAGTGAAACAGCACATGCATAATGTTTTTGTAAAAGAACAAGCAAATGAAAATATGAAATTGTGAAGGAAGAGATGTTATGATATAATGGATGGCGGATGAAGTACATTTGTGTGTAGTACAAGGAAAATACATTTATGATAAAGGAGTTTCTATGAGAGGAATTTACACATCAGTTATTGATATTCGAAGAAAAGTATTTACAGAAGTTGCTCGCCTTGCCTATGAAGGCGGCGATTATGCCAAAAAAATTGAACAGTTACCATTTAAAATTTTGCCTGGTGAATTGGCATCTTACAGAGAAAGCATTTTTCTGGAACGTGCTATCATTGGGGAACGGCTGCGTCTTGCCATTGGTCTGCCGGTGCGAACAGCAGCAGAGTCTGCCCCTGTTTCTGATGGGATCGAAGAAAGTGCCATTGCACGTAAGTATTACGATCCACCGCTGATTAATATCATCAAATTTGCTTGTCATGCGTGTCCAGAAAATAAAGTTTTGACAACCAATGGATGTCAGGGCTGTCTGGCGCATCCCTGTACAGAAGTATGCCCGAAAGATGCCATTCATATGGTCAATGGACGTTCTGTCATCGATCAGGATAAATGTATTCAGTGCGGCAGATGTATCGATGTATGTCCCTATAATGCGATTATCCACCAGAAGCGCCCTTGTGCGGCGGCTTGCGGCATTGATGCCATCAGTTCTGACCAGTATGGACGAGCAAAAATCGACTATGACAAATGTGTTTCCTGCGGGATGTGTCTGGTAAATTGTCCTTTTGGCGCTATTGTTGATAAAGGGCAGATTTTCCAAATGATTCAGGCTATGAAAGAAGGACATCGTGTATATGCGGCAGTAGCACCTGCCTTTGTGGGACAGTTTGGTCCTAAAGTAACGCCGGGAAAACTTCGTTCTGCGATGAAAGCCCTTGGTTTTACTGATGTTATTGAAGTTGCAGTGGGCGCTGACTTGTGTGCAACAGACGAAGCGAAAGACTTTATGGAAAATGTACCTGACAAACTGCCCTTTATGGCAACATCCTGCTGCCCGGCTTGGTCAGTGATGGCGAAGAAACTTTTCCCGGAATTCAAAGACTGCGTTTCTATGACATTGACTCCTATGGTACTGACAGGTCGTCTGATTAAGTTGAAAGATCCGGAGGCAAAAGTTGTTTTCATTGGTCCATGTGCAGCGAAAAAACTGGAAGCCAGCAGAAAAAGCGTGCGCAGTGACATTGACTTTGTATTGACGTTTGAAGAAATGATGGGTGTTTTTGAAGCGAAAAACATTGATTTGGAAGCAATGGAGGAAGAAAAGGAAGTTTCTGAAGCAAGCCGTGATGGACGAAACTTTGCCATTGCAGGCGGTGTTGCAGAAGCTGTTGTAAACTGCATCAAAAAGATGTATCCCGATCAGGAAATCAAAGTGGAAAGTGCGCAAGGTCTGCGTGAGTGCAAAAAATTGATGACACTGGCAAAAGCAGGGAAATATAATGGTTACTTGTTGGAGGGAATGGCGTGTCCTGGTGGATGTGTAGCTGGTGCCGGCACCTTGCAGGCTATTAATAAGTCTACCATGGCAGTCAAACAATATGCCACCAGTGCGGACTATCAATACTGTTGTGATACGGATTATCTGAAAGATTTGGAAGAGTTAGGAAAATGATTTAAATATAGAAAGAAGTCAGAAAACCATTTACTTGGTTTCTGACTTCTTTTTTAGTGAGGGTATGAAGAAAAGTCTGTAAATAAGATTCTTCTATGATAAGACTGGGTGG
>ENA-UONQ01002628-UONQ01002628.1-human-gut-metagenome-genome-assembly--contig:-CS26-NODE-2628-length-11754-cov-5.008975_pt1 | contig 11754 bp, 9 predicted proteins | sample MGYA00242460_ERZ724007 | MGnify/ENA metagenome assembly ERZ724007
GAAAAGGCGGGCGAAACTTTATCCGTTTGCTTTACGTTAGCTTTATGTTGATTTTACGCCGTTATTCTTTCTAAAAAGCCAATTTGCTGTGAACAAATTGTAAAATGCAAAAGCACTGCCCGCAAACACAGGCAGTGCTTTTATTGTAACACAGATTAAATTTGTGTCAAGCTTTATCGAACTCAGCCTACGACCTCGTAGCCCTTATCTTCGATGGCTTTCTTGAGCTCGGCATCGGAGATTTCAGCATTGAGCTGAATGACCGCCGTGCCCTTTTCGTGGCTGACTTCTGCAGATGTGACCTGCGGGAACGCCTCCAGACACTTTTTAACAGTGGCTTCGCAATGCGGGCACATCATGCCGTTAATCTTAATTGTTTTTTCCATGGTTTTTGTCTCCTTTACTTCGATGGTTTTCATTTCGGCGGGTTTTGCCGATTTTATTTTTTTATCGTGCTTCGTACTGCGGATGTTCAATAAATTCAGGCGAAGCGCGTTTGTGACGACACAGAAGCTTGAAAGGCTCATGGCTGCCGCGCCGAACATGGGGTTCAGCTGCCAGCCGAGCAGGTTAATGAACACGCCTGCCGCGAGCGGGATGCCGATGATGTTATAAATGAACGCCCAGAACAGGTTTTCGTGGATATTGCGCAGTGTGGCGCGGCTTAAACGGATGCCCGCAGGAACATCGGACAGGCGGCTCTTCATGAGCACGACATCTGCGGCGTCGATGGCGATATCCGTACCGGCACCGATGGCGACACCGATGTCGGCTCTGGTAAGGGCGGGCGCGTCGTTGATGCCGTCGCCGACCATCATGACTTCACCCTGCTCTCTGAGCTTGCGGATGACGTTTTTCTTGCCGTCCGGCAGGACGCCTGCGATGACTTCATTAACGCCTGCCTGTCGGCCGATGGCCTCTGCGGTGCGGGCGTTATCACCGGTGAGCATGACGACGTGAATGCCCATGTTCTGCAATTCGCGGATGGCCTGCGGGCTGTCTTCCTTGATGACATCCGCTACGGCGATAACGCCGATAAGCTTACCGCCCCTGCTGAAATACAGCGGGGTTTTGCCGGACTGCGCGAGGGCTTCGGCCTTTTCTTTAAAATCTGCGGGGACATCTGCCTGCGTGGAGATGAACTTCAGGTTGCCGCCTGCGAGAACTTCGCCGTTCAGGGCAGCGGTGAGGCCATTGCCGGGCTTTGCCATGAAGTCTGTGACTTCTTTTGCCTGCACGCCGATCTCCTCAGCGCGCGCCATGATGGCTTTGGCGAGCGGGTGTTCGCTCTTTTTCTCGAGCGCACTTGCGGCTTCCAGAAGATTTTTTTCGGTGATGCCCGGGGCGGGTAAAATATCCGTGACGCGGGGCTCGCCGCTTGTGATGGTGCCGGTTTTATCGAGCGCGACGATCTGCACCTTGCCGGCTTTTTCGAGCGAAACGGCGGTTTTGAACAGGATGCCGTTTTTCGCGCCCATGCCGCTGCCGACCATGATGGCGACCGGCGTCGCGAGGCCAAGTGCGCACGGGCAGCTGATGACGAGCACGGAGATGCCGCGCGCGAGCGCGTAGCCGAACGTCTGCCCAACGAGCATCCAGACGATGAACGTAACAACAGCGATGCAGATGACGGTCGGGACGAACACGCCGGAAACCTTATCGGCGATCTTCGCGATCGGCGCTTTCGTGGCGGCGGCATCGCTGACCATGCGGATAATCTGGGAAAGCGTGGTATCTTCTCCGACGCGCGTTGCTTCGCAGCGCAGGAAGCCGGACTGGTTTACGGTCGCGGCGGAAACAGCATCGCCCACGGCCTTATCGACTGGAATGCTCTCGCCGGTGAGGGCGGATTCATTGACGGCGCTGGCGCCTTCCAAGACGATGCCGTCTACGGGGATATTCTCACCGGGGCGCACGACAAACACATCGCCGCGGCGAACCTCGGAAACGGGCACGGTGACCTCTTGACCGCTTCGCACGAGCACGGCGGTTTTCGGCGCGAGGTTCATGAGACCCTTTAAGGCATCGGTCGTGCGGCCTTTGGAGCGCGCTTCCAGCATTTTACCGACCGTGATGAGCGTTAAGATCATGGCGGCAGACTCGAAGTAGAACTCGTGCATGTAGCCCATGACGGCGGTCATATCGCCGCGCATCTGGGCATCTGTCATAGCGAACAGCGCGTAGGTGCTGTACAGGAACGACGCGCCCGAGCCGAGCGCCACAAGGGTATCCATATTCGGTGCGCGGTGGATGAGCCCCTTAAATCCGCTGATGAAGAACTTCTGGTTGATGACCATGATGATGACGGTGAGGAGCAACTGGATAAGACCCATCGCGACGTGGTTGTCTTTGAGAAAATTCGGCAGCGGCCAGCCCCACATCATGTGCCCCATGGAGATGTACATGAGGACAGCCAAAAAGCCGACGGACGCGATGAGGCGCTTTTTGAGCTTTGGAGTTTCGCGGTCTTTCAGGGCATCTTCTGCAGCAACGTTGGGGCTTGTGCTATTCTGCGCCGCACCTTTTTTGGACGCGCCGTAGCCGGCATCTTCCACGGCCTTGATAATACTTTCCGGCGAAGCCGTGCCCTCAATGCCCATGGAGTTCGTGAGCAGGCTGACCGAGCAGGACGTAACGCCCGGCACCTTGCTGACCGCTTTTTCCACACGGGTGCTGCACGCCGCGCAGCTCATACCCGTGACGTTATACTGTTCCATTTTCTTCCCTTCCTTTCATAAAAATGCGCCGAAAATTATCGCATCAGCTTTTGCAGTGTGGTGACAAGCTCATCGATGACTTCATCGTTTCCTGCGCGGATGTCGTCCGCTACACAAGTCTTGATGTGGTTTGCGAGCAGCTCTTTCGTAAATGCGTTGAGCGCCGCGTTGGCTGCCGCGACCTGTACGAGGATGTCCGGGCAGTAGGCGCTTTTCTCCACCATGCCGCGAATGCCGCGGATCTGCCCTTCGATGCGGTTTAATCTGTGGATGAGTTTTTTGTACTCCTCATCGGAGCGGTGCTTTGTTTTATGACAGCCGCAGCACTTCTCTTCGGTTTTTTCTTCGGTGCAGTCTGTGCACGCTTCCGTATCGGTTGCATTGCTTTTGCAGCAAGCGTGCAGCTCTTTTTCTTCTGTATGTTCCAACGGAATTCTCCTTTCCGATTTCGCTTTATATACCCTATTGGGGTATCTTGATTATATACCCATACAGGGTATATTGTCAACTCTTATTTTGCTTTTTTCAAAAATATTCTGCCCGGATTTTTGACCTGCATTTAAAGTAAAAAGCACCGCTTGGCTTTTGGCTCAAAACGGTGCTTTGGGTGTTAATCTTAGCTTGACTTACACTTCGTATTCCATTTTCTCCGGCGTCCAGTCCTTGAGGACTTCGAGCATATCGACGGCAGTCTCTTTGGCGCCCTTGAGGTCGTGCTCTTTGTAGTTGCCGCACTCTTCGCGGCGGCTGCCTGGGATCTCTCCCTCAAAATCGCGGATGAACGCGAAGGATTCCTGCACGAGATGCAGGGCATCTAGGCGGCTCACGTTGTCGCGCAGGAGGAAATAGAAGCCCGTGCGGCAGCCCATGGGGCCGACGTAGATGACGGAATCGGACAACGCGGAGTTGCGCGCATACGTGGCGAAAAGATGCTCGAACGTGTGGAGCGCGCCGTTTGAGAGGTAATCTCCGGCGTTCGGCACCTTCATGCGCAGGTCGTAGGTTACAACGTCGCCGTCGATGCGGGAAACGTACATGCCTTTTTTGAGCTTATCATGATTGACGGAAAAGCTGGCAATTTTTTTCATACTCTATCATCACTTTCTTTATAAATTCACGGATTTCTTAGAGTATACCACGCTTTTCTTTGAATTTCAATTCCGTCTTATTTTTCGACGGTGACGATTTTCGGCTCGTAACCGGCGTGCCAGACGGTCTGCTTCAAAACGACTTCTTCGACAGGCTTCTTTGTGTAGATACGAGCGAATTTGCCGGCGAGGTCGACCTTTGCCATGCAGTCCGGCTGCTCGTTGAACGCGTTTTCAATGCGCATGGCGCAGTTTTTGCAGTGCATGCCCTCGATGTCCATGCGGTAAACGTGGTCGTAGTCGTTCACGTTCGTATCCTGCGGCTTGACGTGCTTCACTTCATCGCCGCCACCGCCACAGCAGCCGTTCTTCAATTTTTTGCGATAGCTGATGACCGCAAAAATACAAATAGCCGCAATCACCACACAGATGATGATCGTAGCAGGGCTGATGTCCGCGCCGGTCGCATTCAAAATATATGTACACATTTAAACCGCTTCCTTTTGTGAAAATAGTTCTTGTGAGAGAAGACTCTCATATACCCTTTGGGGGTATCTTGATTATATACCTCGGCGGTAGGGAATGTCAAGAGAAAAAGTTAGCGATTTCTAACTTATTTTGAATTTCTGCGTTGCTGCGCGTGTGGAAAAATAAAAAATGCCGCCCGGCACTGTTCTAAACACAGCAGTCGAGCGGCGTTTTCGTTTACTTTTTACGGTTTCGCGTTCCAGAGGGTAACTTTCCCGGTTTCGCGGGTCTTGTTCATATCGATGATGCGCTGGTTCGACGAGCCGCGAAAGCGCAGGGAAATGTCTTTGAGTTCATCAACGAATGCGCCATCGACGAGCACGTCGAGCAGAGACAGGAATTCGTCCGTGACCTCGCAGCGGTTGCGGCCGCCGTCTTTCAACATATCGGTCTCCAGGGTGGAACCGGAATAGCACCAGATGTCCTTTTCGGGGTATAGCTTGCGAACGCGGTGCAGAAACGGCACCAAAGCGCGTTGATTCTGCGGCTCCATAGGCTCGCCGCCGAGCAAAGTTAAACCGTTGATGAAACCGGGTGCAAGGGCTGCGAGCACCTCGTCTTCCGTTTCTTTTGTAAACGGCTTGCCGTAGTTGAAATCCCACGTTTCGGCGTTGAAGCAGTTTTTGCAGTGGCGCGTGCAGCCGGAGACGAACAGCGTGACGCGCACGCCGATGCCGTTTGCGATGTCGGTTTTTTTGATCTCACCGTAATTCATGATGGTTTCCTCTATTCATGAAATACCGCACAAAGCGCCTGCCCTGTGCGGTACTGTTTATTCTTGATTTTGACTTAATTACAAGTGCAGCACGCGCTCTTTGATTTCGGCGGTACGGCCCTGGTTCCAGAACTGGGTGCCGATGTAACCGCAGGTGCGGCGGGCGACGTTCATGGTATCCTGGTCGCGGTTGCCGCAGTTCGGGCACTCCCAGACGAGCTTGCCGTCATCCTCGACGATCTGAATCTCACCGTCGTAGCCGCACTTCTGGCAATAATCGCTCTTGGTGTTAAGCTCGGCGTACATGATGTTATCATAGATATAGCGGATAATCTGCAGGACGGCTTCGAGGTTATTCTGCATGTTCGGGACCTCGACATAGCTGATCGCACCGCCGGTGGAAAGCGCCTGGAACTGCGACTCGAAGCGGAGCTTTTCAAACGCGTCAATATGCTCGGTGACGTGGACGTGGTAGCTGTTTGTGATATACGGCTTATCCGTGACGCCCGGGATGATGCCGAAGCGGCGCTGGAGGCACTTTGCGAACTTGTACGTAGTGCTCTCAAGCGGCGTGCCGTACAGACCGAAGCCGATGGTGGTCTCTGCCTTCCATTTTTCACACGCAGCGTTCATGTACTTCATGACAGCGAGCGCAAACGGCGTTGCGCTGGGGTCCGTGTGGGATTTGCCCGTCATGTAGCGCACGCACTCGCACAGACCGGCATAGCCGAGCGAAATGGTGGAATAGCCGCCGTAGAGAAGCGCATCGATGGGCTCGCCTTTTTTGAGACGGGAGATTGCGCCGTACTGCCAGAGGATTGGTGCGGCGTCGGACAATGTGCCCTTCAAGCGGTTGTGGCGGCACATGAGTGCGCGGTAGCACAGGTCGAGGCGCTCATCGAAGACCTTCCAGAATTTTTCCATATCGCCGCCGGAGCTGAGCGCGACATCGACAAGATTCAGTGTGACGACGCCCTGATTGAAGCGGCCGTAGAACTTATAGTTGCCGTTTTCATCCTTCCACGGGCTTAACGCGCTGCGGCAACCCATGACCGGGAAGCAGTTGCCTTCTTTGAGCTCTTTCATCTTCTTTTCGGAGATGTAGTCCGGCACCATGCGCTTTGCGGTGCACTTTGCGGCAAGCTCGGTGAGGTAATAGTATTCGCTGCCGGGAGTAATGTTATCCTCCTGCAAAACATAAATGAGCTTCGGGAATGCCGGGGTAACCCATACGCCCTTTTCGTTTTTGACGCCCTCATAGCGCTGGAGCAGCACTTCCTCGATAATCATGGCGAGGTCGCGCTTTTCGCGCTCGTTTTTCGCCTCGTTCAGATACATAAACACGGTGATGAACGGCGCCTGACCGTTCGTCGTCATCAAAGTCACGACCTGATACTGGATAGTCTGCACGCCGCGCTTGATCTCCTCACGCAGACGGCGCTCCACCATTTTGGAGATTTGGGCCTCATCCGGGGAAACGCCAAGCTCGCCGATCTCGACTTCGACCTCACGGCGGATTTTCTCGCGGGAGATCTGCACGAACGGCGCGAGGTGTGCGAGGCTGATGCTCTGGCCGCCGTACTGGTTACTTGCAACCTGCGCGACGATTTGCGTGGCGATGTTGCAGGCGGTGGAGAAGCTGTGCGGCTTTTCAATGAGCGTGCCAGTGATGACCGTGCCGTTTTGCAGCATGTCTTCGAGGTTTACGAGGTCGCAGTTGTGCATGTGCTGCGCGAAATAGTCCATATCATGGAAATGGATGATGCCCTGCTCGTGTGCTTCGACGATTTCGCGCGGAAGCAAAATGCGGCGCGCGATGTCTTTGGAGACCTCGCCGGCCATGTAATCGCGCTGGACGCTGTTTACGGTTGGATTTTTATTCGCGTTTTCCTGCTTGACTTCCTCGTTGTTGCACTCGATAAGGCTGAGAATCTGGTTATCGGTGGTATTGGCGCGGCGCGCAAGCGAACGCGTATAGCGGTAACAGATATACTCCTTAGCGACATCGAACGCACCCTGCCCCATGATCTGCTTTTCTACGAGGTCCTGTATTTCTTCCACGGACGCTGCACGCCCCATGGCGACGCACGCTCCTTCGACATTTGCAGCAATTGTGCGAATTTGCTCGTTCGTAAGTCTCTGACGCTCGTCGATCTCTTTATTTGCCTTGGAGACAGCGACGATAATCTTAGTGATATCGAACGCTGCTTCCGAGCCGTTTCTCTTAATAATCTTCATGTTCCTTACCGCTCCTTCATACCGCCCGCGGGAGCTGCATGTTTCCAGCCCCTTTGGTTTTCATAATCAGTTTCCATAATTTTCTTTATATTGAATATTTATGCGTAACCACAAGATATTGTGTTCATTTTTGCGGTTCCTGCCGCAAGCACCCTACCAGTATACACCGAAGTTGGCGTCTTGTCGAGTAGTAAATGCGCTTTATTTTAAATTTCTTTTTGTATCCTTTTACCCATTGTGCAATAAAGCGTGAAAGGGCACTGCAGAGCGATGCGGCAAAGCGCGGGTTTGGATGTAAAAAAGGGCGGTCAATGACCGCCCTTGCAGGAACCCATGCAACTGGGCTCCCTACGATTTGAATGTCCCCCGGACATTCAAATCAACTTTTCTAATTCTATGTAGGCAAAGAGATTTTGCTTTCTGATGAAAGCAACTTAGGGCGCTGCCCTAAGTACCCGCAGTCTTTTGAAAAAGGCTGGCGAAAACTTTTGACCACCGTTACGGAAAGCTTCTTTTCTTACTCTTCCTCTGCTTTTTCCGGCAGAAGATCTGTCATGCTTTTGAGGCTGATGCCGAGTGTGGACATATTGTGCAGGAGTGCGGAGGTAGTCGGCTGGATGATTCCGCCTACGCCGAGCAGAATAAGCATGAGGTTGAAGCCGACGATGAAACGGTAATTGCGGTGGATGCGCGCCATGAGCGCAGTGCTGAGCTGACGCAGGGTGACGAGCTCATAGAGATCGCCTGCCGCAACGGTGATGTCCGCGATCTCTCTGGCAATGGCGGCGCCGGTATTGATGGCAACGCCGACGCTTGCTTCGGACAGCGCCGGAGAATCGTTCACGCCGTCGCCGACCATGATAACGGTGCGGCCCATTTCTTTTTCGCGGCGGATGAAGTTCGCCTTATCCTCCGGCAGCACTTCGGCGTAGAACTCGTCCACGCCGACCTCTGCTGCAACGGCTTCGGCGGTTTTGCGGTTATCGCCGGTCATCATGACAACCTTCTTGATGCCGCAAGCGTGCAGAGCGCGGATGGCGTCCTTTGCTTCCTTACGCAGCGGGTCGGAGATACAGATGACGGCTGCGAGCACACCGGAAATGCACAGATAAAGGTGCGAATACTCGGCCGGAAGTGCGTTGAACTTCGCTTCTTCGCCCTCCGGGATCACGCAGCCCTCGTCTTCAAAAACGAAGTGCGCGCTGCCGATGATGACCTTTTTGCCCTCCACAGTGCTGGAAATGCCGTGCGCGACGACGTATTCCACGCGAGAATGGTACTCTTCGTGGGAGAGGCCGCGGTCCTTGGCTTCGGCCACGACAGCGTTTGCCATGGAGTGCGGGTAATGCTCCTCAAGGCAGGCGGCAAGGCGCAGCATTTCGCTTTCCTCACGGTCGCCGAACGTTTCGATCATGGCGACACGCGGTGTTGCGTACGTCAGCGTGCCGGTTTTATCGAACACAATGGTATCGGCGTTTGCAACGGCCTCCATGAAGCGGCCGCCCTTGACGGAAATATGGTGTGCGCTGCTCTCGCGCATGGCGGACAGCACCGCGATCGGCATGGAGAGCTTTAACGCGCAGGAGAAATCGACCATCAGCACGGCGAGCATCTTTGTGACGTTGCGCGTGAGCAGATAGGTCAGCGCCGTGCCGCCAAGCGTGTACGGCACAAGCTTATCGGCAAGGCGGGAAGCCTTGTCTTCTGCGGTGGATTTCAATTTTTCGGATTCTTCGATCATGCGGACGATACGGTCATAACGACCGCCGCCCATAGCTTTTTCGACGCAGATGACGCACTCGCCCTCTTCGGCGACGGTTCCGGCATACACGTAGCTGCCGACGAACTTCTGCACCGGCAGAGATTCGCCGGTCATAGAGGCTTGATTGACCAAGGCTTCACCCTCGACGACCTTACCGTCGAGCGGAATCATATTGCCCGTGCGCACAACGATGCGGTCGCCCGTCTGAATGTCGCCGATTGGCATGAGCACCTCGGTGCCGTTTGTCTTGAGCCAGACCTTATCGACATTGAGGGACATGGCGCCCGCGAGGTCGGCAACAGACTTTTTGTGCGTCCACTCCTCGAGAATCTCGCCGAGGCGCAGCATGAACATGACGGAGCTTGCCGTATCGAAATCGCCGCGCACAAGAGAAACAGTGACAGCCGTGGCATCAAGCACCGCAACGGAGAGATGACCGTGCAGCAGCGCCTTAACGCCCTCTTTGATGTACTTTGCGGAGCGGATGATGGCAAGCATCATGCGAATGGGCGCCGGGAAGAACATTTTAGCCATGGCGCGGCGCAGCACCGTGAAGACGAGCTTGTCTTCAAACTCGCGGTTCAAGGCGCGGGCGGTGTGATCCGGCACAAGCTCCATGCTTTCGGCTTTTGCGAACGAGAATGTCGCGAGCGCACGAATAAGGGATGTGCGGTCGTTTTGATAGACGATGACGGCGTCCTGTGTGCGGTCGTAGACCTTAACTTCCTTTACGCCGTCCACGGCGCGCAGGTAATACTCTAAAACATCGGCTTCTTTCAGCGTCATGCGGCCGCAGACGAGATGTACACGCATGTGCCCGCGCGCTTCATGCAGAATTTTACACTTCATAACTTTATCCTTCTATGCAACAATATATTGGAAGCTCCGAAAAACAGAGCAGATGAACGAAAAAAGAGAGCCGCTTTCGGCGGCTCTCCGGTAATTCAGACCCGGGATAGACCCGCGATCAGGCTTCGGTGGATTCTTCCGCGGAAGCAGTTTCTTCCGTGCATGCGCAAGCTGCATCTTCGATGACCTCTGCGGCAGCATCGGTAGCGCGCTGCTCGTTGATTTCCTGAGCGTCGGTCAGGATGTCGTTTGCGTTCTCCTTGATGGTCGTGACCGTTGTCATGACGCACTCCTTGGCACGCAGAGCAGCTGCAGTGGTCTCGGTGTAGACCTTCTTAGCGTCCTTGCTGCCGAGCACCTTGATGCCGGCGGTACCAAACAGAACACCTGCTGCGAAAAGACCGATTTTTGCCCAATTCATAAAAATACCTCCTGTATTGCGAGCCGCATTTTAACCATGCGGCTCATAAAATTATTTTTTCATGTGTCCACTGATGAGAGTCAGTGCAAAGAACAAAACGGTAAGCCTTGCAAAATGCTTATGCATTTTCATATTCATTCACCACCTTGTTTGTTCTAGCAAAAGAATAGCACGATTTTTACCTAACTTCAACAGTTTTCACACAAAAAACACAATTTTCTATTATTTGTAAAAACCAACCTGCAAGTTAGCAGTACCATTTTGGACAATTTGTTAAAACAGAATCGGTTAGTTTAAACAACCACAGGTTTTATGCCAGCTTTTGCGGTTTCAGTACAGACGCGCATACGATGTACATACAGCTCAAAAGAAACATTTTGGCAATTTTTGAACCAAAAAGACGAAATTGCTCCATTTAGACTTTCGACATAACTTTTTCTTTCCGCAGCATTGGAATACAGCGGTTTACATTGTGCTTATAGGAACAATTAGACGCGCCATAGGTATTCTCTATTTCCCACTCTGTACGGCACACGAGGACAGACAACAAAGCGCGCGGCACGGGAAGCACCCATAAAGGCTGCTCATTACCGTTTCGGTTCTACGTACTCCTTTTGTTTCAGCGTTTTTGCACCCTAACGACTTTATTTTAGATTAGTCAAAACAAACTTACAAATTTATTGTACGCCTGCTTCTTTCGCTTGTCAAGAGCCATGTGTAAAAGCAGGCGCTTTTTTAGAAATGAGACCTGTGCGCGTGGGCTTCTTCGGTGACACCTTGCGTAAGCCGCTCGAAAAACAGGGTATCCCCTATCACCTTGCCGTGACGCTTATACAAGATGAGCTGCAAAAGTCCGCTTGTTTGGTTTTGCAATATCCCCATCGGACGTTTTGGTCCCATTTTTTCGCTGAAAACGACGAAAGCACGAGTCATACAGAATGAAGCGTGCAAATATATCGGCGTGAAGCCCGACCTCTACGACCCGATTGAAGAAGATGTAAAGGCGGGGCTTGAGTGCATCGCGTACCAGATCACTGGCCTTACGCTGCGCATGGCACAGGGCGCAGACCTGCCGCTTTCCGAGCTGCACGCGGACGGCGGCCCCACTGCGAACAAGTACCTGATGCAGTTTCAGAGCGACATAGCGCAAGTGACAGTCTCTGTGTCGGATGTGGCAGAGCTTTCGGGCTTCGGTGCAGCATGCGCAGCAGGGTTTTCCTGCGGATTATATGACCCGGAGACGATCTTTGCGAATATGCACCGCAGCTGCTTCACAACGGAGATGGATAATACCGAGCGCGAAGCACGCTACAAGGGTTGGCAGAAAGCCGTGCGGCAAGCGCTGACGCACTAAAGCTTATTGAATTTCAAAACGCATATTCGCAAGGCAAAACCGCGAATGTGCGTTTTTTCACTATTTTTACACCTTGCGGTTG
>ENA-UONQ01002629-UONQ01002629.1-human-gut-metagenome-genome-assembly--contig:-CS26-NODE-2629-length-11746-cov-5.519802_pt1 | contig 11746 bp, 5 predicted proteins | sample MGYA00242460_ERZ724007 | MGnify/ENA metagenome assembly ERZ724007
AACTGCGTTGACGAACTCGTAGCCCTTACCCGGGTTCGGCTCAATACGGATCTTAACGTGACCGTACTGGCCCTTACCGCCGGACTGACGAGCGTACTTCATATCGGAATCCGCATTCTTGCGGATCGTCTCTTTGTAAGCAACCTGCGGCTTACCGACGTTAGCCTCAACCTTAAACTCACGCATCAGACGGTCAACGATGATCTCCAAATGGAGCTCACCCATGCCGGCGATGATGGTCTGGCCGGTTTCTTCATCGGTATATGCCTTGAAGGTCGGGTCTTCTTCTGCGAGCTTTGCAAGTGCAATGCCCATCTTTTCCTGACCGGCCTTGGTCTTCGGCTCAATCGCAACACGGATAACCGGCTCCGGGAATTCCATAGACTCAAGGATGATCGGGTGCTTTTCGTCGCAAAGGGTATCACCGGTGGTGGTGTTCTTCAGACCGACTGCAGCAGCAATGTCGCCTGCATAAACCATTTCCAGATCCTGTCTGTGGTTTGCGTGCATCTGAACAATACGGCCGATACGCTCGGTGTTATCCTTTGTGGAGTTGTAAACGGTAGAACCAGCCGTAAGCGTACCGGAGTACACACGGAAGAAGCACAGCTTACCGACGAACGGGTCCGTAGCAATCTTAAATGCAAGAGCGGAGAACGGCTCCGTATCGGAAGAGTGACGAACGTCCTCTTCTTCGGTTTCCGGGTTTACGCCCTTAATAGACGGAACATCCGTCGGGGCCGGCATGTAATCAACAATCGCGTCCAGAAGCTTCTGAACACCCTTGTTCTTATAGGAAGTACCGCAGGTAACCGGAACCATCGTATTGTTGATGGTGGACTTGCGGATGCAGGTCTTGATCTCATCGATCGTGAGCTCTTCACCCATGAGATACTTCTCCATGAGTGCGTCGTCCTGCTCGGCGACATGCTCGATCATCTCGGTGTGATACTTCTCTGCGAGCTCTTTCATGTCTTCCGGGATCTCTTCGCAACGGATATCCTTGCCGAGATCATCATAGTAGACATAAGCCTTCATTTCCACGAGGTCGATGAGGCCCTTGAAGGTATCTTCAGAGCCGATCGGCAGCTGGATCGGTACAGCGTTGCACTTCAGTCTCTCGCGCATCATGTTGACAACGCGGTAGAAATCAGCGCCCATAATGTCCATCTTGTTGACATACGCCATACGCGGAACCTTGTATTCCTCAGCCTGACGCCAAACGGTCTCAGACTGCGGCTCAACGCCGCCCTTTGCGCAGAAAACCGTTACGGAACCATCGAGAACACGCAGGGAACGCTCAACTTCAACGGTGAAGTCAACGTGGCCCGGGGTGTCGATGATGTTGATACGGTTCTGGTGACCGTTTCTGTCCGGCCAGAAGCACGTCGTAGCAGCGGAAGTGATCGTGATACCTCTCTCCTGCTCCTGTGCCATCCAGTCCATCGTAGCGGAACCGTCGTGGGTCTCGCCGATCTTGTAGTTGACGCCTGTGTAATAAAGGATACGCTCGGTCGTTGTTGTTTTACCGGCATCGATGTGAGCCATGATGCCGATATTTCTTGTAAATTCAAGTGGTACCTGACGGGCCATATAATCCTCCTTAATACGTTTACAGGTAAATTACCATCTGTAATGTGCGAAAGCCTTGTTGGCTTCTGCCATCTTATGCGTATCGTCACGCTTCTTAGCAGCGCCGCCGGCGCCGTTCAGAGCGTCAAGGATCTCTCCGGCCAGTCTCTCCTTCATCGTCTTTTCAGAACGAAGTCTGGAATAGCTCGCCATCCAGCGCAGACCCAGGGTCTGACGTCTCTCCGGACGAACCTCGATCGGAACCTGATAGTTCGCACCGCCAACACGGCGTGCCTTAACCTCCAGGCTCGGCATTACGTTCTCCATAGCCTGCTCGAAAACCTCCAGAGCGTTCTTGCCCGTCTTCTCTTCGACGATCTCGAATGCTTCGTAAACGATCTTCTGAGCTACGCCCTTCTTACCATCATACATGATGTTGTTAATCAGGCGTGTGACCAGTTTGGAATTATACATAGGATCCGGCAAAACATCGCGTTTTGCTACATTGCCTCTTCTTGGCATAGTCTTCCCTCCTTCACATAATAGTATGAATTCATCGGTACTCGAAAGCACAAGCTCCCGCCGGCTAAGAAAAGGTATTTACGCACGATAATCAGTAGCTTATCTATTATAAATACCCTTAAAGCGAATTTCGCTTTTCCGGTCAAAAGTTCATTGTGTAACGATTAAATTCGGCTCTTTAAAGAAATTACTTCTTTGCAGCGCCGGCCTTCGGTCTCTTAGCGCCGTACTTGGAACGAGCCTGCATACGCTTTGCAACACCCTGCGCGTCAAGCGTGCCGCGGATGATGTGGTAACGTACACCAGGAAGGTCCTTAACACGACCGCCACGGATCATAACAACGCTATGCTCCTGCAGGTTGTGACCAACACCCGGGATGTAAGCGGAGACTTCGATACCGTTGGAAAGACGGACTCTGGCAATCTTACGAAGTGCGGAGTTCGGCTTCTTCGGGGTAGCAGTCTTAACAGCAGTGCAGACACCGCGCTTCTGGGGAGAATCCTGATCGATAGCAATTCTCTTCTTGGAGTTCCAACCCTTCAGCAGTGCCGGCGCCTTTGCCTTCTTCTCGGAAACTGCGCGACCTGTGTGAATCAACTGGTTAAATGTGGGCATATTGCACCTCCTTACACAATTTCTATATATGTCATGCGGGTTTATATTGCCCGCAGAACATGCGCCTATACAAAACAGTATCCTGTCCGTACAAAAATCGCGCGGACAGGTCTGTTTTATGCGGTTTCAAAGGCGGTTCTGGCAGAAATTCTCAGATTTCATGCCCACAACACACCATTTGACATTATACACCGCTCATTATTCGTTTGTCAAGCCCTCTTCTGCATTCTGTGCGGAAGTTTTTTCCTCAAAGCTGCTTAAAGCGGCTACGGCCTCCTGGCTTAAAGAGCTGCTCGGCGCCGTCGGCGCAATTTCAACATTGGTGTAGCAGTCCATGCCGGTGCCGGCCGGAATCAGCTTACCGATGATGACGTTCTCCTTCAGGCCAAGCAGCGGGTCTACCTTGCCCTTGATGGCGGCGTCGGTCAGCACGCGTGTGGTCTCCTGGAAGGAAGCAGCGGAAAGGAAGGACTCGGTCGCCAGAGATGCCTTCGTGATGCCGAGCAGCGTCGGCGTAAATGTCGCCTCGCGCAGGCCGGTCTCGCCGTTTGCAATTCTTGCGGCGATCTTCTCGTTTTCAAGAAGCGTGTCGTTCTTATCGACGAGCGCGCCGACGAGCAGCGGCGTGTCGCCCGCGTCTTCAATGCGCACCTTGCGCATCATCTGACGAACGATAACTTCGATGTGCTTATCATTGATATCAACACCCTGCATACGGTAGGTGCGCTGCACTTCCTCAATGAGGTAATCCTGCACCGCCTCCGGGCCGCTGATGGCGAGCACGTCGTGCGGGTTGACGGAGCCTTCGGTCAAGCGGGTGCCCTTTTCAACCACATCGCCCTCTTTTACGCTGAGGCGTGCACCGAACGGGATGAGGTAGCTGCGCTGGTCGCCATCGCCGCGAACGACAATGTGGCGGTTCTTTTTGACCTCTTCAAAGCCGATCGTACCGCCGATCTCTGCGATGATTGCGAGATGCTTCGGCTTGCGGCTTTCAAACAGCTCACTGACACGCGGAAGACCCTGCGTGATATCTTCTGCGGATGCAACACCGCCGGTATGGAACGTACGCATCGTCAGCTGGGTACCCGGCTCGCCGATGGACTGTGCGGCGATGATACCAACCGCCTCGCCGACCGTGATCGGCTGGCCGTTTGCAAGGGAGGAACCGTAGCACTTCTTGCACACGCCGTGACGGGTGCGGCAGTTCAAAATAGAGCGGATTTTGATGTGCGTCGTGCCGCGGCTGATGATGAGGTCAGCTTCGGTGTCGCCAATCATCTTATCCTTAGAAACGAGCACGTTGCCATTCTCGTCGCAGTAATCGTCAAGCAGGTAGCGGCCCACAATACGCTCCTTAAGCGGCTCAATGGATTCGTTACCGGATTTGATCTCGAACACTTCAAGGCCCTCGGTCGTACCGCAGTCATCCTGACGAACGATAACATCCTGAGAAACGTCAACCAGACGTCTGGTCAGATAACCGGAGTCAGCCGTTCTCAGAGCCGTATCAGCAAGACCCTTACGAGCACCACGGGAGGAAATGAAGTATTCCAAAATGTTCAGGCCTTCACGGTAGTTCGCCTTGATCGGAATTTCGATCGTCTTACCGGACGTATTCGCGATCAGACCGCGCATGCCGGCCAGCTGACGGATCTGGTTCATAGAACCACGGGCGCCGGAGTCTGCCATCATGAAGATCGGGTTGTAACGGTCAAGGCCGTCCTGCAGGGCTTTCGTAACGTCGTTCGTCGCCTTTTCCCAGGTCTTCAGAACCGCGCTGTAACGCTCGCCGTCGGAGAGGAAGCCGTCGCGGAAATCTGCGGTAATCTCGCTGATCTCTGCCTCTGCCTTTGCAAGAATCTCCTGCTTCTGCGGCGGAATAGTCGCATCGCAGACAGCAACGGTGATTGCGCCGATGGTGGAATACTTGTAGCCCTGTGCCTTAATAGCATCGAGCATTTCGCTTGTGACCGCCGTGCCGTGCTTTTTGATGCACTTGTCGATGATCTTGCCGAGCTGCTTCTTGCCGACGAGGAAATCGACCTCAAACTTGAGGATGTTCTCCGGGTCGGTGCGGTCAACAAAGCCGAGATCCTGCGGGATCGGGCGGTTGAAGATCATGCGGCCCATCGTCGTATCGACAAGGCCGGTATATGTCTGGCCGTTGTACTCCACGGTTCTTCTGACCTTGATCTTGGAGTGCAGCGTGATATATTTTGCGTCATACGCCATGAACGCTTCGTCCATGTTGCGGAATACCTTGCCTTCACCGATCTCTCCGTCCTTATCGAGCGTAAGGTAATAAGAACCGAGAACCATATCCTGCGACGGGACCGCAACCGGGCTGCCGTCGGAAGGCTTTAAGAGGTTGTTTGCAGCCAGCATGAGGAAGCGTGCCTCTGCCTGTGCTTCTGCGGAAAGCGGCACATGCACAGCCATCTGGTCGCCGTCGAAGTCCGCGTTGAACGCGGTGCAGACGAGCGGATGCAGCTTAATGGCGCGGCCCTCAACGAGGACCGGCTCAAACGCCTGAATGCCCAGGCGGTGCAGCGTAGGTGCACGGTTCAGCATGACCGGGTGGTTCTTGATGACAATCTCCAGTGCGTCCCAAACCTCGCTCTTCGCGCGCTCTACGGCCTTTCTTGCAGCCTTGATGTTGCCGGCGGCACCGGTCTCGACAAGGCGCTTCATAACAAACGGCTTAAAGAGCTCCAGTGCCATTTCCTTCGGCAGGCCGCACTGGTACATTTTCAGCTCCGGGCCAACAACGATAACGGAACGGCCGGAATAGTCAACACGCTTACCGAGCAGGTTCTGACGGAAGCGGCCCTGCTTGCCCTTCAGCATATCGGAAAGGGACTTGAGCGGGCGGTTGTTCGGGCCGGTGACCGGTCTGCCGCGGCGGCCGTTGTCGATGAGGGCATCGACGGCTTCCTGCAGCATACGCTTCTCGTTGCGCACGATGATGTCCGGCGCGCCGAGCTCGATGAGTCTCTTCAGACGGTTGTTTCTGTTGATAACGCGTCTGTACAGGTCGTTCAGGTCACTCGTTGCAAAGCGGCCGCCGTCCAGCTGTACGAGCGGACGGATATCCGGCGGGATAACCGGCACGGCATCGAGGATCATCCACTCCGGGCGGTTGCCGGAGATGCGGAAGGATTCCACAACCTCAAGACGCTTGAGAATGTGCACGCGCTTCTGTCCCTGCGCGGTTTCGAGGTCTTTTTTGAGCTCTTCGCTGAGCTTTTCGCAGTCGATATCCTCGAGCAGCTTCTTCACAGCTTCAGCGCCCATGGACGCCTCGAAGTCGTCCTCATATTTTTCACGCATGTCGCGGTATTCCTTTTCGGTGAGCGTCTGCATCTTAGAGAGCTCACGGACGGAACCCGGATCCGTAACGATGTAAAGTGCGAAATACAGAACCTTTTCCAGTACGCGCGGGGAAAGATCAAGAATCAGACCCATGCGGGACGGGATGCCCTTAAAGTACCAGATGTGCGAAACCGGCGCTGCAAGCTCAATGTGACCCATGCGCTCACGGCGAACCTTGCTGCGCGTCACTTCAACGCCGCAGCGCTCGCAGACCTTGCCCTTAAAGCGGATGCGCTTATACTTGCCGCAATGGCACTCCCAGTCCTTTGTCGGTCCGAAAATGCGCTCGCAGTAAAGGCCGTCGCGCTCCGGCTTCAATGTACGGTAGTTGATGGTCTCGGGCTTCGTGACCTCACCGTACGACCAGGAGCGAATCTGCTCGGGCGATGCAAGGCCGATCTTTATTGATTCAAAAACGTTAAACTCCATATATGCGATCCTTTCCTTTCACCCGAAATTAGAACTCGTCGTCGATGCCGTCAAACAAATCGTTATCGGAGCCTTCAAACTCATCATCGTCGCCGGTAGAGAAGAAGTCGTCCTCTTCCCCGTCTTCGTTCTCGATGGAATAGCCGTCGAAATCGCCGTCCGTTGCGACGTTTTCTTCATCAAAGACCTGATCGCCCGGGGTGAGACCCACATCATCGTCATCGTCGAAGCTCTGGCGCAGGTCAATCTCCTCGTTGTCCTTATCCAGCACCTTGATGTCGAGGCCGAGTGCCTGCAGTTCCTTGATAAGAACGCGGAAGGATTCCGGAATGCCCGGCTTCGGCACGTTCTGTCCCTTAACGATGGCTTCGTAGGTCTTTACACGGCCCACAACGTCGTCGGACTTCACCGTCAGAATCTCCTGCAGGGTGTAAGCCGCACCGTAAGCCTCCAATGCCCAAACTTCCATTTCGCCGAAGCGCTGGCCGCCGAACTGCGCCTTGCCGCCCAAAGGCTGCTGGGTAACGAGGGCATACGGACCGGTGGAACGGGCGTGAATCTTATCGTCAACAAGATGATGGAGCTTGAGGTAGTACATGTAGCCAACGGTAACCGGGTTATCGAAATACTCGCCGGTACGACCGTCACGCAGACGGAACTTGCCGTCCTCACTCATGCCCGCCATGCGGAAGCACTCGCGGATATCCGCTTCGTGTGCGCCGTCGAATACCGGGGTCATAATCTTCCAGCCGAGTGCGTTTGCCGCCATGCCGAGGTGAACCTCGAGAACCTGTCCGATATTCATACGGGACGGAACGCCCAACGGGTTCAGAACGATGTCAAGCGGTGTACCGTCCGGCAGGAACGGCATCTCTTCCATCGGCAAAATACGGGAAACAACACCCTTGTTACCGTGGCGGCCGGCCATCTTATCGCCGACGGAGATCTTTCTCTTCTGTGCGATATAGCAGCGCACGACCTTGTTGACGCCGGGGCTCAGCTCATCGCAGTTGTCTCTCGTGAAGACCTTAACGTCCACAATGGTGCCGTACTCGCCGTGCGGAACACGGAGGGACGTATCGCGAACCTCGCGGGCCTTTTCACCGAAGATGGCGCGCAGCAGGCGCTCTTCGGCGGTCAGCTCGGTTTCGCCCTTCGGCGTGACCTTACCGACCAGAATATCGCCGGCGTGAACCTCCGCACCCACACGAATGATGCCGCGGTCATCAAGGTCGCGCAGCAGATCTTCGTTGACGTTCGGAATGTCGCGGGTAATCTCTTCCGCGCCGAGCTTTGTATCTCTGGCTTCCATCTCATACTCTTCGATATGGATGGAGGTATAAACGTCGTCGCGTACGATTTTCTCGTTCAGCAGGACGGCGTCCTCGTAGTTGTAGCCTTCCCAGGTCATGAAGCCGATGAGCGCGTTCTTGCCGAGCGCAATCTCGCCGTTCTTAATGGCCGGGCCGTCCGCCAGAACATCGCCCACTTCAACGCGGTCGCCGCGGTTGACGATCGGGACCTGGTTGATGCAGGTGCTCTGGTTGGAACGCATGAACTTTGTGACAACATAGTCGTCGATATCGCCGTTATCGGTCGTCACGCGAATGAGGTCTGCGCTGACGCTCTTAACGACACCTGCGCGTTCGCACAGGACGCAGACGCCGGAGTCAACGCCTGCTTTATACTCCATGCCGGTACCGACGATCGGAGACTCGGTGCGGAGCAGCGGAACTGCCTGACGCTGCATGTTCGCGCCCATCAGAGCACGGTTCGCGTCATCGTTTTCGAGGAACGGAATCATCGCCGTTGCAACGGAGAAGACCATACGCGGGGAAATATCCATGTAATCGACGCGGGTCGGCTCAACCTGAATGAACTCGCCCTTGAAACGTGCGAGAACACTGTCGTTTGCAAAGGTGTTGTCTTCATTCAGCTTTTCGTTTGCCTGCGCAACGATGAACTCGTCTTCCACGTCCGCCGTCATATAAACGACTTCGTCCGTGACCTTGCCCGTCGCCTTATCAATCTTTCTGTACGGCGCCTCAATGAAGCCGTAGTGGTTGATTCTTGCGAACGTTGCAAGGTAGGAGATCAGACCGATGTTCTGACCTTCCGGGGATTCGATTGGGCACATGCGGCCGTAGTGTGTGTAGTGAACGTCTCGAACCTCGAAGCTCGCACGGTCACGGGAAAGGCCGCCCGGGCCCAAAGCGGAGAGACGGCGCTTATGCGTCAGCTCTGCCAGCGGGTTCGTCTGGTCCATGAACTGGGACAGCGGAGAAGAACCGAAGAACTCCTTGATCGCTGCAACGACCGGACGGATATTGATGAGAGAATGCGGTGTAAGGGATTCCATATCCTGACCCTGCAGCGTCATGCGCTCGCGGATCACGCGCTCCAAGCGGGAGAAGCCGATGCGGAACTGGTTCTGCAGCAGCTCGCCGACGGAACGGATACGGCGGTTGCCGAGCTGGTCGATATCGTCCGTAAAGCCGAGACCGACAGCAAGGCAGGTCATGTAGTTGATGGAGGAGAAAATATCATCAATGATGATGTGGTTCGGGATCAACTCGTCATGACGTGCGGTGAGCTGCTCTTTAAGCTTCTCTTCGTCGTCGCCGCACTCTTCGAGAATCTCGGAGAGCACTGCGTAGCGCACACGTTCGTTGATGCCGCACTCTGCCTCTGCATCAAAGGAAACGTATTTTGCGATATCGACCATGCCGTTCGAGATAACCTTCGTCTCCTTGTCGTCCTCAAGGGCAACCCAGGCGGTGGTCACACCGGCGTTGTCGATGTCTTCGGCAAGCGTGCGGGACACAACAGTGCCCGCCTCTGCCATCACCTCGCCGGTCGCCGGGTTGACGATCGGGCGGGAAAGCTGACGACCGGTGATTCTGCCGGCAAGGTTCAGCTTCTTATTGTACTTATAACGGCCGACTCTGGAGAGGTCGTAGCGTCTCGGGTCGAAGAACAGGCCGTTCAAATGGAACTGCGCGCTTTCAACCGTGGGCGGCTCGCTCGGACGGAGCTTTCTGTACACCTCAAAGAGGCCTTCCTCCATGGTGTGCGTGGTATCCTTATCGATGGTCGCAAGGATGCGCTCGTCTTCGCCGAAGTATTCCTTGATCTCTTCGTCGGTGCCGAGACCGAGTGCGCGGATAAACGCGGTCATCGGGAGCTTTCTGTTTTTATCGATACGCACGTAGAGCACGTCGTTCACATCGTTTTCGTACTCCAGCCATGCGCCGCGGTTCGGAATGACGGTGGAAGAGAAAAGCTGTTTGCCTGTTTTATCGTACTCCATCTTATAATAGACGCCCGGAGAACGAACAAGCTGGGAAACGATAACACGTTCTGCGCCGTTGATCACAAAGGTGCCGGACGGTGTCATCAGCGGGAAATCGCCCATGAAGACTTCAGATTCCTTGATCTCGCCCGTTTCCTTGTTGAGAAGGCGTGCAGTGACGCGCAGGGCTGCCGCATAGGTAGCATCGCGCTCTTTGCATTCCGTTACCGTGTAATTGGGTTTTTCGTCGAGCTTGTAGTTCACGAAGTCCAGAACCAGATTTCCGTTGAAATCCGTAATGCCGGAGACGTCGTCAAAAACTTCCTTCAAACCTTCCTTCAGGAACCAGTCGTAGGAATTTTTCTGAATCTCGATCAGGTTCGGCATATCGAGAACTTCATTGATGTGCGAGAAGCTCATGCGTGTGTTCTTGCCAAGCTGTACCGGCTTAACATTCACCATTGACTCAACCACTCCATTCTTAGTATTTGACCCGTGTTTTTAAGCAAAATCACTTAAAAACGGCGGAAAGAATATCCGTTCATGTGAATTTTATAGATTATGCTTGATTATTTTTCGGAACTGTGTTATAATGCAGATCAGAGAAAGAAATGGCATATCTATCCATGATGATACATTGTAATATGATACACCGTATCTGTGGATTTGTCAAGCCTTTTCCCGAAATTTTTCGAGTTTTATTCCCTTTTTCTTTTCTCAAATTCCAAAGCAGAATAAATTGAATTTTGACCCGTATACCCGATAGCACATGGACCTTGTAAACTGCAATCGGGTTTTATTTTTATCCGCTGCTAATCATTTTAATTTGAAGAGGAACACTGTATGAAAAAGCATTTCGCAAAGCAGATTTTCGCCGCGGCCCTTGCAATCAGCTTCGTGTGCGGGCTTTCGGCATGCCGTGAACGCGAAGAAGAGCAACTCTCGTTAAAGCCGGTGATTTATCTTTATCCGGAAGAAGAAACGGACGTCTCGGTTACGCTCGCGTACGACGGAACGCTCACTTGCACCTACCCGAATTACAAAACCGGCTGGCATGTTTCGGCGAAACCTGACGGTACTCTGACGGATGAGGACGGCCAAACGTATAACTACCTGTACTGGGAAGGCACGGACAGCGCGGAATACGACCTTTCCCACGGCTTCTGCGTAGCGGGCAGCGACACCGCCGCTTTCCTAGAAAATGCCTTGCGCGACCTCGGACTCACCCGCAAAGAAGCGAATGAATTCATCGTGTACTGGCTTCCCCAGATGCAGGAAAATCCCTATAATCTCATTGCGTTTCAGTCCGACTGCTATACGCAGGTGGCGCAGCTGGATATCTCCCCCGCGCCCGACACGCTCCTTCGGGTCTTCATGGCGTGGAAACCGCTTGAAGAGAAAGTCGACATTCCCGCGCAAACGCTCACCGCTCCCGCCCGCGACGGCTTCACAGCGGTGGAATGGGGCGGCAGCCGCATAAACTGAGCCGTAGCTCTTGCCCGTGCAGAGTCTCACGGCGTTCATACCGTTTAAAAACACGCAAAACCTTCCCGGTTTCCAAACGGAAACGAAGCCGGGAAGGTTTTTGTTTTGTTTATGTTGAATTTTGGATGCCGAAGAAATTAAGTTAAAAAGCGAAAGCCACTTTCAAAACGAATTATTGCGTTTCAAGTATGTACTTGCGTGTACTTTTACGCGGATTCGCTTACGTTTCTGCCTCTTTCCCCTCGCCTTTTTCGTCCGCCTCGGTATCCTCGCAGGCACAGATGGACGCGAACGTGTAGGACTCCAGCTTATCGCGCACAAGCTGCGAGACCTCACCGTAGATGTGATGCAAACGGCACGAGGTGCGCTGGCAGCTGTACGCATCGCCCTGGCAGCGGGAAATCATATACGGCCCCTCCACCGCCTCGATCACGCTGCGCAGCGTGATCTCCTTC
>ENA-UONQ01002652-UONQ01002652.1-human-gut-metagenome-genome-assembly--contig:-CS26-NODE-2652-length-11612-cov-3.740590_pt1 | contig 11612 bp, 9 predicted proteins | sample MGYA00242460_ERZ724007 | MGnify/ENA metagenome assembly ERZ724007
CGCGCCGGGCAAGGAAGTGACCGTGGGCTTCGGGCGCAAGACGCTGCTGGACGCCGCCCCCGCCGTGCTTGACGCGGTGAAGTCCGGGGCCGTGCGCCACATCTTCCTCGTGGGCGGCTGCGACGGCGCGAAGCCGGGCCGCAACTACTACACCGAATTTGTGGAAAAGACCCCGCAGGATACGCTCATCCTCACGCTGGCGTGCGGCAAATTCCGCTTCTTCGACAAGGATCTCGGCAAGATCGGGCCGTTCCCGCGCCTTTTGGACGTGGGGCAGTGCAACGATGCCTATTCCGCCGTCAAGGTGGCGCTGGCGCTGGCCGACGCGCTCAAGTGCGGCGTCAACGATCTGCCGCTCTCGCTGGTGCTGTCGTGGTACGAGCAGAAGGCCGTGGCCATCCTGCTGACCCTGCTCGCCCTCGGCGTGAAGAACATCCACCTCGGACCGAGCCTCCCGGCCTTCGTGTCCCCCGACATCCTCAATCTGCTGGTCGAAAACTGGGGCATCAAGCCCATTTCCACCCCTGACGAGGATTTGAAGGCCCTTCTGGGCTAAGTACGGGGGATGGGCTTCTCCCGCGTGCCCTGTGACGCCGCAGGGCTGCCGCGCAGGGGCTCGCCAACCCATCCGTCAACAGTCATGCAGAAAAAAGGACGGAAGCTTTTTTGGAAGCTCCCGTCCTTTTTGCATTTGGAACCTTTGGTGCGGAAACGCTTGCGTCTGGCAAGGACTCCGGTGTATTTTTCAAGGAAATACACTGTGAAACAGGAGCGGGCATGTCAAACGAACGGTTGGAAGTGCTCGGGGGCTTGCCGCTGTTTGAGCCGTTGTCCCCGGACGAGCGGGAACGTCTCGCTGCGGGGTGCCGGATGCGCACGTTTGCGCGCGGGGCGGCCCTGTTCCGTGAGGGGGAACGCGCCGACGGTATGCACATAGTACTGCGCGGCGTCGTGAAGGTCGTCCGGTTCGCTCCCGACGGGCGGGAGATGGTGCTTCACCTTGTCCGTAAGGGAAACACGATCGGCGAGGCGGCAATGTTCCAGAAGGGAACGTTCCCCGCGTCCGCCGTGGCCGTGGACGATGTGGAAACCCTGTTCCTTCCGGCGGATGCGCTGTTCACGCTGGTGACGGAAAATCCGGAGATGGCCTTGCGGATGCTCGCGGCGCTGTCGCTTCGCCTGCGGATGTTCGCGCACAAGCTGGCGGCGCAGGGGCAGGGCGGTGCGGCCTGCCGGCTTGCCACGTATTTGCTGCACAGAAGGCAGATTGGGGGTGGGGACTGCATCCGGCTCGGGGTTTCCCGGGAAGTGCTCGCCAATCTGCTCGGACTGGCCCGTGAAACGCTTTCCCGCCAGCTGTCCCGGTTCTCCGAGGCGGGTTTGGTCGAGCTGAGGGGAAAAGACATCGTTATTCTTGACGTTCCCGCTTTGCAGGCCACTGCCGCAGAGGGAGACAGATAGGTGGAATGTTGGATACGCTCCGAGGGTTCCGGTTTGCGGAATCGCGGCGGAGGAGGGTGGGCTATGGGGATCGACGCGGACATGTTCAACAGTCCCGAATGGATGAGCGAGGCTCTTCGGATCGGCAATACGGGCCTTTGGGCCATTGAGATCGACGAGGAAAACGGAAAGCACCGGATGACGGCCAACGAAACCATGTTGCTGTTGCTCGGTCTGGAGACGCACCCTTCGCCGGAGGACTGTTTCAGGCATTGGTATGGTCGCGTGGATGAAGCTTATCGCGCCGCGGTGGACGAGTGCGTGGGAAAGATGCTCAGCACCGGATAGCGGTATGAAGTCCAGTACCCGTGGCTCCATCCCGTATGCGGGCGTATTTTTGTGCGCTGCGGCGGCAAGCTGTTGCCCGGACGCAGCAAGAACGGCTTGTTGCGCTTAAAAGGATACCATCAGGACGTCAGCGAGCTGGAGAGTATGCGGGAACGGCTGCGCGAGAATCTTTCCCGGTTCGAAACGGCCTGCCGGATCGGCCGGATAGGCGTATTCGAGTGCACGCGGGGCAGCCGGATTCTTTTTTCCGCCAACGACATTTTTTTCGAGCAGTTCGGCATCCCCGCCGACATGGTGTGTTTTTCCGCGTTCAGAGGATTATGGAGCCGCATAGCGCCGGGCTGCCGGAAGCGGGTGCTGGAAGCGCTGCGCCGATCCTCATGGAAGCCGGGGCGGTGCGAACGTTTTGAGATCGAACTGCTGGACCCGGAAAAGGGTTCGCGGTGGTTCGATTTCGAGTGTGAATTCTCGCAGGACGGCGATGCCGCCCGGGCGGTTGGTTACGTCGCCGACATCACCGAGCACAAGCAGCATGAGGCTTCCCTGCGCATGGCCGCCGAGGCAGCGGAGGCCGCCAACCGGGCCAAGTCATCCTTCCTCGCCAACATGAGCCACGAGCTGCGGACGCCCATGAACGCGATCATCGGCCTTTCCTATCTGGCCTTGAAGACGGATTTGACCACGCAGCAGTATGAATACATTTCCCGGATCAGCGAATCGAGCACGGCCTTGCTCGGCATCCTCAACGATATCCTTGATCTGACCAAGGTCGAGGCCAACAAGCTGGAATTGGCCCGCACTCCCTTTAATCTCAAGAAAGAGCTTGGTATCCTTGCCGCAGTAGTGCTTCCGGAAGCCGCGGTGAAAGGGCTTGAGTTTTCTTTGGAGATCGCCCCGGATGTGCCTTTGCTGCTTATGGGCGACGCCCTGCGCGTCCGGCAGGTCCTTCTCAATCTGTGCAACAACGCCGTGAAGTTTACCGACGAGGGGTCGGTCAGCCTGCGCGTCCGTGTGGTGGATTCCACCAACACGCGCGTGCGGCTGGAGTTTGTGGTCCGTGATTGCGGCATCGGCATCCCCGAATCGGAAATAGGGCGCATTTTCAGCCCGTTCATGCAGGTGGACGAATCCGCCACCCGCCGTTTCGGCGGCACGGGGCTCGGGCTTGCCATCAGCAAGCGGCTTGTGGAACTCATGGGCGGCACGCTGACCGTGGGGAGCCGCGTCAACAAGGGCAGTACGTTCCGGGTTGAGCTGGCCTTCCCGTTGGCTGAAGACGTTTCGCCGGGTGATGCCGGTTCGTTCTGCTCCGGGGGCAATGTTCCGGACGAGAGCCTGCCCCTTGGGGATTTGGTTGGGCAGCGGGTCCTTGTGGTGGAGGACAACGAGCTCAATCAGTATGTGATCCTCAACATGCTCGCCCGGTTTGGCGTGGAGACGTGCGTGGCGGAGAATGGGCGGGACGCCGTGGACCGCTATGCGGAAGATCAGGATTTCGACGTGATTTTGATGGATGTGCAGATGCCGGTCATGAACGGCTATGACGCCACGCAGCGCATCCGTGAGAGCGGCTTGCCCCGCTGCCGGAGCGTCCCCATCCTTGCCATGACCGCCCACGCCATGCACGGCGACGAGGAGCGGAGTTTCGCCGCCGGGATGAACGCGCATCTCACCAAGCCCATTGATGTGCGGGAGCTTGTGTTCAGCCTGTCCCGCTGGGGAAGCGCCGCGCGGCGAAACCGCAAATAGCAAGGGAATTCCTGCGGAGTCGTCCGGAATCCCGAGGAGAACGCCATGCGAAACGTTTTAGCCTTGTTGGGTGCCGGGCTGCTGGCGGGATGCTGCCTGATGCATTTCCATGTCCCTATTGCGGAACAGACACAAGCCAACGCCCGAACCTTCGGGAGCCTCGGGCAGCGCTTGCTGCCGGAGGACACGCCTCCGGAACGGATCGCCGCGTTCCGGCAATGCCTGAGCGAAGCCTATATGGAGCACTACGGGGAAGGCGAGGCGGGCACGGCCCGGGAGCGCGAGGACGGGTATGCGCTGTTCTGGCAGACCGTCATGGCGGCGGCTCCGACATACGACCATTTGGCGACCTACGACATTCATGTGCGGGGCCGGAAACGGTACGAAGCCGATCCGCGTTCGTTTGTGGAGGCGGGCAGGGCATGGTCCCGGATCGTCTTTGAGCGGTGCGGCGCGGGCGTGTTTCCGGATGAGGACCGTTACCGTATGCTCGGCCTGTTCTCGCGTCTTCCCGCATGGTGTGACCCGCCGACGGGGGTTCCGCCGTCGCCGCGCCTTCTGGACGACATGGGGACGCCGCCCGCAGCCGGCCCGGAACTTCCATAAACAAAGCGCACGCCGTTCCTGAAAAGAAACGGTATGCGCCAATGTTCAGAAACATCGAATACCCTGAAACGACGAAGCGGTCCCGGATGTTCATCCGGAACCGCCATTGTCATCTGGTAGCAAGGGGGAGATTTGAACTCTCGACACTACGGGTATGAACCGTATGCTCTGACCAACTGAGCTACCTTGCCATAAGTGCTACCGCAGCAGCGAGGACATTTAATAAGCGAGATTGAGAAACTTGGCAAGCTTTTTTTGCAAGAAAATTTCGAAAGCGGTAACCTATGGATTTCTTTCTTTCAAATTTTGGGCAAAGGAGCCGCTTGGGGTGCCGCATCCGGATACGGGCTGCATTTATGCTTCCGGAGCCCTTGAAGAAGGCGGGGAAGCGGGTCCCTCAGGCGATGGCGCATAGCCAATAGGCCCATGTCACGCCGATCATGGTGATGGTCCTCAGGAGCTGATTGTAGAAGATGAGCTTGAAGGCCAGGCCGGGGCTGTAGTACCCGGCATAGGCCGGGAACTGGTGACGGACGGTCCGCATGGGGGTGGAGAGGATGTTGCCGACGAGCAGGGCGATGATGACTTCCGGGGGGGTGAGCCCGCCCATATGCAGGGCGGAACCCGCGGCGGACAGGGAGGCGCCGATTTCGGCGGCGAGGCTCAGGAGCACGATGCCGAGCGCCTCGGGCCGGATGAACCCGAGCCACGGGGTATGGTCGGAAAGCCACGCCTCGGCGGTGCGGAACAGACCGTAGTGCTGCATCAGGTACATGGCGACGTACACGGGGATGGTGAACATGACGAGCTTGGGCAGGCGGCGGCGGAACCGTTTCCATGCCTTGAGCGCGGCGCTCTTGAGGGTGACTTTTTCCTGAGGCAGCCGGCACTCGATACAGCTCTCGCCATGAAGGGGCGGCAGGAGGAAATGCCCGAGGCCCACCGTGAACAGGGTCCGCAGCGCGGCCGCCGCGAGGGTCAGCCCCGTATAGATAAGGGCGGGAGCGCCGAGCACGGGCCAGAGCATGAACAGCATGGTCGGCAGATGGACCATGTAGGCGGGCAGGCTGTTGAACAGATTGGCGAGCACGAGCTCGCGCAGGCTGATTTCGCCCTTGGCGTGGCTGTCGGACAGCAGGGCGTTGGCGGCGGCTGGGGAGAAGAAGGCCATGGAAAAGGACGCCCCGGCGGCTTCGCGCAGCCGGGCGAGCCGCACCAGCGGCGCGGAAAGGCGGGCGAGAGGCTGTGTCCAGCGCAGCGCTTCAACGATATTGGCGATGAGCAGGCCAATGCACATGGCGAACAAAAGCCGGGTGAGCGGGCGGCCCAGCGTCAGCCAGAACGGCATCAGATCGGAAGGTATCATGAGGGTCGGATACCATGCTTTCCGGGGCGAGGCCAGTGTGTATTCTTCCGTCTCCCGGCATTGTGTGAAGGCGGGAATTCGTGTAGATTAAGGCTTGCTCGAAGAGCGCCCCCTTAACCCTTGTAACTCTCGGATTGTCTCGCAAGGAGGTTCCCATGCTGATTCGTGAGTGGATGACCAAGGACGTCATCACCGTGACCCCTGACACATCCATGCTGAAAGCGTCGAAGTTGATGAAGGATCATAATATCCGGCGTCTTCCCGTCCTTGACGGGAAGCATGTGGTAGGCATCGTTTCCGACAGGGACATCCGGGCCGCCTCTCCTTCCAAGGCGACGACGCTCGATATGCACGAGCTGTATTATCTCCTTTCCGAAGTGAAGGTGAAAGACATCATGACCAGCGATCCGGTCACGGTCTATGACACCGACGCCGTGGACGCCGCCGCCCTGCTCATGGAAAACAAGGGCATCGGCGGCCTGCCCGTGGTCGATGGTTCCGGGGAACTCGTAGGGATCATCACCGATCATGACATCTTCAGAGTGCTGGTGGACTTCTGCGGGGCGAGCAAGGGCGGCCTTCAGCTTGCCTTCATGCTTCCCGACAAGCCCGGTGTGCTGACCCCGATTTTCGAGGCCATCAGCCAGAACGGCGGCAACGTCCTTTCCGTGCTCACCTCGCGCGGCAAGACGCAGGAAGGGACCAGCCACGTCTATATCCGTCTCCATGCGATGGACTCCGAAAAGGAAAAGGCCCTCATCGAAAACATGAAGAAAGCCATGCCTCTAGAATACTTGATGGATGACGAGTTCCACTGCAACAGGAACTGCTGATTGTTTTGATTACGGCACAAAAAAGAGGGGCTTCCGTGGAAGCCCCTCTTTTTTGTGCGGGCATGGGGCGACTTCACCGCATCAGAGTATTCGCTGTTCAGGCGGCGGGGTGGCGGTTGTCCGAGGCCCTCGCCGTCTCGCGGTGGTATGCTATTTTCCCAAAAATAGCCTTATGTGGCGTCATTGCCGTATTGCGGCGGCGATTATGCGGAAGAGGCTCCGGTTATGCGGGAAGGGACGGGAGGAAATCCTCGGTCGTCCGTACGTCGGCGAAAGCCCCGTGCAGGGCCGCCATGAATGCTTCGTGTACCGTTGCGGCGGGGATGGTTTTCCCGTTCCATGACAGATCCCGCGTGGCGCAGGCGTCATGCAGGAGCGTGATGTCGTAGCCGTGGTTTCGGGCGGCCCGTACGCTCGTGTCGATGCACATGTGGCTCATCATTCCGGAGACGACGAGTTTCCGTATGCCCGCCCGGCTGAGGGCGTCGTGGAGATCCGTTTGGAAAAAAGCGTCCGGCGCGTGTTTGATGATGGCGGGCTCGCCGTCCAGCGGCTTGACCGCGCCGTGTATCTCGGAACCGGGCGTATCCGGCAGGAAGAAGGCCGCGCCGGGACGGGTGTTGATATGCCGGACGTGGAAAACGGGCCTGTGTTGTTCGCGGAAACGCCCCAGCGCCAGCTGGGCCTGTGCGGCGGCCTCGTCCGCGTGGGACAGTTCCCAAGCGCCGCCGGGGAAATAGTCGTTCTGGATGTCGATCAAGAGAAGTGCCGTATTCATGCCGTACCTCCGGGTGTTGTGCCCACGATAGCGGCATGTGGCGGAAAGTACAGTAGTTACTTTTTTGTGGGTATGCCCTCGGCGGCAGGGATGATGCCCTTGCGCTCCAAAATGCCGGCCTGCCCGTTCTCCAGCATGTATTCCACGCCGATATCCTGCATGATCCGCACGGCCCGCAACAGCTTTTCCCCTCGCTCTGTGAGGAAGTAGGTCACGCGCAACGGGTATCCGTCCGGTTCGATCTTGCCGATCAGCCCGAACGCCCTGAGTTCCCCCAGATGTTGCAACAGCATTTTCTGCGTGATGCCTTCAATGCCGCGTTCCAGTTCCGCCAGCCCCATGCCGCCGTTCCGCAGCTGGAACACGATGATCGTTTTCCACTTGCCTCTCATGATGTCGTGGACGATTTCCAGAGGACAGGTGCAGACCGTACGGATTTTCATGGTTCGTCCGTTGGAGAATATGTGCGGTTTCTGCGCGGTGCCCCGTGGATGACTGCGCCGCAGGGTATCCGCGTGCCGGAATGTGCCGTGCCTGCGCGGAGCCCCGATGGCAGGGGGCGTGCGCACGCCCCGCCGTCGGGGAAGGCCGGGCCGCCTATTTCCTCAGCCCGAGCTCCTCGTCGATTTCCGCCATCGCCCCGATGGCGAGGGTGAGGAAGTCGCCGAGTTCAAGCCCCAGCTCCGAGCACTGCCGGATACAGTCACGGTTGACGCTGGCGGCAAACGCTTTATCCTTCATTTTTTTCTTGAGGCCTGCATACCTTCCATGCCCGTGGGGCGCACGAGCGCCGCCGTGACCACAAGCCCGGTCACGGTTTCCCCGCAGCGCAGGGCGTAGTCGAAGGCGGAGGAGGGAGCCACGCCGGTCATCTCGCCGTTGTGGGCGCGGATGGCGTGCAGGGCTTCTTCGGGCAGGCGGTCGCCGATGCGTTCGGCTCCGACGAGGCCGTGTTTGGCGGGGTCCTCATGGGTGAGGGGATAGTCGAGATCGTGCAGCAGCCCGGTCAGGCCCCAGACTTCCTCGTCCTCGCCCAAATGCCGGGCAAGGGCGCGCATGACCGCTTCCGAGGCCAGCGCGTGCTGGATGAGATGTTTTTCGGGGCCGAGTTCGTTCAAAAGGGCCAAAGCCTGTTCGCGGTCGAGCATGACGCCTCCGTGGGTTGGTGAGGGAACAAGGAACCTGTTGCATACCGTAGCGCGGCTTCAAAATCCAGCGCTGTCGGGTGATTGACACAGCCTCTGGAATGACGGAAAAGAAAGGGATCTATTTCCATCCTTCTTACCCGGTTCGCCCCGCGGCGGACAACGCACCTACATGAAGCGCATAATCGGTATAAAATTCAGTCATTACGGACAAATATATTTTTTCTACTGTGAGGACCCCTTTGTAGACAGAGGGGATCGCGTACTTGCGGAAACCGGTCAGGGCCTCGGCATCGCCACGGTCATGAACATTGTGGATCGCCTTCCTGAGGATCTTCCTCTGGATGGTGTGCGCGATGTCCTGCGCAAGGTGACCGACGAGGATCAGATCGTCGCCGAAGAGAACGATACCCTGACGTACTCCGCGCACAAGTTCTGTGAATCGCGCATCCGGGAACGCCAGCTCGACATGAAGCTTGTCGATGTGGAGGTCCTGTTTGATCGCAGCAAGCTGGTGTTTTACTTTACCGCCCCGACCCGGATCGACTTTCGTGAACTGGTAAAGGATCTGGTGCGCGAGTACCACACCCGCATCGAACTGCGCCAGATCGGCGTCCGGCATGAGACGCAGATGCTCGGCGCGGTGGGGAGCTGCGGCATGGTGTGCTGCTGCCGCCGGTTCCTGCGCAAGTTCGTGCCAGTGACCATCAAAATGGCGAAGGAACAGAACCTGTTCCTGAACCCGTCCAAGATTTCGGGCATCTGCGGGCGCCTCCTGTGCTGCCTCAGCTATGAGCAGGAGAACTACGATATTTTCCACAGCAGCTGCCCGCGCCTCGGGAAGCGGTATCAGACCAACAAAGGCCCCATGAAAGTGTTGCGCGCCAACATGTTCCGCAACAGCGTGGCCTTGCTGACGGATACGAACGAGGAGCTTGAGCTGACGCTCGACGAGTGGCAGGCGCTCGATCCCCGGCGTCCCGACGCGCCGCCGCGCCCGGAAGGGAAGCCCGATGCGAAGCCGGAGAACAAGCCCTCGTCGCCCCGTCCGCATGACGAGCTGATGGTGGTCATGGCCGACCCGGACACCATCGACGAGGCGTTTGGCGACGAATCCGACGAGCTTATTGACGATCTCGGCGGGCTCAATGACGGCGAGATGGAAACGCTTGAAGAGGGGCTCCGCCCCAAGCGCAAGCGCAAGCGGAAGAGATAGAGACGAGGGAGCGAGAAGGGGCCTTTCTGGAGAAAGAACCCTTCTCCTTCTCCCGCCCCCTTCCATCATCCCCCAAAGGCGTTTGGCCGGAGGGGAGGCCGTGCGGCGGAGCCCGTTCCGGCGGGGAAGGGTGCGATGAGCCAGAAACGGCTGTAGACGGGACGGTTTACGGTCGGCATATACGGAACACCATGAAAGGAGCTTTCCCGTGTCCTCCACGTTTTACATTACGACACCGATTTATTACGTGAACGCCCGCCCGCACCTTGGGCACGCCTATACGACCATCGTTGCGGACAGCCTGCGCCGTTTCCATACGCTGCTCGGCGAGGATACGTGGTTCCTGACCGGCACGGACGAGCACGGCGACAAGATCGTCAAGGCCGCCGAAGCGGCCGGGCAGACCCCGCAGGAATTCGTGGACGGCATCAGCGGCCAGTTCCAGGCCCTGTGGCCCAAGCTCGGCATCAAGCACGATCAGTTCATCCGTACGACGGATGCCGATCACAAGGCCCGCGTGCAGGCGTTTCTCCAGAAGGTGTACGACAACGGCGACATCTATTTCGGCGAGCACGGCGGGCATTACTGCACGGGCTGCGAGCGTTTCTACACCGAAAAGGAACTGGAAAACGGCCTGTGCCCGCAGCACCTGACCAAGCCGGACTTCATTCAGGAGAAGAACTACTTCTTTCGCATGTCCAAGTACCTGCCGTGGCTTGCCGGGCATATCCGCGAAAATCCCGACTTCATCCGTCCCGAGCGCTACCGCAACGAAGTGCTGTCGATGATCGAAAGCGGCGCGCTGGAAGACCTGTGCATTTCGCGTCCGAAAACCCGCCTCGAATGGGGCATCGAGTTGCCGTTCGACAAGGATTACGTCTGTTACGTGTGGTTTGACGCGCTGCTCAACTATATTTCCGCCCTCGGCTGGCCCGACGGCGACAAGTATGCCGCGTACTGGCCCGGCGAGCACCTCGTCGCCAAGGATATATTGAAGCCGCACGGCGTGTTCTGGCCCACCATGCTGAAATCCGCCGGGGTGCCGCTGTACAAGCACCTCAACGTGCACGGCTATTGGCTCATCAAGGACACCAAGATGTCCAAGTCGCTCGGCAACGTGGTCGAGCCCATCAAAATGGCGGAACATTACGGGCTGGATGCGTTCCGGTATTTCCTGTTGCGCGACATGCAGTTCGGTTCGGACGCCAGCTTCTCCGAAGAGGCGCTGATCACCCGCTTCAATGCCGATCTCGCCAATGACCTCGGCAACCTGTTCAGCCGCGTGCTGTCCATGAACGCCAAGTATTTCGAGAGCAAGGTTCCGCCGATGGGCGAACTGGCCGAGGACGACAAGGCGCTCATCGAACTTGCGGAGAACTCCCGCCGCAACTACGTGCAGCTGTTCGGCAACATCCGTTTCTCGCAGGGACTCGACGCGCTGTGGGATCTCGTGCGCGCCCTCAACAAGTATGTGGATTCTCAGGCCCCGTGGACGCTTTTCAAGCAGGGCGATACGGCCCGCCTCGGTACGGTCATCCGGTTGCTGCTCGAATGTATGCGCAAGGTGGCGCTCTGCCTGTGGCCGGTCATGCCGGGCACGGCGGCGGCTCTGCTTGAGCAGCTCGGCCAGCCCTTGCCCGCGTCCGAGCGTTTCGGCGTCGCGCCCGCCGGGAACGTCAACGATGAAGAGGGCGTTTGGGAATGCCTTGCGACGGGCAGCGTGATCGCGTCCGCGTCCAACCTGTTCCCGCGCTTGGAAATCCCGGAAGAGATGAAGGAAGACAAGAAGGCGAAGCAGAAGAAGCCCGCCAAAGAGAAGGAAGCCAAAGCCGCGCCTGCTTCGGCGCCCGCCGAAATGTCTGTTCCCGGAGTGGCCGAATACGCCGACTTCCAGAAGCTTGAGCTGCGCGTGGGCACGATCCTCGAAGCGGGCCGGGTGCCCAAAGCCGACAAGCTGCTGTGCTTCAAGATCGATCTTGGCGAAGCCGAACCGCGTCAGATCCTGTCGGGCATTGCCGAACACTTTGAGCCGGAAACCCTCGTGGTCCGTCAGGTGTGCGTGGTCGCCAATCTCGCGTAGAGCAAGATCCGCGGGCTCGTGTCCGCGGGCATGATCCTGACCGCGGAAGCC
>ENA-UONQ01002655-UONQ01002655.1-human-gut-metagenome-genome-assembly--contig:-CS26-NODE-2655-length-11609-cov-4.492470_pt1 | contig 11609 bp, 9 predicted proteins | sample MGYA00242460_ERZ724007 | MGnify/ENA metagenome assembly ERZ724007
AGAACGGTATATCTTCTTTTGGAAAACGGCAAATATTTTGAAGGAAAAGGATTTGGAGCCTCTTTAGACGAAGTGACCGGAGAGGTGGTGTTCACGACCGGAATGACAGGATACCTTGAGACAATCACGGATCCCAGCTATTATGGACAGATAGTCGTTCAGACGTTTCCAATGATTGGCAATTACGGAGTGATCCCGCAGGATTTTTGAAAACAAAGAAGTATACTTATCAGCATATATCGTAAAAGAATGGTGTCAGGACCCCTCCAACTTCAGGAGCAGCGGTAATCTTGACACTTTTTTTAAAGAAAGAAAGGTTCCCGCCATTTACGGAATAGATACCAGAAAGCTGGCAAAGACTATCCGTGAATACGGTTCCATGAACGGAAGGCTGACCGTGAAAAAGCCGCCGTACGGGCCGGAGGAGCTGGAGCAAATACGAAATTTCCGCATTACTTCTGCCGTTGAGAGCGTGACACCGGCCGGCTGCCATCTCATTAAGACAAAGGGGAAAGCGGATTACCGGGTAGTATTATGGGATTTCGGCGCAAAGGAAAATATCTTGAGAGAACTTACAAAGAGAGGCTGTGATGTCTATGATGCGACTGCATCGACTACGGCTGATGAAATTCTGAACCTGGATCCGGATGGAATTATGCTGTCCAACGGTCCGGGCAATCCGGAGGACAACGCCCGTGTTATAGAAGAACTGAAAAAACTGGCAGTGGCCAAGAGGCCGATATTCGGAATCTGCCTGGGGCACCAGCTTCTGGCCATTGCCAGAGGGGCAAAGACAGGCAAAATGAAATACGGGCACAGAGGGGCCAACCAGCCTGTCAAGGACCTGGAGACAGGCCGTATCTATATCAGCAGTCAGAATCATGGCTATGAAGTACTGAGGGAGTCACTTCCGGCCGGAGCAGAGGAGACTTTTATCAACGTCAACGACGGAACCTGCGAGGGCATTACCTATCGTGATATACCTGCCTTCACCGTTCAGTTTCATCCGGAAGCATGCGCGGGTCCGAAAGATACGGAAGAATTATTCGGCCGGTTTATCAAGATGATGGAGAAATACAAGGAGGAAGCGTCATGCCGTTAAATAAAAACCTAAAAAAAGTTATGGTGATTGGTTCCGGCCCCATCGTGATCGGGCAGGCGGCGGAATTTGATTACGCAGGGACCCAGGCATGCCGTGCACTGAAGGAGGAAGGGCTTGAGGTGGTGCTGGTGAATTCGAACCCGGCCACGATTATGACAGACAGCGCCATTGCGGATCAGGTCTACATTGAACCTCTGACGCTTGAAGTGGTAAAGAGGATTATCGATAAAGAGAAGCCGGACAGCATTCTGTCCACTCTGGGAGGACAGACCGGCCTTACCCTCTCAATGGAGCTGGCAAAGGAGGGATTTCTCGAGAGCCGCGGCGTCACCCTGCTGGGAGCATCCCCGGAAACGATTGATAAAGCGGAGGACAGACAGTGCTTCAAAGATACGATGGAAGAAATCGGGGAACCGGTAATTCCGTCTGAAGTGGTAACGACAGTGGATGCGGCAATGGCTTTTGCAGAAAAAATAGGATTTCCGGTTATCGTCAGGCCTGCCTTTACATTGGGCGGAACGGGCGGAGGCATCGCAAAGACAAGGAGAGAGCTTGATGAGATTGCCACGGCGGGGATCCGCCTGTCGCCGATTCATCAGATACTGGTGGAAAAATGCATTGCCGGATGGAAGGAGATTGAGTTTGAGGTAATGCGCGACAGCGTCGGCAACGAGATTACCGTCTGCTCGATGGAGAATTTCGATCCGGTGGGAATCCACACCGGCGATTCCATCGTTATCGCTCCGGCAGTCACTCTGGCCGATAAGGAGTATCAGATGCTGCGCTCGGCAGCCCTCAATATCATTCAGGCGATGGGGATAGAAGGCGGCTGCAACTGCCAGTTTGCATTAAATCCCGAGAGCTTTGAGTATGCGGTAATAGAGGTGAACCCGCGTGTATCCCGTTCTTCCGCCCTGGCATCCAAGGCCACCGGTTACCCGATTGCCCGGGTGGCGACGAAAATAGCCGTCGGCTACCGTCTTGATGAGATTCCGAACGAGGTGACGGGGGAGACGATGGCATGCTTTGAGCCGGCCCTTGACTATGTGGCGGTCAAATTTCCAAAGTGGCCGTTTGATAAATTCGTATATGGCAGAAGGAAGCTGGGGACACAGATGAAGGCAACCGGCGAGGTCATGGCGATCGGCAGAAACTTTGAGCAGGCTCTTTTAAAAGCAGTCAGGGGAGCGGAGATTTCCCAGGACAGCCTGAATATGAAAAAGATGGAGCCTCTCACAGGGGAAGAGCTGGAGCAGAAAATTCTTTCCCAGGACGATGAGCGTCTCTTCGCCGTATATGAGAGCATGAAGCGCGGTATGACGGTGGAACGGCTTCACGAACTGACCGGGATTGACGAGTGGTTTTTAAATAAACTGTTACACCTGCTGACGCTGGAGCGAAGAATGCAGGGAGAATTGTTCACAGAAGAGCTTCATATGGAAGCAAAGCAGTACGGTTTCCCGGACCGGGTCATTAAAGAGATGACAGGTCTGACAGAGCTGAAACATATCCCGGCCTGTTACCGTATGGTGGACACCTGCAGCGCAGAATTTGCCGCCAGCACACCATACTTTTACAGTTCCTACGGCGAGGAAGATGAAGCAGGGCCGTTCATCATGGAACATGCGGCGGGAAAACAGGTTGTCATGGTGTTCGGTTCCGGCCCAATCCGCATTGGCCAGGGAATTGAATTTGACTATGCGTCGGTACACTGCGTTTGGTCACTTAAGCGCGCAGGGTACGAGGTGGTCATTGTTAACAATAACCCGGAGACGGTGTCCACTGATTTCAACGTTGCCGACCGGCTCTATTTTGAACCGCTGACGCCGGAGGATGTGATGGACATTATCCGGGTGGAAAAACCGGCCGGCGCTGTTGTGGCCTTTGGAGGACAGACGGCTATCCGCCTGACGAAATGTCTGGTGGAGAACGGGGTCCCGGTACTGGGAACTCCGGCCGAAAGTATCGATATGGCCGAGGACAGGGGAAGGTTTAATTCATTATTGAAAAAACTCAATATGAAACAGCCCTCTGGCGATACCGTTTATACGGAGGATGAGGCAATTGCGACGGCAAACCGGCTGGGATACCCCGTTCTGGTGCGTCCAAGCTATGTACTCGGCGGCCAGAACATGATCATAGCGTATCATGATGCGGATATCCATGAATATATGAAGATTATCCTTGAACACAAAATAGAAAATGCCATCCTGATCGACAAATACCTGATGGGGACCGAGCTGGAGGTCGATGCAATCTGCGACGGGGAGGATGTCCTGATTCCCGGAATTATGGAACATATTGAGCGCGCCGGCGTCCATTCCGGTGACTCTATCGCCGTATATCCCGCCTTTATGCTGACGGAGAGCCAGAAGGACCGTATTGTGGATTATTCGATCCGCCTTGCCCTTTCCCTGGGGACAAAAGGGTTGATTAACATTCAATATGTTCTTCATGAGGATACGATTTATATTATAGAGGTAAACCCGCGTTCATCTAGAACCGTTCCTTATATCAGCAAGGTGACGGGGGTTCCGATGGTGGATCTGGCTACCAGGATTATGATGGGTGAAAAATTAAATGAGATGGGATATGAAACAGGTCTTTATCCCTCATCTCCGTATTATGCGGTAAAGGTACCCGTTTTCTCATTTGAGAAGCTGTCCGACGTCGATACCCAGCTTGGGCCGGAGATGAAATCCACAGGTGAGGTTCTGGGGATTGCGGGAACCATGGAGGAGGCTCTTTACAAAGGAATGATCGCCGCCGGTTATTATATGAAGAGAAACGGCGGAATCCTTATCAGTGTCCGCGATACCGATAAAAAAGACTTAAAAGAGCTTGCAAAGGCATACGTCTCTATGGGATTTACCATCTATGCAACGGAAGGAACCGCCAGAAAGCTGAACAGCGCAGGCATTTCCTCTACCATCGTGAAAAAACCGAAGGAAGCGGACGAAGGGGAGGAGACTACTATTTCCGTAATGGAGAAGGGGCGGATCAGCTATGTGCTGTCAACATCGGTCACGGGCCGCCAGCCGGACCGAGACAGTGTAAGGCTTAGAAGAAAAGCGGTGGAGCTTGGGATTCCCTGCCTTACCTCCCTTGATACGGCGGCAGTTCTGGCGCTGAGTCTGGAAAGTAAATACGATGAAGATAATGTGGAACTGATCGATATCGCCCATATTATCCATGGGGCGGCAGATCAGGATGAAGCGCGGCAGATAAAAAATGCGGAGGATATCCATATTCCGGGATATGTGCTTCAGGGACATGCAGATTAAAGGTTACCGTTCGCGGAACCGCGTTTTTTTGCGGGGCCGTGAATAATAACGATTATAGAGGAGGAAAGCAGATGGCAAAATTTATTTTCGTAACCGGCGGTGTCGTATCCGGCCTTGGCAAGGGAATTACGGCGGCTTCTCTGGGACGCCTTTTAAAAGCGAGGGGATTCAAGGTTGCCGCCCAGAAACTGGATCCTTATATCAATGTAGATCCCGGTACGATGAGTCCCTACCAGCACGGAGAGGTCTATGTGACGGAAGACGGTGCGGAGACAGACCTGGACCTGGGACATTATGAACGGTTTATTGATGAGGATTTGAACCGGTATTCCAACCTTACGACGGGTAAAGTCTACTGGAATGTATTAAATAAAGAGAGAAAAGGCGAATATCTGGGGGAGACGGTGCAGGTTATTCCCCATATCACCAATGAAATTAAGTCTTTTATCTATCATGTGCAGGAACAGACGGACGCAGACATCGTTATTACTGAGATCGGCGGTACGACTGGTGATATAGAATCCCAGCCGTTTCTTGAGGCGATCCGTCAGGTATCCCACGAGGCAGGCCGTGGAAACTGTCTCTTCATCCATGTGACTTTGATTCCCTACCTGGAGTCATCCGGGGAACATAAGTCAAAGCCGACCCAGCATTCCGTAAAACAGCTCCAGTCATTCGGAATTATGCCGGATGTTATCGTGGCACGGTGTGACCGGCCGGTGGAGCCGTCAATCCTGAAGAAAATCGCCCTGTTCTGCAACGTAAAGGAGGACTGTGTCATTGAAAATCTGACGCTGCCCGTTCTCTATGAGGCTCCGATAATGCTGGAAAATGCAGGACTGGCAGAGATTGCGATGCGTGAGCTGGGAATTTCGGACAGACAAAAAAAATGCGATCTGAGCGAGTGGAATGAGATGCTTGACCGTATCAAAAACAGTACCGGAGAAGTGACGGTTTCCCTGGTGGGAAAGTATGTTAAGCTCCATGATTCCTACCTTTCCATCGCCGAGGCGCTCCGCCATGCAGGCTGGGAAAACGGCGTGCGGGTGAATATCAACTGGATCGACAGCGAGAGCCTGACACGGGTCACAGCCCCGAAACTTCTGGCCGGAACAGACGGTATCCTGGTACCCGGCGGTTTTGGGATCCGCGGTACGGAAGGAATGATAGCGGCGGCGGAATATGCAAGGACCAATAGGGTGCCGTATTTTGGAATTTGTCTTGGAATGCAGATTGCAGCAATTGAATTTGCAAGGAACGTTCTGGGATATGAGGATGCCAACTCCAGTGAATTTGACCCGGAGAGCAGCCATCCGGTTATTGCCCTGATGGAAGAGCAGATGGGACAGGAGCAGAAGGGCGGAACTATGCGGCTGGGAGCCTATCCATGCAGGATTACGCCTGGAACAAAAATGGAGCATGCCTATATGTCGGAAGAAATCAGCGAAAGACACCGCCACCGTTATGAGTTTAATAATAGCTACCGCAGCGAGTATACGGCAAAAGGAGCCGTGTTTTCAGGCCAGTCTCCGGACGGGAACCTGGTGGAGGCCATGGAGGTGCCGGGCCATCCGTTTTATGTGGGAGTACAGTACCATCCTGAATTTAAAAGCCGTCCCAACAGGGCACACCCGCTGTTTCGCGAATTTATAAAAGCCACATCGAAACCTAACTGATACAAAAGGAGGAAAGTTAATGAAAATTAATTCAAATTATAAAAATCTGCCGGAAAGCTATTTATTTTCAAAAATCGCAAAAAAGGTTGAAGAATATACTGCCTTACATCCGCAGGCTCAGATTATCCGTATGGGTCTCGGGGATGTTACGCTTCCGATTTGTGAAAAAGCGGCGGCGGCTTTCGTAAAGGCGGCAGCAGAACAGGGGAAGGCGGAGACTTTCCATGGGTATGGCCCGGAGCAGGGATATGATTTTCTCAGGAACACAATCTGTGCCTACTATGAAAGTATCGGGGTGCATACTGCGGCGAGCGATATCTTTATCAGCGACGGCGCCAAAAGTGATTTAGGCAATATCCTGGATCTGTTTGATCAGGATAATACCGTACTTATCCCGGATCCCGTCTATCCCGTTTATCTGGATACGAATATCATGGCAGGGAGAAAGATAGTATTTCTGGATGCGAATGTGGATAACGGCTTTTTGCCGCTGCCGCCCCAGGGACAGAGGGCGGACATAATTTACCTTTGTTCCCCCAATAACCCCACAGGCGGCGTTTATAACAGGAAACAGCTGAAGGAATGGGTTGATTTCGCCAATGAACAGGACGCAGTGATTTTATTTGACGCAGCCTATGAATCCTTTATACTCGATAACAGCCTGCCGAGAAGTATTTTCGAAATAGAAGGCGCAAAGACATGCGCCGTCGAGTTCTGTTCGCTGTCAAAACTGGCAAGCTTTACCGGAACGCGCTGCGGTTACACTGTGATTTCGGAGGAACTCATGAGAGGTGGAATGTCTGTCAGGAAAATGTGGCTCCGCCGTCAGACAACGAAATTCAACGGGGTTTCCTATCCGGTACAGAGAGCGGCAGAGGCCGCATTTTTACCTGAAGGGCTGAGAGAGTGCAGGAAACATCTGGATGTCTATCAGGAAAACGCCGGGATTATCACGGACACTCTGACATCCCTTGGAATCTGGCATGTGGGAGGAAAAAATTCCCCGTATGTCTGGATGCAGTGTCCGGATAGGATGAAATCCTGGGAGTTTTTTGACGATTTACTCGATAAAGCCCATGTGGTCGGAACACCGGGAAGCGGTTTCGGTAAAAACGGTGAAGGTTTTTTCCGCCTCACGGCTTTTGGAACTAAAGCGAATACGGCCGAGGCCATGGAACGGATCAGGATGGTTTATGGCAGATAGTTTAAGAACTGTTATGAGAAAATTCATAAAATATACAAAAGCTGTTGAAATCACGGCGCAATGCGGCCTGATTTCAGCAGCTTTTGTATATAAAAATCGCTGTGCGGTGAGCCGGATGCCTGCCGCCACTACCTTTTCTCAGTCCGCGCAGTTAATGCGCAGACCTGTCTGAGCCATTGCGTTAATTTAACTTACAATTAAATACAATTATATCTGAAAATAATTTATTCATGGCAAACAATTTCAGTTGACAATGTAAAATAAATATGTATAATTAGATTATACAAGTGAAATACATGTGAGATACATGCTTTAAGTCAGGGAGGGAATTATGCCGGTATTACTGAGTGAGGATTATACATATCCGCTGCCAGAACTCTGCAAAGTACAGCAGATTTTTGACAGGACTTTGCTGGAAGATGTGGAGGGAACTCTGAAGAGAGAGCTGGCGAAGAAAGAGATTAAGGGAAAGATTCATCCGGGCGACCGGGTGGCGGTCGCTGTGGGGAGCAGAGGAATTAAGAACCTTTTTCTTATTGTCAGAACCGTGATTGAAGATGTAAGAAAGAAGGGCGGGATTCCTTATATAGTCTCGGCTATGGGGAGCCATGGCAACGGAACGGAGGAAGGCCAGAGAGAAGTGCTTGCCAGTTACGGGATTACAGAAGAAAATCTTGGAGTGGAGATTGTCACCACGGTTGATGTGAATCATCTGGGCAGGACTCCTTCCGGCAAGGACGTGTATTTTGACAGGGCCGCGATGGAAGCGGATGCGGTTATTCCCATTAACCGCGTAAAGCTGCACACGGACTTTGTAGGCGATTTGCAGAGCGGTCTTTGCAAGATGCTGGTAATCGGTCTGGGGAACCAGATAGGATGTTCCTCCATCCATGAGGAGGATCCCGATGAATTTGCCGCAATTATAGAGGATGCCGCCAGTCTGATACTTAAGAAATGCAGAATTGCCTATGGCATCGCCGCCATTGAGAATGCCTATGACGAGACATTTATGATTGAGGCGGTTGCGGCAGAAAATATGATTAAACGGGAGAAAGAACTGGTGAAAATCGCCAGAACGAAGATGCCGGTTCTCATTCCGCCGAAAATAGACGTACTGATTGTAGAGGAGATTGGAAAGTTCCGTATTAAAAGAATTTTGCCTTCCGGTTCCCGAGATAAAAAGGATGGTTTTACTGGGAGTCACACCACAGTCCCATGGCAATGCCATCGGAATCGGACTCTTTGACGTAACGGTGAAAGAAGTCTTTGAACAGCTCGATTACGAAGCGATGTATGCCAACGCCATTGCATGCCGCTGTATTGAAGACTGCCGTGTGCCGCTGGTAGCGGCCGATGAGGATGAGGCGGTGCGTGTAGCCATCAAGTGCATCCGGAATGTAAAGAAAGAAGATTTACGTATCGTAAAGATTAAAAACACACTGGAACTGGAAGATATCAGGCCGGATGAGAGAATCAGGATACTGTAAAAAGCTGATAACCAAGTTGAACCATAACTATATATGATAATTTTAAGGAGGAGGTTTTTATGAAACTGACACAGGAACAGCAGGATATGCTGGATGGAAAGTATGGAAAGGGAACAGCATACGCGATGAAGATTCAGGTAGCCATCGGCGAATGCTTTGACGCAAAGCGGATGGTGCCCATCACCAGGGCCCATGTGGCTCTCTCCAATCAGGAGGCGGACTTATGGTTCTGCGAGAAGCTGCTCAGCGAAGGCGCACACTGCCGTGTGGCTCCGACCGTTAACCCGGGCTTCTGCTATGATTTCTTCACAAAGAGAGATATGGTGGATCCGAAATTCGCCGATTTAATGCAGAGAACCCATAATGCATATAAGGGAATCGGAGCGCAGCTTACTTATAACTGTACCCCTTACATAGACACAAATGTTCCGATGTATAAAGAGGTAATTGCATTCTCAGAGTCCAGCGCAACACCGTATGTCAATTCCGTATGGGGAGCGAGAAGCAACCGTGAGGGCGCCAACAGCGCGCTCTGTGCAGCCGTGACAGGCTTTGTGCCGGAATACGGCCTTCTGCTGGATGAGAACAGAAAAGGCAATATCCTGGTGGAGGTACAGGCAGATATGAAGACCGCCTACGACTACCACATCCTGGGTATGCTGGGCAAGAAGATTGGGGAGGGAATCCCTGTATTTACCGGTCTTCCCGGAGAGACTATCACGAAGGAAGCGCTCAGGAACCTGGGAGCGGAGCTGAACACCTCCGGCGCTTACGGAATGTATCATATTCTCGGCGTAACACCGGAGGCGCCCGACATGGAGACGGCATTCGGAGGAAAAGAACCGGAGCGGAAGGTAGTCATCACCAACGACGATATGGCGGAAATTCTTAAGGAGATTTCCCTGGAAGGCAACAGGCCCATCGATTTCGTTATGTTCGGATGTCCGCACTTTACACTTGAAGAAGTAAAGCATATCGCAGAAAAAATCAAGGGAAAGAAACTGGAAAAAGAGATGTGGATACTGACCTCCAGCCTGGTAAAAGAGATGGCGGAGCGTATGGGATTAGACGAGATTATCACGGAAGCGGGCGGCTTCATCGTACCGGATTCCTGTCCGGACCAGCCGTGCTGGCGCCACCTGAACGGCAAAATCGGCGTGACGGAGTCACCAAAGTGCGCATATTATCCGCAGAGAAGAGGAATCCATTTCGTTATCCGCGATCTGGATACCTGTATCGATGCAGCATTAACAGGGGAGGTAAAGTAAGATGAAAAAATACAGTTGTCATAAGATATCAGAGGGCTGCGCAGAGGCAGAAGCAATCGTGTCAAAGGACCATATCATGTTCTATCTGATGAATCCGGAGACAGGGGAAGTAATTGAGAAAGCGCATGATCTGGAAGGACGGAGCGTTGCAAAGAAAGTCCTGATCTTCCCGGGGGGAAAGGGAAGCTCAGTGGTACAGGCGGATGGTTTATACCAGCTTAAGATGAACCAGAACATGCCGGCGGCAATGATTGTCCAGTATCCGGAGACAGTGCTTGTATCGAGTGCCATCATCATGGAAGTGCCGATGGTGGATAAGGTTGACCCGGCTTTTTATGAGGATGTAAAAGACGGAGACAGAATCAGGGTTGACGCTGATAACGGAATTATTGAAATTTTATAGATAATTCAAAAGAGGGTAGAAGAGTTCTGTGAAAGAGAATTTAAGGAGGATGTACGATGAAAAAAACAAAAAAGGTAATTGCCCTGGGACTGACAGCAGTGATGGCTTTGAGCCTTAGCGCATGCGGGGGAAGAAATGCAGGAAACCAGCCGGCAGCAACACAGGCTCCGGCAGCCGAAGGAGGAGAAGCGGCAGATAGCCAGGGAGGCCAGACCGCTGCGGCTGTGACAATTAAGATTGGGCACGTTGAGGCGGAAGACCGTTCCACACATAAGGCCCTGGTTGAATACTTCCAGAAACCGGTGGAGGAGAAATCAGGCGGCACAATCAAAGTAGAGATATATCCGAACAGCGCCCTCGGCGGCGATGCGGAGCTTACGGAATCAGTTGCAATGGGTTCCCTTACGGCGGCTCTTCCTTCCACGTCCGTATTAGTGGCATATTCTCCTGATTTCGGTGTAATGGATATGCCATGGCTGTTCAGCAACGCTCAGAATGCATTTGAAGCGATGGACGGAGACATGGGCGGTTACTTTAACCAGAAACTGGAGGCCGTAGGAATCCACTGCCTTGGTTATTCCTACAACGGACTCAGAAGTATGACGAACAACGTACGTCCGATTACAAAACCGGAAGATTTGAAGGGACTTAAGATGAGAGTTATGGAGAATCAGGTATTTATTGATTTCTTCAACACACTTGGCGCCAGCGCGACTCCGATGGGATTCAACGAGCTGTTCACGGGCCTTCAGCAGAATACCGTAGACGGACAGGAGAATCCTCCGTCCCTGATTTACGCAAGCAAGTTCCAGGAAGTACAGAAATATCTGAGCGTTACAGAGCATGTTAACAACTTCCTTGGCTTTATCATGAACAAGGACTTCTACGACGGCCTGACACAGGAACAGCAGCAGATCGTCACGGATGCAGCGGCAGAATTCGTGAAGCAGCAGCGCCAGATGGAACTGGATGACACAAACCTGTATGTTGACAAACTGGAAGAGGAAGGAATGCAGGTTAACAGACTGACCGAAGAAGATAAAGCAGCGTTCAAAGAGGCTCTTGCACCAATGTATGAGAAATACAAAGGCGAGTTTGGGGAAGACGTATTCACAATGGCTGAGAAATACGAGCAGTAAGCACGAATGTTAAAGGAGCTTTAGTATGGAAAAGAAAAGTATACTG
>ENA-UONQ01002666-UONQ01002666.1-human-gut-metagenome-genome-assembly--contig:-CS26-NODE-2666-length-11595-cov-4.495321_pt1 | contig 11595 bp, 4 predicted proteins | sample MGYA00242460_ERZ724007 | MGnify/ENA metagenome assembly ERZ724007
AGCGAGTATGTCCAGGCCCTGGAGGAAGCCTACCGGCGGCAGGCTGCCCAGCAGGCAGCCGGCGGAGGCGGTCGGTCCAGCAGTTCCGGAGGCGGGAAGTCCAAGATGACGCTGACCACGGCCAAACAGGCAGCAAACGCCGGCGTCTTTTCGGACGACGTTCTGGCTGTCTTGCGGGAGAACGGGTATACAGACGAGATGCTGAAGGCGATCTATGGATACGAGCCAAACAGCGGCGGAAGCGGAACGATCACAGACGCCTCTCAGCTGGGGGCTGCGGCGCTGAATATCGCGAACGCCATGAGCCGGGTTAATTCTCCGTCGCAGTTGGGGACGTGGGCCGAAAGAATCTCTGATGCGCTGGATGACGGCAAGATCACAGAGGCGGAAGCGGAGTTCCTGCTGGATGCAATCGGCTATTAAGGAGGCAGAACATGGCGAAATTATCTGTACAGGAACGGCTGGAACGCCTTAGAGAAGCAGGAAGGAAGCAGAGCGGCCAGGGAGGACAGCAGTCCTCCCCCGCTCCGGCTGCGACATCCGGGAGAACTACGGCCGGAATGACCGTCCGGGAGCGGCTGAACAGGCTCAAAGAAGCGGGGAGACAGCAGTCCCCCTCCCTGCCGACGGTGACCAGTCAAGCGGCGGGCGAAACCGCCGGAAGAAAAAAGGCTGGGAGGCCAACAACTGCCGGAAAGCCGGGAAAGATCACATCCCCGGCACGGGAGGCGGAGCGCCGGGCGGAGGAGCTGCGGACGCTGCGGGACGAGGCCCAGCAGGAATTCCTGAATTTCCGGGGTGCGGAGATCACCGCAGGGGCTGCGGGGATGCCCACAGAGTCGTATGCCGGGCAGAGATACCGCACGGCGGAGGAAGCCTACCGCGCCCGGCAGGATTACGACAGGCAGCTTGCGGAACTCCGAAACCGCTATTATCAGGAGGAAAACGAACAGCAGCGGGCGCGGCTGGCGGAAGATGCCTCCATGCAGGCCAGCTTTGCCCGGGCGGACGAGATCAGGGGCGCACTGAACCGCATCCAGACCCTGGAGCAGACCCGGGCGGCGGCACCGGGCCCCGTGACGGAGGATGCCGTCAACCAGGCTGTGCGGGAGATCGCCGGGCAGTACGGATTGTCCCGGGAGGACAGCCGGAATCTGACCACCGTCCGGAAGGCGCTGGAGGCGCAGCTGCTGGAAGAGACGGACCGCATCAGCGCGGCGGGCTATGACTACGAGCGCATGACGGAGTACCAGAAGCGGCAGGAGCGGGCGGCGGAGGCGGAGCGCCAGCGGCAGCAGACGGAAGCGTGGGCGGACGAGCATCCGGTCCTGGCCTCCCTCGCCTCCGTGGGCGCATCGGCCCTGCAGGCTGTCGACATCCCCCGCCTGATCGCCACTGGAGGCGGAAGCGAGGACGACCTGCGGACCTATACCCCGGCAGACCCGAACGCGGCCATCATCAGCAATTTTGTAACCGGGGTACGGGACACGGTGTCCAAGAAGATCGCGGATAACACAGACTGGGAGCTGTTCGGCCAGAACGTGGCGTCCTTCCTCTACAACACCGGCATGTCCATCGGAGACAGCGCCTCCCAAGTGGCGCTGCTGGGACCGTGGGCGACGTACCTGATGGGCGCCAGCGCGGCCAGCCAGCAGGCCGTGAACGTGCTGGAGCGGGGCGGCAGCAACTCCCAGGCGTTCTGGGGCGGTCTGGCCGCCGGCGCGGCGGAGGCGGTGTTCGAGCGGTTCAGCATTGAGAAGCTGCTGGAGGCCAAGACCATCAACAGCGTGAAGGACCTGCTGCGGGCAACTGCCCAGCAGGCGGGCACGGAGGCCAGCGAGGAAATGCTGACGGAGATCGCCAATATCCTGTCGGACACCGCCATCATGGGGGAATCCTCCGACTTCGAGCAGCTGGTGACACAGTATCAGCTGATGGGCATGGACGAAGACGAGGCCCGGAAGCAGGCTTACCTGGACAGCGTGGCACAGGTGGTATGGGCCGGCGTGGGCGGCGCCCTGTCCGGCGTGGCCATGGGCGGCGCCACCAGCGGCGTGGACCTGGCCGGGCGGAATATCCGGCAGGGTATTCGGGACTACCAAGCGAGACCGGCCGACAGCGCCTATGACGTGATGCGAGAAAAGGGAATGTTCTCCCCGGAGGCTAGAGAGGCCGTGCAGGCGGCGGAACGCAGGCGGGGTGTGACGGAGGCCGTGGACCGGGCAGCCTGGATGATGGACCCGTGGAACCGGAGATCCCGGCGGGAGTACCTGAAGAACCGCGGGAGGGGCCAAGATGCAGAAGAAGCGCCACCGGCGTCCCAGCAGGCGCAGAGCCCGCAGGCCACGCAGGCGGTGCCTGCGGGCACACAAACCGCCGCCCCGGAAGGGGCGGCGCAGGTGCAGCAGGATCAGGCGCAGCCGGCAGGGCGGCAAACGCAGGCCACGCCGGCGGCGGACCCTGTGATCCAGACCCTGGAGAGCGGGGGGCGAGTGGACCAGGCCACGCTTTCCGACGAGCAGTTCGCAGCCCTGGCAGAACGGGGTGACATGGACGTGGATGCCGGCGGAAGGGTCTATCAGGTTGACCCTGCCCAGCATATTGACCAGCGCAGCAGCGAGGATATGGGAGACCGGAGGATCAACGCCTTCCAGTTCGACCATCCGGAGGTGCACCGGTATTACAGCGAGGCGGCGGCGGAGCTGCTGAATGAGCTCTCTGTCACAGAAAAGGGCGGGCAGACCCTTCGCCTGGGCGATTACCAGACCGGGTATGAATACCGGAGGACCAAGCGGGCAGCGCCGGAGCGGATCACCGTGCTGCTGGACGACTACGGCCTCTCTTACGATCAAATCGAGAAAGCCCTGGACGCCATCATTCACAACCACGGCCAGGAGAACATCGCCGCTGCAAAGCGGGTGGAGTTCGTGCTGGACGATATGCTGACAAACGGCTATCAGTCCATGGATGGATATATCCCACCCAACCAGGACTACATCAATGCAAAAGCAAGTATTGCCGGATACGTAGAGACTGCAGAGGGCGGAAGCGGGTATCTGGACGGGATCGACGAAGCGCCGGTGACGGCGGAAAGGATGGAGCAGAATGGACAGCAGGGAGCAGAGCCGGGAGACGGCGTATCTGATGGAGACCTCGGACGGCTTTCTGGTACGGGTGCCGGAGAGCAAACTGGAGGCGTGGAAACAGGCGCAGAAAGAGGCAGAGGCCCCGCTGACACCTACCGAGCAGCGCGTGAAAGACAAAATTCTGTCCATGATCTACGGGGAGAACCGGTAAGCAGCCAGGACCTGGGACTGCCGCGGGGCACGGACGCCAAAACGCTTCAGGTCATTCCGGAGAGCGCCTGGGATGACGGCCTGCGGGCCACAGCGGACCGGGTGCGGGAAGAGACGGGGCTGGATACCGTGTTCGTGACCGGCGGCATCCAGATCGGGACGCCGGACGGCGCCCGGCTGGTCCGGGGTGTATTCACCGGGGACCGGATCATCGTGCAGGCGGACAACATCCGGGTGACGCCGGACCAGATCGCGGACCATGAGATTTTCCATGACCGGGCGGCACAGACGCCGGGCCTGATCCGGGAGCTGGAGGACCGCGTCCGGGAACAGTATGGGCCGGAAGATCTGGGCCGTGTGGTGGAGCAATATATCCGGAAGCTGCGGGGCGTGATCTCCGTTACGGAAAACGCCGGCGAGGACGGCACACAGGCGGAGGCATGGGCCATTCTGGAGGAAATTTTCGCGGACGCCTACGCCGGGATCAACGCCTTCTCCGTCCACGCGGAGCGGTTCAACGAGACCGTGGAGCAGACCATGACAGAGCGGGGCGTGGGCCGTGGCAGCCAGAACGCCGCGGCAACAGACCGGACCACCGGCCCCCCGGCGGAAGGCCGCTACAGCTTCGGCGGGGAGAATGCCAGGCGGGCGGACCTGGACGCCCTGGACCGGGCCAAGGAGATGGAGCGCCAGGGCGTGGCCATGGAGACCATCTTCCGGGAGACCGGGTGGTATACCGGGGCGGACGGCAAATGGCGGTTCGAGATCGATGACAGCGGCATGGAGTACAGCCGCTGGGGAGACCTGAACCGGAGCGACCGGGCGGAGTATGCCCGCTTCCGGGAACTGGAGGGAAAGTTCATCGACGGGACCATCACCCAGGAGGAACAGACGGAGCTGCGCCAGCTGCTCGACCAGGGGCACGGCCCGGGCCGGGCGGAGGAACAGCAGACGCTGCGGCTGGCCGACTTCCTGCGCCATGACGAGCTTTATCAAAACTACCCCCAGCTGCGGCAGGCGGCCCTGCGGTTTGCGGACCTGCCGGAGGGGACACACGGTTCCTACAACACGGGGACAAACACCATCACCCTGAACAACTCCCTGCGTGACGCGCCGGAGGACACCCTGGTACACGAGATTCAGCACGCCATCCAGAGCGCGGAGGGATTTTCCGGCGGGAGCAGCCCGGAATACTGGGCCAGACGGGAATATGAGACGGGCGACCTGGTTTCAAATCGCCTACAGCAGGAGTACGACCAAATCCTGAACGGATTGGGCCGGGAGGATCAAAACAAGTACATCCGATATACGGAACTGGAGCGGGAATTGGAGCGCCTTTTCCTGGCTGATTCAAATACGGAAGCGGGGCGGCGGTATGACCGGCTGGAGGCCGAGCAGGACGCCATCTATGAAGAGCTCTATCCGAACGCGTGGTTCCGGCAGCTGCTGGACCTGAGCCACCGCATGGAGGACACCGCCGGAGAGTACCGCAGGATGTACGAGAACACCGCGGGCGAGATCGAGGCCCGGGATGTGACGGCCCGGCGCCAGCTGACGCCGGAGCAGCGGCGGCAGACCATGCCCAACACCGGGGACGAGAACACGGTGTTCTCGGACTCGGATGCCTTTTTCTCCGCGGAGACAGACACCGACGCGCTGAAAGAGCGGCAGATGCAGATCATTCAGGAGACAAACCCGGCGGATGACGACTACCACACATGGATCCGGAGCGCGGAGGAGATCAAGACGTTCCGGGAGTCCATAGAGGACCCGGAGTGGGCAGAGTACGACGAATACAACCCGGACTTCACGCGCGCCATGGCGGAGGAGGCCCTGGAGAGCGGAGAGATCGAGGTGTTCAGTTCCTACCCCATTGAGGCGGGCGGATTCGTCTCGCCGTCCAGGATGGAGGCGGAGAGCTATTCCGGGAACGGACGGGTTTACAGTAAGACAGTCCCGCTGACGGACGTGGCGTGGATCGACCCTACCCAGGGGCAGTATGCGCCGGTTGACAGGACCATGTACTCCATGAGCGAGCCAACTGACGCCCAGCAGGACGAGGCGGAGCGGCTGCTCTTCCAGGGCGTGGACGCGGACACCATCCGAGAGATGACCGGCCTGGAGCGGACGGAGGACCATGGCTGGCGGTTCACTGTTGACACCACCCCGGAGGCGGCGTATGATGGCGGCAGAACGACAGATCAGCAAGGAGGACTGGACGATGGGCAAAATGAATATGACCTTCGAGGAGTTCATGGAGAAAATGTACGGAGGCGAGAAGCCGGAGAAACTATCCCAGGAAGACCTAGATCGGCTCAAAGGAGAAATGCAGCAGGTAGCCAAACGGATGAAGGAGGAAGGCGTGCAGCCCCCGCCTCCTGGGCACGAGGACGTGTAATTGACCGCCCGTCTCGGGCGGCGGGAATTGCGGCTGAAAATGCGGGCCGGTACGGAGCGGACGCATTTGTGGTAGAGGATGCCGCCATCAAGGAAAGAAATCCCAAAGCCTGGGCGTTGACCAGCGGCGGGAGTATCTATATCTCTGACAGCATCCCGGCAGAACTGGCGGATGTGGTGGGATACCATGAAGCGATTCACGCTGCAAAGCAGACGGGAAATGACCGGTATCTGGACTTTCTCGAAAATACTGGGGAATATATTAGCCTGTCTAGTGATCGAACCGCAGAAGTCATGGGAATGATAATCAAGCAACGTTTCCATGGCAGCAAGAGCCTGTTCGACCTAACACCGCAGGAACAGACGACGGCTTTTGACGAGCTGAACGCCGTTGTCTGGGGATTCCACAAGGCAGACCAGGAAAACGCCCGGGAGCAGTTCGCGGATATGTTCCAGGACTACGATGCCTACATCGCGGACCTGGACGCCGCCATGGAGAGCGGCGCGGAGCCGGAGGTCCCTGGCCTCTCCCTCCCCACTCTGGACGACGAGGACATCCGCTACAGCATGGACGAGGACACCGCGGCGGAGCCGTCGGACAATCCCCCGCTCTCTCCGGATCAGAGCGGGCGGAGCGATCTGCACCGGCCGCGGGGCATGAGCGACGAGCAGTACAACCGGCTGAACGAGCGGTGGAAAAACCGGCCCGTCGACTGGCGGGAAACGCTGGCGCCGGAGGGCTTCGACAGCATCGATGATTACACGGCGGCCCTGGAGGCCGCGGCGGAGGAACGGATGCGGAACCGGAGCCGGGAGGAATTCGAGGGCTCTGACGCTCTGAAGGACCTGGGCATCCGGATTGCCAACAGCGTGGGCCTGTATGGGAACACCCAACAGCTGATCGAGAATGACCGGGCGGCCAAGTCCATCCGAAAGGAGATCAAGCGGGCGGAGCGACGGCTGCAGGCCACGGATGCGGAGAAGAACTTCGCCTCCGGCGTGGCGGCGGGCATCTACGGCGAGGCGGACATCCCGCCCAGCATGGACGCGGACACGGTGATGGAGCTGGCGGACTACTACTGGGCGGAGAAGGCCGTGCAGAACGACCTGATCCGGGAGCAGCGCACCAAGATCAACCGGAACCTGGACGAGCGGGTGCGGCGGCTGATGGACGGCGTGGACGACGCCAAGACGAAGGTCCCGGCGGCCGTCATCATGCGGAACCGGACCCCGGAACGGAATATGCGGCGGATCTTCGGCAACGCCAAGGGCGACGAGATCAACGACTACCTCTTCCGGCCTGTCCAGGACAACGAGGCGGAGCGCATCCGCTTCGTGAACCGAATGCACAACGAGGTCCGGACCTTCAAAGATCGGAACGGAAAGGACCGGCGGCTGAACAAGGAAGAACGGGCCCTGGTGCAGCTGGTGATCGAGGGCCGGGCGGCGGAGGACGCCGTGAACGCCATGGAGCGGAGCCGGGATATTCAAAACGCGGCGGAGAACATCAAGAACGCCCGGAAGCTGGCAGGAAAAGACGACCTTGCGAAGCGGCGGCAGGCGGAGATCGACGCCTCCGTGGATGAAGCGAGGGAATTCAACCTGGGGACGGACGAGCGGCGGCTGGCGATTCAGTACAGCCGGTGGCTGGAAACCCAGGAACGGCTGCAAGGCGCGGACACCACCATCATCGGGAACGCGGTGGAGAAGTACCGGGAGCTGTTCAACCAGCTCTACGACGCGGCCAACGATTTTTTGGTGGCCCACGGCTACGAGCCCATCGGCTTCATCCGGGGGTACGCGCCCCATCTCCAGAGCCAGGAGACCCAAGAGCGGTTCAACAACGCCCTGGAGCGCATGGGGATTAACCGGGAGATCGGGAAGCTCCCCACCTCCATTGCGGGGAGAACGAAAAATTTCAAGCCGAATATGCCGTGGAACGGCTTTTTCAAGAACCGAAACAGCCAGGGAGAATTTCTGGATCCGGACATTGCGGAAGGATTCGAGAAGTATGTGGACTCCATGTCGGACGTGCTCTATCACACGGACGACATTATGCGGACCCGGGCCTTTGTGCGGTATTTCAGAAGAACCTATGCCCCGGAGGAAATCCGGAACCAGCTGGAGCAGGCGGACGCGCTGCGATACGCGCAGGCGGACCAGCAGGCGTCCTTCCTGCGGGACAAGGGGAAGCTGTCCTACACATCCGCGCCGACCTATGAGGACGTACACCAGGCCATGGAGCAGTATGTGGAGGATCAGTACCAGGCCATCGAAAACCTGACGCTGTATGGAGACCTGGCGGTGTTTCTGGACGACTACGCAAACAACCTGGCAAACAAGCAGCTGTTCGAGGACCGGGCCATGGAGAAGAGCTTCGGGCGGACCTCTCTCAACGCCATCAGCAAAGTACACCGGGCTTTTGCCAGGGCGCAGGTGTCCGCCAACCTGTCTTCCGCCCTGAACCAGGGCGGCCAGCTGCCCATTATCCTTGCGGAAAACGGGGCGCGGAACGTGGCCCAGGCGCTGATCGAGCTGCGGAGCAAGGACCTGAAAAGCTGGGCGGCGGGCAGCGACTTCCTGACGGAGAAAAAGGGGATCAACTACATCGTGACGAGCTGGAAGGACCGGGCGATCACCGGAGCCTTCAAGCCGCTGGAAATCGTGGACGGCATCGTATCCACCCTGGCGGTGCGGAGCCGGTATTTGAAGGAGGTCCGGGCCGGGAAGAGCGCGGCGGAGGCCATGCGCCTTGCGGACCGGTTCGGCCGGGAGGTCATGGCAAGCCGGGCCAAGGGCAGCGTGCCTCTGGCGTTCCGGTCCAAGGACATTCTCAACCAGATGGTGCACATGTTCCAGCTGGAGGCCCTGAACAACTGGGAGCACGTCATTCAGGACCTGGGGAACCGGGACTTCCGGGAAATGGCCCGGGCAAAGGGGAAACGGGCAGCGGCCGGGTCTCTGGCGGCTGTCCTGGTAAAGATCATACTGGGGGCTTTCCTGCTGAACCGGATCGACGAGGAGCTGTACGGCGGGACGCCGGCGCCGTTCGACGTTCTGGGCCTTGCGGGAAACCTTTTTGCCGGCGGCCTGGGGCTGACGCAGATGGACCTGCTGAGGACCCTGGTGGACAACGTCTGGGAGCGGCTGACCGGAGAGCGGCTGTTCGACACGGACCCGGAGCTGAACGAATTCGACGCCGCTGCCGGATGGGATGACTTTGTTTGGAATGGGCTCAATGAGATTCCGTTCGCAAGCAACGTGGCGGCATTGGCGGGTATGGGCGACCGGACGCTGCCCATGCCGGATTTGAGCAACCTGGCAGACCTGCCGGGGACCATTGCGGAGGACGGCCTGTTCTCCTGGGAGGTGGCGCGGCAGCTGGCGGGCCTGGCTGGAGATGTTCTGCCGGGCGGCCGGCAAATCGAAAAGTCCATCCAAGGCGGGGAAGCACTGCTCCGCGGCGGATACTACAGGGGCAGCGGAGAAAACCGGCGGCTGCAGTTCCCGGTAGAGCAGGATTTCTGGAGCATTGTGCGGGGAATCCTGTTCGGGCAGTCTGCCCTGGACGAAAGCCGAGACTTCTACGCCTCCGGGCAGACGGGCCTCTCTGCGAACCAGACGAAGGCATACGAGCAGATCGTGGACATGGGGGCTGACCCGGAGACCGTCTACCAGGCGATCCAGGGGTGGCGGGCCGCAGAGAACGACGAGGCCCTGAATTCTTACGGGAGAGGCGTTGCCAAGCGGGACGCCATCACGGAGGCAGACCTGACAGACGAGCAGAAGCTGGCTCTGTACCGCGGACTGAGCGACGCGGACAGCAGCACGCCGGACCACTTCCGGGCGATGATGGACACCGGACTCTCCTGGGAAGAGGTCATGGAGGCATACGACCAGTACCAATTCCTGAACAGCGACGAGGATACGCCGGAGGCTGAAAGGCTGTCGGCCTCAGAGAAGGCAACGGAGTTTGCCAGCTGGGTGGAGCGGCAGAATTACACGGAGGATCAGGCGGAAACCGTCAAGGAGGCCCTGCGCTATTGGCAGATGATCCCCGCGGAGGCCAGCGAGAAAATCCTTCTGGCTCAGGAATACGGGGTATCCGACAGCAGCCGGAAAGCCGCGGCGGAAGAGATCGACCGACTGAAGGGTGACGGGAACAGCGTCACGCAGGATATGGCGGCAGAGGCGCTCGAGAACATGCCGGGCCTGGACAACCGGGAACGGGCCATCCTGTGGCAGCTCCAGAACAAGTCCTGGAAATGGAACAAGAACCCCTTCGACAAACGGGTGGGCCGGGAGGTCTACGACCGGATGCACGAAGAGGACGAGGCGTAATGACGAGAGCCCCCGGGGATGATCCCCGGGGGCTCTCTTAAACCTTACTAGCGGAAATATTCATTATACAGAGAATCAGCTTTTTCCCTATCTCCACGATTTATCGCACAATAAAGCTCTTGAACGATTTCTTTACACGCCTTTATATCCCGCTCGTGCCAAGATAGGTATAGATGTTCGAATTTATCTTCGATACAGAGGAGCGGGATGGAAACAGGAAAGGAAACGGTTACGAGAACGATCCAAAGCGCAGAAAATATCCTGTAACGAATATAGTGCTCTTCTCTGTCAGCATAAACCCTGCACAGATACATCAGGACCCTGCTCACCATGAAAAGGAACGCAGCGGCCCCACAGTAAATAAGAAAATTTACAATCGCATACCGATCTGGAAACAGGTCAAGCAGGAGCGTTACCACTATGGCGAGCGCAAAAAGTACGCCTAAAATTATCAATATGATTTTCAAGGCCTTCACAAGAATACCCTCCTATGGATCGCAACAGGAGCAGATTTTCGAGTTACCCACCCCAACAATCGGAGCAGGGCTCGTATCCCATTTCTTTGGCAAGTTCAATGTTATAGATAAAATACCTGTGTCCTGTGAGATGATGGCAGCCGTAGCAGTGATATTTTTCACCGCTGACGGTTACAAACACAGCGTTGCTCCTGTAGAATTCCAATTCCGCAGAGTCTCTAAGGTTGGCCAACCGCCTTTGAATAGAAGCGTCAGATGATCTCCCATCTTCAATCCCGGCCGCATAACCATCGTCATAAGCTGCCGACCTGATAGCAGGTTCTGCCATGGTGCGATACTCACTCTTTGCGGACCACCACGACCAGGCGGAAAATCCGATGGACAGAAGGCAGATCAAACAGGAAATGAGAACCAGAATAGTACCGGTCGGGTGGGAAAGCGCAACGCGGTTCTTTGGCTGGCGGTACACCTCAACGATCTCTTGCGAGGTGGGTACCTGCGTAATCCGCGTAGATGGGACGAACTGCATTGGAGTGCATTTGTTTTTCTTTTTGGCATACCAGTTACAAGTTGTCTTGGCAAAAAATATCGCGGCTCCGTAAACTGCAACGGTAATAAAAAAAGAGAACAACATCACGCCCTGTAAGGAGGCGGAAGTATCTACGAGCGAAAGCAACAGCGAGTTCAAAATCGAAGCAATCGCCAAATATACAAACCAGATCAAGAATTTCATATTATCTCCACCTTTCCCGTTCATCCCTCCGCCAGTATCTTTCCATGCGCTTTAACAAAAGGTTCTGGAGTGGGTAAAAGACGATAAGCGCAGGAATAGATAAGATAAAGCAAGTGACCGAAAGGACCACTAAGACTTTTTGAAAGAATCCAGGGTGCCCCATGTTGTCCAAGTAAATGCACAGCTCGTTCAGATAGCCACCGACTGCATAGAAAATGCTGCTTAGGCCAAATCCGCCAAGGACATACACTGCTTCCAAAAAAACACCGCCTTCCCGTTTTACTTTTTTCTGCTGTTTTATGGGATATTACCATGACTATATCGCCAAATAATGGTAAAGTCAACTGAGATA
>ENA-UONQ01002672-UONQ01002672.1-human-gut-metagenome-genome-assembly--contig:-CS26-NODE-2672-length-11567-cov-7.256167_pt1 | contig 11567 bp, 8 predicted proteins | sample MGYA00242460_ERZ724007 | MGnify/ENA metagenome assembly ERZ724007
GTGCCTCCAAGCGCCCCCCCCCCTATCTCCACTCTTACCCTACACGACGCTCTTCCGATCTATAGTTCACCGTGCCGTCGCCGCCGGTCATCTGAATCCGTTTCTGGAGGTATTCGCCGTCCGACATGTTGCCGTCGAAAGGCGTTTCGACGCCGATGCGCCACGCCCGGCCCTGCCGGTTGAGTCCCCGGCAGCGGACCTCGCCGCCGATGTCGACGATGTAGTTTTCAGCCCCGTATTTCTCGACCAGTCCGGCCAGCAGATCGACCGTATAGCCTTTCGCCACGGAGTTGAAGTCCAGCTGCACGCGCGGATCGTCCTTCACCAGCCGCCTTCCCTCGACGCGGACCTTTTCGCGGCCCACGAATTCGAGGATCGAATCGACGTTCGGGTTTTCGGCGCGCTCCCGGCCGGCGAAGCCCCACGCCTCAACCAGCGGCTTGACGGTCACGTCGTAACGCCCGTCGCTCAACGCGCCGATGCTGTCGGCCAGATGCAGGTTGAAGGCGATATGACGGTCGACGCTGTCGGTTTCGTTGCGGTTCAGGCGGCTCACGAGCGACGTCGAATCGTAAATCGACATCGACGCCTTGGCCTCGCGGTCCAGCTCCATGACGGCCGCATAGAGACGCTGCCGCGAGACGCCCTTCACGTCGGCCACCACATGCAGCGTCGTGCCGAGCATCGTCCCGTCGACGGTGACGAAATCCGGCTCGCTCCCGCAGCCGCACAACACCGCGGCGACAAGCGCGGCGAAAGTTCCGCGCACACCCGTTTTCCCCATAATTTTCACTTGTTTAGCCGCAAAAATACGATTTTCTCGATTAATTTGTTATTTTTAGACGCCAAATTGAAAATAATTGTGAATTATGAATTATGAATTATGAATTATTTCGTACCTTTGCGGAACGCTCTGGCGTTATCCACGGTAAGGGGGATGCGTCGTAGAGTGGAACGTAAAATAAATTTACACAATGGCTTATTTAACAGCTGAGAAAAAGCAGGAGCTTTTCGGCCAGTACGGCAAGTCTAACACCGACACGGGTTCGCCCGAAAGTCAGATCGCGTTGTTTTCCTACCGTATCAGCCACCTTACGGAACACCTCAAAAGCAACAAGCACGACTTCGGAACCCAGCGCGCACTGCTGCGCCTGGTCGGCAAGCGCCGCGCGTTGCTGGAATACCTGAAGGAGGTCGACATCGAGCGCTACCGCGCAATCGTGAAGACGCTGAATCTCCGCAAGTAGTCCCGAGGAAGAAATGGAGGCAATTCCCGAGAGGGGTTGCCTTCATTTTCGTTGCGAAAAACAATTCGAAAACATTATAGGTTTAAAATTTTTATGGAAGAAAAGAAGCTGTACAACGCAGTCCGCAAGATCATCACGCTGGCCGACGGTCGCCAGATCGAGATCGAGACGGGCAAACTGGCCAAGCAGGCCGACGGCTCGGTCGTCGTCAAGATGGGCGACACGATGCTGCTCGGAACCGTCGTGGCCGCAAAGGATGCAAAACCCGACACCGATTTCATGCCCCTCCAGGTCGAATACAAGGAGAAGTACGCCGCCGTAGGCCGCTTCCCCGGCGGTTTCATGAAGCGCGAAGCGCGCGCCAACGACAGCGAGGTGCTCGTCGCCCGCCTGATCGACCGCGCCCTCCGGCCCCTGTTCCCCGCGGATTACCACGCCGAAGTCTACGTGACGGTCAACCTCATCTCGGCGGACAAGGATATTCAGCCCGACGCGCTGGCCGGTCTGGCCGCCTCGGCGGCGCTGGCCGTATCGGACATTCCCTTCGGCGGCCCCATCTCGGAGGTCCGCGTCGTACGCCGCAACGGCGAATACGCCATCAACCCCACCTATTCGGAGATGCCCGAATGCGACCTGGACATCATGGTCGGCGGTACGATCGACAACATCCTGATGGTCGAGGGCGAGATGAAGGAGGTTTCGGAAGAGGTGATGCTCGGCGCCATCAAGTTCGCGCACGAGGAGATCAAGAAGCACTGCGCCGTACAGATCGAGCTGTCGAAGGAGTTGGGCAAGGACGTGAAACGCACCTACTGCCACGAGGTCAACGACGAAGAACTGCGCCAGACGATCATCAGAGAGCTTTACGACAAGGCCTACGCCATCGCCACGAGCGGCACGATGAAGCACGAGCGCGAAGACAAGTTCAACGCGCTCGAAGCCGAGTTCGCAGCCCGCTATTCGGAAGAGGAGCTGATCGAGAAGGCGCCGCTGATCCACAAATATTTCCACGACGACGTGCAGAAGAAGGCCATGCGCAACATGATCCTCGACGAAGGCGTCCGTCTCGACGGCCGCAAGACCGACGAGATCCGCCCGATCTGGTGCGAGGTGGGCTACCTGCCCGCAGCCCACGGCTCGGCGATCTTCACCCGCGGCGAAACGCAGTCGCTGACGACCGTTACGCTCGGCACGAAACTCGACGAAAAGGTCAAGGACGAGGTGCTCGTGCAGGGTACCGAGCAGTTCGTGCTCCACTATAACTTCCCGCCCTTCTCGACGGGCGAGGCCAAGGCCGCCCGCGGCCTCTCGCGCCGCGAAATCGGCCACGGCCACCTGGCATGGCGCGCCCTGAAGCCGATGATTCCGCTGGGCGAGGACAACCCCTACGCCGTGCGCGTCGTGTCGGACATCCTCGAGTCGAACGGCTCGTCGTCGATGGCCACGGTCTGCGCCGGAACCCTCGCGCTGATGGACGCCGGCGTGAAGCTCCGCAAACCCGTGTCGGGTATCGCCATGGGGCTGATCTCCGATTCCGAAACCGGCAAATGGGCCGTGCTGTCGGACATTCTGGGCGATGAGGACCACCTGGGCGACATGGACTTCAAGGTGACGGGAACCAAAGACGGCATCACCGCCACGCAGATGGACATCAAGGTCGACGGACTCTCCTACGAGGTGCTGGCCGCCGCGCTGGAGCAGGCCCGCAAAGGCCGCATGCACATCCTCGGCAAACTCACCGAGTGCATCGCCGAGCCGCGCGAGGACTACAAGCCCTGCGTGCCGCGCATCGTGCAGATCGTCATTCCGCAGGATATGATCGGTCCGGTTATCGGCCCGGGCGGAAAGGTGATCCAGGACATCCAGAAGACCACCAACACCACCATCACCATCACGGAGGTGGACAACAAGGGCATCGTGGACATCTTCGGCATCGACAAGGAGGCCCTCGACGGAGCGCTGGCCCGCATCAAGGCCATCGTAGCCATCCCCGAAGTGGGCGAGACGTACCACGGCAAAGTCCGCTCGATCGTCGCCTTCGGCGCGTTCGTCGAGATCATGCCGGGCAAGGACGCCCTGCTCCACATCTCGGAGATCGACTACAAGCGTTTCGAGACCATGGAGGAGACGGGTCTGAAAGAGGGCGACGAGATCGACGTCAAGCTGATCGGCGTAGACCCCAAGACCAACAAGCTCAAACTGTCGCGCAAGGCGCTTCTGCCCAAGCCCGAAGGCTATGTGGAACGTGAGCGCCGTCCGCGTCCCGAGCGCGGTGAGCGTGGCGAACGCCGCGACCGCGGCGAACGCCGGGAGCGCCACGAGCACAAAGAGGAATAAAAAGACTGTTAATGTGGATATTTCGGACGGAAAAAAGCGTTGATTTCCGTCCGGAATATTGCATAATCAGCAAGAGTTTTCTATATTTGCACTGTTCCGCAGCCCGGCAAGCGTCTGCACGGACGGACAACGAAGAACGGACAGCGGGCGGACAGAGAGACGGCGGAACGAACGAAAGAGGCAAACAAATTCAAAATAAACACATTAACTTTTACCTATTATGAAAAACTTAATGAAATTGAGCGTTGTGCTCGTAGCTGCCGCACTGGCATTCTCGAGCTGCAACTGCTTCAAGAAGATGGCCAAGAACCGGGACGACATCAAGCTGACGGTCACCCCCGAGATCCTGACGCTGAACAACGGCACGGTTGCCGCAGACATCAATGTAACCTTCCCCGTTGAGTATTTCAACAAGAAAGCTATCATCAAAGTTACTCCCGTCATCGTATTCGAAGGCGGCGAAGTGGCCGGCGCCACCCAATACTACCAGGGTTCGAAGGTGGACGAGAACTATGCAGTCGTAGACATGAGCAACGGCGGCAATTACACGCAGCACGTCGAGTTCCCGTACGATCCCCGCATGGACCAGTGCGCCCTGCAGCTCCGCGCCGAGATCAAATGCCCGAAAGGCAAGGCCAAGGAGTTCGTGCTCGTCAACCTGAACACCGGCGCCATCCCCACCAAGGAGCAGGCTGCCGTGCTGGCCGGCAACGACGCCGCTGCCAAGGCTGCCATCGCCAAGGAATTCGGCCTGACGGTAGCTTACGGTCTGAACACCCTGCAGAAGGACCTCAAGTACGGCGACCTGATGGATCAGATGGCCAACAACTACAAGAAGATCACCACGGTAGTCGACAAGACCGACCTGCTCTACGCCATCAACTCGTCGGTCGTGACGAAGAAGAACGAGAAGAACGCCAACCTCGGCGCATTCAAGGAGAACGTGGACAAGAACCTCACGAACGACCGCGCCACGCAGAACATCGCCGTGAAGGGCTACGCTTCGCCCGACGGTCCGGTGAAGTTCAACGACACGCTTTCGAAGAAGCGCAGCGAATCGGGTAAGAAGGTCGTTGCCAAGCTGCTCAAGGACGCCGGTCTGGACATCGACGCCGCCGCTTACGGCGAAGACTGGGACGGCTTCAAGGAGCTGGTCGAGAAGTCGGACATCAAGGACAAGAACCTCATTCTCCAGGTGTTGAGCCTCTACAATTCGCCCGCAGAGCGCGAGACCGAGATCAAGAACATGTCGACCGTATTCAACGAGTTGAAGAAGGACATCCTTCCCGAACTGCGCCGCTCGCAGATCGTCAACAGCACCGACCTCCAGGGTCTGACCGACGCCGAGATCATGGCTGCATACCGCAACGGCGGCGACCTGACCGTAGAGCAGTACCTCTATGCCGCCCAGGAGCTGGCCAACGGAGCCGAGGAGCAGGTTGCCATCCTGACCGCCGCTTCGAAGAAGTTCAACGACGCCCGCGTATGGAACAACCTCGGCGTTGCCCAGACGCAGGCCGGTGACAAGGCCGCCGCTCTGAAATCGTTCGAGAAGGCTGCCAAGCTGGATTCGTCGAAGGAGTTGAGCAAGAACCTGCTGCTCGCCAACCTGGCTAACGGCAACACGGCAGAGGCCAAGAAGTACGCCGCTGCCGCCGACGCCCAGGCCAAGGCCGCCATGGCTGCCGCCGAAGGCGACTACAAGGCTGCCGCCAAGAACCTAGAAGGCTACAACGCAGCCATCGCCCTGGTTCAGTCGAACGACCTGGCCGGCGCCAAGAAGGCCATCGCCAAGGACAACTCGGCTGACGCCGACTACCTGCGCGCCGTTATCGCCGCCAAGGAAGGCGACCTGAAGACCGCAGAGGCCCAGCTGAAGAGCGCTGTTTCGAAGAATCCCGCGCTGGCCCAGAAGGCCGCCAAGGACATCAACCTGAAGGCGCTGAAGAAGTAATCGGCTTCATCGGATAAAAAAGAGTCTGGCCCGAGAGGGTTCAGGCTCTTTTTTTGCATCCTGCCCCGTGTGCCCCGCAGCAAAAGCGCAGGTGTATCCGTTTTTCGGAGAAACGGCCCGGCGCCATCCCCGGTGCCGCGTCCGGGCGGCGGCCGATGTCGGACACCGTTAAAATAATTGATCCGGAAACGATGCGGGATCGAATAATTTTTCTAATTTTGTAAAAAACACGATCGTATGGAATACGCCAACCATCTGAAAGAATACGCCCCGGCGTGGAGCGCATCGCAAGTCGACGAAGAGGTCGCACGCATCCGCAAGGCCGCAGAGGCCCGCAACCACAACACAGAGGTCTACAAATTCTGCTACTCGGCCATCGACCTCACGACGCTGTCGTGCAACGATTCGGTGAAATCCGTCACGGAATTCGCCCGCAAGGCCGCGGAGTTCTACCAAAAATACCCCCACATTCCCAACGTGGCTTCGATCTGCATCTATCCCTCGTTCGTCGAGACCGTGGGGCTGGCCGTGGACGGCACGCCGATGAAGATCACGAGCGTCGGCGGGGGATTTCCCGCGGCGCAGACCTTTCTCGAAGTGAAGGCCCTCGAAGTGGCGATGGCCGTGGAGAACGGCGCCGACGAGGTGGACATCGTCCTCAATGTGGGGCGCATGCTCACGGGTGAATACGACGAGGCGGCCAACGAGGTGGAGGTGATCCGCACGGAGATGGACGACGATGTGGTGCTGAAGGTGATCATCGAGTCGGGAGCGCTGAAAACCCCCGAGTTGATCCGCAAGGCGTCGCTGCTGTCGATGCTGGCAGGGGCCGATTTCGTGAAGACCTCGACGGGCAAGATCGACGTGGCCGCAACGCCCGAGGCCGCCGTGGTGATGTGCCAGGCGATCCGGGACTACTACGACAAAACGGGCCGCAAGGTCGGTTTCAAGGCCGCAGGCGGGGTCCGCACGGCCGAAGACGCCGCGCTCTACTACACGATCGTCGAGGAGATACTCGGCAAAGAGTGGCTCACGACGGAGTTGTTCCGCATCGGAGCCTCTTCGGCCGCGAACAACATTCTTTCGGCCATCGAAGGCTCGGAGGTCAAATACTTCTAACCGGCACGAAACCGGCTGGCGGAGATCTGCGGGACCGTTTCTCTCGGACCGCCCCGCCCCGACGCACGAAAAACGGCGGCCCCTTACGGGGCCGCCGTTACATACATACCGATCCCGGCTTACGGAAGCGAATCCGTAATTTCGACGCTCAACGAATCGACCGTCCCCGCAGCCGGAGCGTCCTTGGCCGGGACGCCTTCGGCCGGAACGTCGAGTTCGGCGGGCGAGATCAGGTGCGGAGGTTCCGCGGCCGGCTCGACGCCGTTCAACAATTCATCGCGCCGCACCATCGACTGGAAGTTGTCGCGCCGGATGGCCGCAACGACGATAATGACGACTACCGCCACAGCCACGATAATACCGATCAGTTTTTTAATCATTTTCATTCTCCTCCTTTAAGATCCCGATGGCGCGTACGACGACGTTGTCCACGGGATAGATGTTTGCGTAAAAACCATTGTCCTCCAACGCCGTATTGCGGCCGATATAGGCCCGGAGCTGGGCCTCGATCAGCCTCCGCGAACGGGCGATGTCGCCATAGCGCGGCGCAACGCCCTTCCGGGCGGCATAGCGGACGAAATCATCCACAAGGGTCTTGTCGCTGTCGAGCAGCGTCTGCAACTCATCAATGGTCTTCACCGCATTGAGCGCCTCACGGTGACGGTCGGCATACTCGATCGTATAGCGGTAGAGGATGTTGCGGCCCGCCACCTCGACGAAATACTTCGTCACGTCGGTCGTATCGGCCGGAATGAACACGTCCGGCATGATGCCGCCGCCTCCGTAGACCACCTTTCCGCCCGGCGTCACCCGCTTGAGCGAGTCGGCGAAATGGATGCTGTCGGCCGAGAAAAACTCGTTGTTCCGGTAACGGTTCCAAAGATCCTCCTCGTAGTCCGCGTCATCCCCGATCGTGTAGGGCTTCTGGATCGAGCGGCCCGTGGGCGTATAGTAGCGCGCCGTGGTCAGCCGCAGGGCCGATCCGTCGCTGTACGGTATCTGACGCTGTACGAGACCCTTGCCGAACGAACGACGACCAATAATCGTACCACGGTCGTTGTCCTGCAACGCTCCGGCGAGAATTTCGCTCGACGAGGCGCTTCCCTCGTCGATCAGCACCACGACCTCCATGTCCTGCGCCGAGCCTTTGCCGTCGGCGTATTCGCGCAGCTGCTCGTGACGGCGGTCCTCGGTGTAGACGATCAACTGGCCCTCGTGCAGAAACTCGTTGGCCACGGCGATCGCCTGATCGAGGAACCCGCCGGAATTGCCCCGCAGGTCGAAAATCAGTTTCGTCACCCCTTCGGCGCGCAGCGACGCCAGCGCCTTGCGGAATTCGTCGAAAGTGGTCCGCGCGAACTGCCCCAGCTTGACGTACCCCACGCCGTCGGCGATGCGGAAGGCCGATTCGATGCTCCTGATGGGAATGACGCCGCGCACGACCTCGACCTCGACCAGATCGGAGATGCCCTGCCGTTCGAGACCGAGACGGACCGTCGTGCCGCGCGGTCCGCGCAGCATTTTGACGACGTTGTTCTGGGGAATCTTACGCCCGGCGACAAGCGAATCGCCGATCTCGACAATGCGGTCCCCGGCCTTGACGCCGGCCTTGTCGCTCGGGCCTTGCGGAATGACGTTCAGCACGATGACCGTGTCGGTGGCCATGTTGAAGACCACGCCGATGCCGTCGAACTCCCCTTCGAGAGGTTCGTTCAGAGCCTGCATTTCCGCGGCGGGGATATAGACCGAATGGGGGTCCAGCTCCTTGACCAGCATCGGAATGACGTGTTCGGCGAGCGAGTCCATCGACACCGAGTCGACATACTGGTTCTCGATCAGCGAGAGCGTATAGGAGAGTTTGTTGTCGGGCAGCGCCATGCGGCTGAGCATGCCCTTGAGCTGCGACGTGGTGGTGTTGCGGCCCAGATACTGGCCCAGAACGAGGCCCAGAACGACTCCCGCGGCCAGCAGCAGCGGGAAGAGGACGGTGTGTTTCGAGTTTTTGTACATCGTATGATGGCGCCAAAGACGCCGGTTCGGTATTTAAAACTTATCAGGGTTTCGGCTTGTTCTTGAAAGTATAGGTGAGACCCACCTGCAACAGCGTACGGGTCTGCACGTCGACGTTCTGCGCCCGGTTGTAGTAGAGCTGGAAACTAACCTTCGTGGAGAGGTATTTCGTCGCCTTGATTTCGAGCGTGTTTTCCCAACGCACCGTGGGATGGATCGGCAGGCGGGGCTTGTCCTTGATGTCATGCCCGACGCTGGTATCTTCCTTGTCGGCCCACTTGTCGTAGGCCTCCAGGTACTTGGTGTAGTCGCTGATCTTGTTCTTCTGGCCGATGTCGGTAATCCAGCCGTAGAAGGAGAAGATCGTCGTGATGTAACGCAGGTAGCCCGTCTTGCCGAACGTGCGGTCGAAACCGATCTCGACCGACGAACCGCCCTCGTATTTCGAGGTCTTCTCGGGGTCCTCGATACCATAGGGATAGGCCGGTTTGATCTCCTTGCCGTCGCCGTCGACCTGCCGCATGCGGATCCAGTCGCTTTCGGCAAAGGTGGCGTTCAAGGCGAGCGGAGACATGTTGACCGTGATGGGGAATTTCTTTTGAGGGCTTTTGTAGGTGATACCCAGCGAAATGTCGAGGTAACCCGGAGTCATAAACTTGCTCTTGAGGTGCTTCTTCTCCTGCTCGGAGCGCGATTTGTAACCGTTGACGAACTGGCTGCGGAATTGCAGAATTGAACCGTAAGTCCAGTTCTTCGCCATTTCGAACGCCGGGTTCACCCAGATGACGAACTCGTCCTGATTCTTGAACCATACGCCTTCGCTGTCCATGATCTTGTTGCCGCTCTCGTCGACCATCGGCTTGCCGTCCGGCCCCACGCGCTGCGTCTCGACCTTCATGCGGTTGTAACCCAGCTTGGCATTGAACTTGGTTTCGATGGAAAAGAGGTTCTTCTTGAAGATATGCCGCAGGTTGAAGGTCGCCACCAGCGCAATGGAGTTGTCACCGCCCGACACCGAGATCCAGGGATCGTTGTACGAAGTCAGCGTTCCCTGCAGGCCGCCGCCCAATTCGAGGTAGTTGCGCTCCTTGCGGATTGCGGCGCGCTCGGCCTTGTAGCGGGCGAGGCTGAAATAATCGGCATCGACGGACGTGGACTTCAGCCGGTCGCGGAACGTCACGTTCCGCCGTTCGGCATTGACTTCGTCGATTGAAATCTGGGCCGAGACCGGAACGGAGGCCCCGACGAGTGACGCCAGCGTGAGAATCAGGTAAAAATGTTTCATAACGAAGCGATTGTATTTGATTTTCAATCTACAAATTTATGAATTTATTTATAAAAACTTTAACTTTGTCTGAAAGTTAAACGGAAAGGACCAACTATGAAATATTTCGGAGCGCACGTAAGCGCTGCGGGCGGCGTGGAGAACGCTCCGGCCAACGCACACGCTATCGGAGCCGAGGGCTTCGCCCTTTTCACCAAGAACCAGCGGCAGTGGGTCGCCAAACCGCTCGCCGCGGGCGAGATCGACGCCTTCCGCGAGGCGTGCGAACGCTACGGCTACACGCCCGCACAGATTCTGCCCCACGACTCGTACCTGATCAACCTCGGACATCCCGAGAAGGAACCGCTCGAAAAATCGCGCGCGGCGTTCCTCGACGAGATGCAGCGGTGCGAACTGCTGGGCCTCGACCGGCTGAACTTCCATCCCGGCAGCCACCTGCAGAAGATCACCGAGCAGGAGTCGCTCGACCGGATCGCCGAGTCGATCAACATGGCGCTCGACCGCACGCACGGCGTGACGGCGGTGATCGAGAACACCGCGGGGCAGGGTTCGAACCTCGGATTCCGCTTCGAGCACCTCGCCTATCTGATCGAGCGCGTGGAGGACAAATCGCGGGTGGGCGTCTGCATCGACACCTGCCACGCCTTCGCGGCGGGGTACGACCTCCGGACGCGCGAGGCGTGCGACGCCACGTTCGCCGAGCTGGAACGCGTCGTCGGATTCGGATACCTGAAAGGCATGCACCTGAACGATGCGATGAAGATTCTGGGCAGCCGCGTCGACCGCCACACGCCGCTGGGCGAGGGCATGATCGGCATAGAATGCTTCCGCTATATCGCTTCCGACAAGCGTTTCGACGGCATTCCGCTGATCCTCGAAACCCCCGACGAAGCGCGTTGGAGCGAGGAGATCGCCAAACTGAAGGCGTTTGCCGAAGAGGCATAGAAAAGGGAGGCTCCAAAGCCTCCCTTTTGTTTTTACAACCGGTCCAGACAACTGCGGATCAGCGCGGCGCTTTCGCGCACTTCGTCCTCCGAGATCGTGAGGGGCGGCGAAATGCGGAACGCCGTGTCGCAGAACAGGAACCAGTCGCTCAGGATGCCCGCCTCCCGGAACAGTTCCATGATGCGGTAAAGTTTCGCCGATTCGCCCAGCTCGACGGCCAGCAGCAGGCCGCTGCGGCGGATTTCCCGCACGGCGGGATGATCCTTCAGCAGCATTTCATACAACGCGCCCTTCGTTTCGACCCTTTCGACCACCTTGTTGTCCACCAGGTAATTCAGCGCCGCGAGTCCCGCCGCACAGCAGACCGGATGGCCGCCGAAAGTGGTGATATGCCCCAGCGCGGGATTTTCCTGCAAGGTGTCCATCACCTCGTGACGCGCGACGAACGCCCCGAGGGGCATGCCCCCGCCGAAGGCCTTGGCCAGACAGACGATGTCGGGCGTGACGCCGTATTTCTGCATGGCGAACAGGCGGCCCGTGCGGCCCATGCCGGTCTGTATCTCGTCGAAAATCAGCAGCGCGCCGACTTCGTCGCAGCGTCTGCGCAGCGCATCCAGATAACCCGGACGGGGCGGACGGACGCCGGCCTCGCCCTGCACCGGCTCGGCCA
>ENA-UONQ01002673-UONQ01002673.1-human-gut-metagenome-genome-assembly--contig:-CS26-NODE-2673-length-11567-cov-5.944840_pt1 | contig 11567 bp, 10 predicted proteins | sample MGYA00242460_ERZ724007 | MGnify/ENA metagenome assembly ERZ724007
GGCTTTGAGCTCTTTTTTTGTGTTTAAAAAAGAAAATCTAGGTCGTTGAGCAGTTTTTATGTATAGGGGGGATAGAAAGTAGGAAGGAAAGCTAGATATAGCAGGTGTGGAAGGTAAGGAATAGATGGAGCTGTTACATGAATTTACAATCATATTCAAATATGGTATAATTGTTTAACAAAGAATGAGCTGATGGCCGATGAGCTGTCAGCTCTTTTCATAGGAGTTATATATGAAAAAAGGTGAGGAGGCGAATGACGTATGGTAGAAGAATTAAAGAGTATGGTTGGGATGGATGAAACGATTTTATACGAGGGAAAACCAGATAAAAAGTGTTTTATATTTGAAAGTATTTTTAATCCGCTGTTACCGTTTGCAATTATCTGGGCTATTTTTGATGCAAATTTTTTAGGAATTGCAGTTGGGGGGATGCAATTGATCATGATTCCATTTGTGTTGTTTCATATGATGCCAGTGTGGATTTATTTGGCAGGAGTCGTTTTTTCATTTCGAAAATATCGAAATACGTATTATATTGTGACAGACCATGCGATATATGTGTCTAGTGGTATTTTTACAATGAATTTGGAAACAAAGACGTTTGCAGAGTTGTCTCGTGTCAACTTACATAGAGGAATTTTTGATCAAATGTTCCATGTAGGAGATGTTCAATTAACAACAAATCAGTACACACGTAAAGGAATACCTGCAGTTATGGGAATTAATAGCATTTCAGATTACACAAAAGTATATCAGTTGGTAAAGAAATTACAAAAAGATATTTATGCAGATACTATGTACCCAAATGATTTACGACCGGAAGAGAATCATGGATATAAAACAAAATATCGAGGATAAAGAATAATATGAACGAAGAGGGGCTGGCAAGAGGAAGATATCAGAGACAAACGATTTATATGTGTTTATGAAGCAACTATCAGAAATGGTTCAAAAAATGATTTTGAAAATAAACACATCAATGCTTTTGAGGCAATGGAATATGATCTATGTGATGCATATTTTATTAAAGATTATTCTCCAAGACGGGAGTCCGGATTTTGTCCGCATTCCCGTCTTTTTACAGAATTTAACCTACTCCATTTTCTTTCATAAATTTCTGCATCTTATTAAAAGGAATTACATCAAGGTTATCATACAAATCTGTATGAACCGCATTCGGAATAGTCAGAAACTCTTTGTTTGCTGTATATTTACTATCTTTTATCATAGCTTCATAAGCATCCTTGGCAAAGTAATAGCTATGAGCTTTGTCACCATGCATAATAAGCACTGCGCTTCTGATCTCATTGATATATTTAAGAATAGGTTGATTCATAAAGGACTGACAACCAAGACTATTCCAGCCTTCGTTAGAGTTAAGGCTTCTTGCATGGTAACATCTGTCTTTGTAATATTCACTGTAATCTTTTACATAGAAAGGAGCATCCGCTGGTACGGGAAGCGGAAGACAGCCACCTGCTCTTGAATATTTTCCTTTTTTGTATTCTTCTGTTCTGAGCGTATTTAATGTCTGTTTCTTAGAAAATCGTTCCGTTTCACTGTCTTCTGAATCAAAATATCCATTTGCATTTACTCTTGTCATATCGTACATAGTAGAAGCAATGGTAGCCTTGATTCTGGTATCAAGGGCCGCTGTATTGAGTGCCATGCCGCCCCATCCACAGATACCGATAATCCCGATTTTGTCTGCATCAACATCATCTTGAACAGATAAGAAGTCTACTGCAGCCATGAAATCTTCGGTATTAATATCCGGAGATGCCATATATCGTGGCTGACCACCGCTTTCACCGGTAAAGGAAGGATCAAATGCCAATGTCAGATAACCTCTTTCTGCCATAGTCTGAGCATAGAGGCCAGAGCATTGTTCCTTTACTGCGCCAAATGGTCCGGATACTGCGATTGCCGGAAACTTTTCTATTGTGCTCTTAGGGGTGTACATATCTGCTGCTAGAGTAATTCCATAACGGTTGATAAAGGTCACCTTCTTGTGGTTTACTTTATCACTCTTGGAAAAAGTTTTATCCCATTCTGAAACCAACATGAGTTCTTTTGTCTTCATCATTCTTTTGTCCTCCTCAGGGCTATTTACCTTGAATCCATCTGGATTTTCTTTTATAATGATATAATCATACAACCTAAACTTAACTTTAGGTCAAGAAGTTTTTGAAAGAAGGTGCCATATGTACACAATTGGTCAGGTAGCTGAAATGTATAATTTGCCTGTTTCAACGCTGAGATATTACGATAAAGAAGGATTTTTTCCAAAATTAAAGAGAAAGGGAAATATCCGTTACTTCAGTGATACTGAATTAAATGCTCTCCGTATGATTGAATGTTTAAAACGTTCTGGTCTTGAGATTAAGGATATCAGGCAGTTTTTCCAGTGGGTTGAGGAAGGTCCATCGAGCTATGAAAAGAGAAAAGAATTATTTGAGACAAGAAAAGTTTTAGTAGAAAATGAGATTAAGACCATGAAAAAGACACTTGCTTTGCTCAAATTTAAATGCTGGTATTATGAAACTGCTTTAAAAGATGGGAATGAGGACAGTATAAATGCCATGCTTCCGGATCATCTTCCAGAAGAGATTCAGAAGCTTTATGACATATCTTACAAATAGACCAGCAATTATTTTGTTAAAGCTAATGTCTTTTGCATGGAAAAGAAAAGCAGTAGATATTAGCTTTTTTGTACAGAGGAGGGATTTTTATGTTATTGACTATTGCATTAATTTTATTACTTGGCATGTTTATGGGATGGATATGTAAAAAAATAAAACTTCCAAGTTTGTTGGGAATGTTGCTTACAGGTATTATGCTGGGGCCATATGTGTTGGATTTGTTGGATGAAAATATCCTTGGAATATCCTCAGAGTTGCGGAAGATGGCGTTGGTTATTATTTTAACCAGAGCAGGATTAGGATTAGATTTATCCGGACTAAAAAAAATAGGGCGTCCTGCAATTCTTATGTGCTTTATTCCGGCTTCATTTGAGGTGATTGGTGTCATATTACTTTCCCATCAATTTATGGGGGAAACGGTACTGGAAGCTGCAATTATGGGGGCGGTGTTGGCCGCAGTGTCTCCGGCGGTTGTAGTGCCAAGAATGGTTAAATTGATGGAAGAGGGGTATGGAACTAAAGAAGGAATTCCACAGCTAATTCTTGCAGGAGCATCTGTAGATGATGTATATGTTATTGTTCTATTTTCAACTTTTATTAGTATGATGCAAGGAGATAAAGCATCTGTCATTCATTTTGTTAATATTCCGATTTCAATAATTTTGGGAATTGTGTTAGGGCTATTGATTGGCTCTATTCTTGCGTATTATTTCAAAAAAGTACATATAAGAGATACAACAAAGGTACTTATTATTTTAAGTATTTCATTTTTACTTGTTGTAATGGAAGATATGCTTGTAACATCAATTACTTTTTCTGCCCTAATTGCCATTATGTTTATAGGTATAGGATTACAAAAGAAACGAGAAGTGGTAGCTAGAAGGCTATCTGTAAAATATGAGAAATTATGGGTGGCAGCAGAAGTATTTTTATTTGTGCTGGTAGGAGCAACTGTAAATATTGCATATCTCAGTAAGGTTGGAGGAAGTGCGCTTATTGTAATTATAGGAGCGCTTTTGTTTAGAATGTTAGGGGTGTTTGTATGCTTATTCGGAACAAATCTAAGTAAAAAAGAAAGAATATTTGTGATGTTGGCATATACACCAAAAGCAACCGTGCAGGCTGCAATTGGAGGAATACCTCTTTCCTTAGGATTTGCGTGTGGAGATCGTATTCTTACAGTGGCAGTTCTTGCAATCGTTTTAACAGCTCCGTTAGGGGCGTTTGCGATTGATTTGTCTTACAAAAAATTATTGACAAAATGAAAGAAAAACTTATTCATAAAACTTATTGCTAACTATAAGCTATAATGTTAAGATAAAATAGTATAAGAATGCATTTTATGATGGTTTATATTGAAAAAGGAGGATTTCATTTTGCTTACGATTCAGAATTATGTAAAGGCGAAAACATTGGAAGAAGCTTATGAATTGAATCAGGCTAGAAGCAGCCGGGTAAAAGGCGGTATGATGTGGTTGCGATTGAGCAATGCAAATGTGAAGACAATGATTGATTTGTCGGAATTAGGACTAGATCAGATTGAAGAGACAGAGCATGTTATAAAAATTGGTGCAATGTGTACATTGCGTCAGATAGAGCAGAGCGAAGAAATTCAAGCATATTGTGGAAATGCAGTTCAGGAGGCGGTTCGGCATATCGTAGGAGTACAGTTCCGAAATCAAGCCACTGTTGGAGGCAGCATTTATGGACGCTATGGATTTTCGGATGTATTAACTTGTTTATTGGCAATGGATACATTTGTAGAGTTATATAATGGTGGAACAATTCGTTTGAGAGAATTTATAGAAAGAAAAAAGGATAAAGATATTTTGCTTTCTATTATTATAAGAAAGCAGCCAAGAAAAGTTCGTTACCTTTCTGTACGTCAGACCAAAACAGATTTTCCTGTGTTGACCTGTGCTGTGGTTACTGGAAAGATACATGGTAAAGAGTATTGGTATTTTTCTATCGGTGCAAGACCGATGCATGCTGCTTTGCTTGAAAAAGAGTGGACAATCCCGAATGATGTGACAAAGGAACAGATTGATGCGTATGCAAAGGAAGTGGCAGATAATTTCCGGTATGGTTCAAATATGAGAGGCAGCTCCAGATATCGGAAACATCTGGCTCAGGTTTTGGTTGCGCGTGCAATGGAGTCAATTATTACGGAGGGACGATAAAAATGGAAGTACAGTTTCGATTAAATGGAAAACAGGTGAAAACAGAAGTTGCGGCCGACAGCATTTTACTAGATGTCTTACGTAGTTTGGGGTGCGTGAGTGTAAAGTGTGGATGTGAGACAACAAACTGTGGCCTTTGTACCGTATGGATTAATGGAAAGACACGTTTATCTTGTTCTGTGTTGGCTGCAAGTATAGAAAATCAGGAAATAACAACTCTGGAAGGATTGCAGGAGGAGGCAGCAGAGTTTGGAAGATTTTTAGCAGAAGAAGGAGCAGAGCAGTGTGGGTTCTGTTCACCGGGATTTATAATGAGTGTATTGGCTATGGTGCGCGAATTAGATAATCCAACGATTGAGGAGATGAAAGAATATTTAGCAGGTAACCTTTGTCGATGTACAGGTTACATGGGACAGTTGCGTGCAATTCAAAAATATATGAAGGCGAAGCGGATGCAATTTCAGAGATTGGGAGAGGAGGGACAGGCATGAAATATGTAAATCAAGGTATTCCAAAGGTTGATTATGAGGCATTGGTAACCGGGCAAGGGGTCTATGTAAATGATTTGGCACCAACGGATTGTCTTGTTGTAAAAGTGTTGAGGAGTCCCCATGCGCATGCACTGATAGAAGAAGTCAATCTCAACAGAGCAAAAGCTGTGCCTGGGATTGAAGCTATTTTTACATATAAGGATTGTCCGAATAAGAGATTTACGTTGGCGGGGCAGACTTATCCTGAACCGAGTCCGTATGATCGCTTGATTTTGGACCAAAGAGTTCGATTTGTAGGAGATCCGGTGGCAATTATAGCTGGAAAGACAGAAGATGCTGTAAAAAAAGCTTTGAAATTAATAAAAGTTAAATATAATGTATTAGAACCGGTACTGGATTTTAGAAAAGCGAAAGATAATCCAATATTAGTACATCCAGAGGAAAATTGGAAAAGTTGTGTTCCGGTAGGTGCAGATAATAAGAGAAATCTTTGTGCGCATGAAGAAAGCGGAGAAGGGGATGTGGATGCAGTTCTGGATTCCTGTGATTATGTAGTAGACGAGGTATATCATACGAAGGCAAATCAGCAAGCGATGATGGAAACGTTTAGGGCATATTCTTATAAGGATACTTACGGAAGATTGAATATTGTTTCTTCCACACAGGTTCCGTTTCATGTGAGGAGAATTATGGCAACGGCGCTGGATATCCCGAAATCTAGAGTGCGTGTGATTAAACCGAGAATCGGAGGCGGATTTGGTGCAAAACAAACTGCAGTAATGGAAATGTACCCGGCTTTTGTGACTTGGATGACCGGAAAACCGGCAAAAATGATTTTTACAAGAGAAGAATCTATGATTGCATCTTCTCCGCGTCATGAGATGGAACTGCGTGTTCGGGTCGGTGCGGATAAAGATGGAATCATTAAAGCAATTGATGTTTATACATTATCTAATACAGGAGCATTTGGAGAGCATGGACCGACTACAGTTGGATTGTCTGGACATAAATCTATCCCTTTATATGGAAAGACTGAGGCGTTTCGTTTTGTATATGATGTTGTTTATACAAATACAATGTCAGCCGGAGCGTATCGCGGTTATGGTGCTACACAAGGAATTTTTGCAGTTGAATCGGCAGTGACGGAACTGGCAGAAAAGATGAATATGGATCCGGTGAGATTAAGAGAAAAGAATCTGGTAAAAGAAGGACAGATTATGCCGGCATATTATAATGAACAGAATACCAGCTGTGCATTAGATCGTTGTCTAGAGAAGGCAAAAGAAATGATCGGTTGGGATTCTAAATACCCGGCAGTTGATATGGGAAATGGAAAAGTTCGTGGTGTTGGAGTGGCAATGGCGATGCAAGGTTCCGGTATCTCTGCTGTGGATACAGCATCTGTTTCGATAAAGGTAAATGATGACGGATTTTATACATTGATGATCGGTGCGACTGATATGGGAACTGGATGCGATACGGTATTAAGCCAGATGGCAGCAGATTGTCTGGATTGTAGCATGGATGAAATTATTGTACATGGAGTTGATACGGATGTATCTCCGTATGATTGTGGTTCGTATGCGTCTAGCACAACCTATGTTACAGGGATGGCAGTTATAAAAACATGTGAGACTCTTCGTGAAAAAATATGTGCAAAAGGAGCACAATATTTGAATTGCGATATCAATGATGTAGAATTTGATGGTGAGAAAGTAACCAATCTGAAGAATGGTGAATCTATTTCACGTGCGGATATCGGCAATCGAGTTATGTGTAATAACAATGAAGCGTTAAGTGCAAGTGAAGCACATACTTCTCAGGTATCGCCGCCACCATTTATGGTTGGAATGGCAGAAGTTGAGGTTGATCGTGAAACAGGCGAAGTGGAACTGATTGATTATGCAGCAGTTGTAGATTGTGGTACTCCGGTTAATCCAAATCTTGCAAGAGTACAGACAGAGGGTGGAATTGCACAGGGAATTGGAATGGCGCTTTACGAAGATGTAGTTTACAATGCAAGTGGAAAGAACTACAGTAATTCCTTTATGCAATATAAGATTCCGAGTCGTTTGGATGTGGGAACAATTCGTGTAGAATTTGAAAGCAGTTACGAACCATCCGGTCCATTTGGTGCGAAATCGATCGGAGAGATTGTAATTAATACCCCATCTCCGGCAATTGCAAATGCAATTAGCAATGCGGTTGGTGTGAGAGTTCGTGAACTTCCGATTACAGCAGAGAAAGTCTACTGGGGAATGCAGGAAAAAGAATAGAAGAAAGAGAATAGATAGAGGATAGAAAAATGGCATGTCATCATTGATTAGAGATGACATGCCGTTTTTTGATAGGCGAGCCGTTCTGTTCCATCTTCCAGATAAATGATTCCACAGTAAGCAAATCCATTTTTATCTAGGAGATGTTGCATAATCTGATTATTACGATGGGTATCGATTTTGAGATTGCCGCATTGTTTGAAAGCCCAGTCAATGCAGTAGGAGGCAGCGCCTTTGATCTTACCATCGGAGGTAATTCGGTGAACGACACCGTAAGGGGATTCGTTGAGCCACTCACCTTCGTAAATGCGGGCATAGGTATCGTCTTTACCAATGCAGAAGTAGAAGGTAGCGTGTATAACGCCGTTTTCTTCGCAGACATAGCTGTTGCCGTCTGCGATATCTTGTTCGAGTATGGCAGCAGGCGGATAGGAATTGCCCCATTGGGTCGGGTTGCCATGCTGAGCCATAAAAATTCGTGCCTGTTCATATAAGTCTGATAAAATATTAAAATCTTCGGAAGTGGCTTTTCTGATCTTCATGTTATACTCCAGTCATTATTTATATATTTCAGTAGCTTTCATTAAAAAGATAAGCTGTATATATTCGTAAAAATCATACCATATTTGGTATAAGTGTTGCAAGACTTCTACTATATATTAGAAAATTAAATAAAATATAATAAGAAGAAAGACTGTTTGGACAAGAGGATTGTATAAAATAAGATACATGGATAACAGCACTTGTTATTTATTTAACCAGATGATATACTGAGCCCGTAAAAGAAAAGAATGACTAAAGAAACCAGAGGAGGTTATGGGAAAATGGCACATTTTGAGCAGTGGGAAGGATTTGCCGGAAAAAACTGGAGAAATTCTGTAGATGTACGTGACTTTATTCAAGAAAACTATACTCCATATGATGGAGATGAGTCTTTCTTGGCAGAGCCGACAGAAGCAACAGATAAGTTGTGGGGAAGATTGCAGGAACTTCAGAAAGAGGAGCGTGCAAAGGGCGGAGTTCTGGATATGGAAACAGAAGTTGTTTCTGGTCTGACAGCTTATGGCCCGGGATATATAGATGAAAGCATGAAGGAGCTGGAGAAGGTAGTTGGTCTTCAGACAGATAAACCGCTTAAGAGAGCATTTATGCCTTATGGTGGTATTAATATGGCTGTAAAAGCTTGTACAACTTATGGTTATGAGCCAAGCGAAAGCTTGAAAGAAATCTTTACTAAATATCACAAAACTCACAACCAGGGAGTATTTGATATTTACACACCAGAGATGAAGAAAGCTCGTCACAATAAGATTATCACAGGACTTCCGGATACATATGGACGTGGACGTATTGTAGGTGACTACCGTCGTATTGCCCTGTATGGTATTGATTTCTTGATTGAAAAGAAACAGTATGATTTTGAGCGTTATGCAAGACATGGTATGAAGGGAACAGATTTCCGTCTTCGTGAAGAACTTGCTGATCAGATTCGCGCATTAAATGAAATGAAAGAAATGGCTGCAGTATATGGATATGATATTTCTCAGCCTGCAAAAGATGCAAGAGAAGCTGTACAGTGGTTGTACTTCGGATATCTTGCAGCAATCAAGACACAGAATGGTGCTGCAATGAGTGTTGGACGTATCTCTACATTCCTTGATATTTATATCGAAAGAGATATGAAAAAAGGCATCTTAACAGAGAAAGAAGCACAGGAATTGATTGACCATATTGTTATGAAATTCCGTATGGTTAAATTTGCACGTATTCCTTCTTATAATGAATTGTTCTCAGGAGATCCGGTATGGGCAACTCTTGAAATGGGTGGTCTTGGACAGGATGGACGTTCTATGGTAACAAAGAACGATTTCCGTTTCTTACATACATTAGAGAACATGGGACCGGCTCCGGAGCCGAACTTGACAGTTCTGTATTCCGAGAGACTTCCGGAAAACTTCAAAAAATACACATCTTTGATTTCTGTAAAGACAAGTTCTGTACAGTATGAGAATGATGATGTTATGCGTCCGGTATGGGGCGATGACTACAGCATCTGCTGTTGTGTATCTGCAACACAGACAGGTAAGGAAATCCAGTTCTTCGGAGCTCGTGCAAACCTTGCAAAATGTTTGTTGTATGCAATCAACGGTGGTGTGGATGAGAAGACAAAAGCACAGGTAGGACCGGCTTACAGACCGATTACTTCTGAATATCTGGATTACGATGAAGTAATGGAACGTTATGATGAGATGATGGAGTGGCTGTCCAAGCTGTATGTTGATACATTGAACATGATTCACTATATGCATGACAAATATTACTACGAAGCAGCAGAGATGGCTCTGATTGATACAGACGTAAGACGTACATTTGCAACAGGTATCGCAGGATTCTCTCACGTAGTAGACTCCTTGAGTGCAATCAAATATGCTAAGGTAAAAGTAATCCGTGATGAAGATGGACTGGCAACAGATTTCGAAATCGAGGGAGATTTCCCAAGATACGGTAACGATGATGATCGTGCAGATGATATCGCAATCTGGCTGTTAAAGACATTTATGCACAAATTAAGCAAATGCCATACATACAGAGATTCTGAGCCGACAACATCTATTCTTACAATTACATCTAACGTTGTATATGGTAAGGCAACAGGAACTCTTCCGGATGGAAGAAAAGCAGGTGAGCCACTGTCACCGGGAGCTAACCCGTCTTACGGCGCAGAGAAGAATGGTCTTCTGGCATCCTTGAACTCTGTCGCAAAACTGCCTTATGAGCTGGCATTGGATGGTATTTCTAATACACAGACAATCAGCCCGAGTGCACTTGGACACAATGATGAGGAACGTAAGGTAAATCTTGCTCGTGTTATGGATGGATACTTCCACCAGGGAGCACATCATCTGAATGTAAACGTATTTGGTACAGAAAAACTGATCGATGCTATGGAGCATCCAGAGAAACCGGAATATGCAAACTTTACAATTCGTGTATCCGGATATGCTGTTAAGTTTATCGACCTGACACGTGAACAGCAGATGGATGTTATCGCAAGAACATGCCACGAGTCAATGTAATAAACGATAAATAATGGTTGTAAAAGGGTCAGATTCAATTGAGTCTGACCTTTTTTAGAAAAAGGAGAAATTATGGCAGAACAAGAGTTAAAAGGATATGTCCATTCTCTGGAGAGTTTTGGCTCTGTTGACGGACCGGGAGTGCGTTATGTGATTTTTCTGACAGGCTGTGCTATGCGCTGTCAGTTTTGCCACAATCCAGACACATGGAATATGCAGGCAGGAACCTTATATACAACAGATGAACTGTTGAAAACGGCAATGCGTTACCGTACCTATTGGGGAGAAAAAGGTGGAATAACGGTTAGTGGCGGAGAACCGCTTTTGCAGATTGAATTTCTGACAGAATTGTTCCGAAAGGCAAAGGAACAAGGTGTCCACACAACCTTAGATACAAGCGGAAATCCGTTTACAAGAGAAGAACCGTTCTTTGGGAAAATGCAGGAATTGATGAAGTATACGGATTTGGTGATGTTGGATATCAAGCATATCGATGATGAAAAACATAAGATTCTGACAGGACACACCAATGAAAATATTCTGGATCTGGCAAAATATCTGGATGAAATTGGAAAACCGGTTTGGATTCGTCACGTTCTTGTTCCGGAGAGAAGTGATGAGGATGCGGCGCTGGAAAAACTGCATACATTTATCGAAGGACTGGGAAATGTAGAGAAGGTTGAAGTACTTCCATATCATACACTGGGGGCATATAAATGGAAGGAACTTGGATATGAATATCCTTTGGAAGGAATTGATCCCCCAACAAAAGAGCGTGTAGAACATGCAAAACAAGTATTGCATGCAATGTAAAAGGAAGAGGGCAGATTTTGAATCTGTCCTTTTTCTTTTTTGTGTGCGCCTTGCGGCGCACGTCGCTAATGGGTGAAAGTCCCTAATC